>Ga0316194_10001399_pt1 | contig 16651 bp, 14 predicted proteins | sample CroRivsedime1_MG_FD_204936 | JGI IMG/M metagenome (GOLD analysis project Ga0316194, IMG submission 204936) | Coastal sediment microbial communities from Maine, United States - Cross River sediment 1 | ecosystem: Environmental > Aquatic > Marine > Coastal > Sediment | place: USA: Maine...
ATGCACCCGGGCGATAGTCGGCTTGCGCAACGAGTAGAGCGTGTGCAGCATCTCCGCCAGTCCGAGCGCATCCTCGTAGTTCTGCCCGGCGCTGTAGTCGGCCATCTTTTTCATCCAGTTCAGATCTGCACCAGCGCAGAACGATGGGCCACGCCCGGCCAGAACCACGGCTTTTACCTCGTCGTCGGTGTCGAGTGACTTGAATACCGCCGACAGTTCGGAAATCATCGTCTCGTTAAAGGCATTGCGGATGTCCGGCCGATTCATCCAGACAACGGTAATGTCACGATGGCTTTCAAGTTCAAGAGTCTGATATTCGGTCATCAATTGTTCCAGTAATCAATTCAGTCGAAGTAGAAGCGCTTCGCGACTTCTTCCAGCATGACTTCGGTCGCACCACCGCCGATGGCGAGTACCCGCGCGTCCCGCACCAGTCTTTCGATCGGCATCTCACGCATATAGCCCATGCCGCCATGAAACTGCTGGCAGGAATACATCACTTCGTTGACGAGCTCTCCTGTCAACGCCTTGAGCATCGAGACTTCGCGCACGCAATCGCGTTGCTGTGCCGCCAGCCAGGCGCAGTGATACAGGAAGGCCCGCGCCGCCTGTGTCTTCGAATCCAGCATCGCCAACCGCTGCCGGATGACCTGCTTGTCGAACAGCACGCCGCCAAATGCTTTTCTTTGTTTGACCCAGTCGGCCGTCAGGCGCAACGCCGTGCGGGCATGGCCGATTGCCATCGCACCGAGCGCGATGCGCTCGGTCTGAAAGTTCTTCATCACGGCATAGAAGCCACCGTTTTCTTCGCCCAGGATGTTCTCGGCCGGTACACGGCAGCCGTCAAAAACCAGCTCGGCGGTATCGGATGAATTCCATCCCTGTTTTTTCAGGGCGCGGCCGACACGAAACCCCGGGGTGCCTTTTTCGACAATGAACATGGAAATACCGCGCGAGCCCTTGGCTTGCGGATCGGTTTTCGCCGCGACAAAGTACACATCCCCGTGGACGCCATTGGTAATAAACATCTTGCTGCCGTCGATCACCCACTCGCTTCCGTCCAGCCGGGCGCGGGTTCGAATGCCGGCGACATCCGATCCGGCATCGGGCTCCGATATCGCCACCGCGGTGATCGCCTCGCCGGAAATGATGCGCGGCAGGTATTTCTCCAGTTGCGCGCTCGTGCCCGCGTTGACCAGATGCGGCGAGGCCATGTCGGTATGTACCAGCACCGTCACGATAAAACCGCCGAAGGTCGATAACGACAACGCTTCCTGAAACACCACCGATGTCATGAGGTCCGCTTCCGCTCCACCGTAGCCAGACGGATACGTCATGCCAAGCCAGCCCAGTGCGCCCATTTTGCGCAGCACCTCGCGCGGTGTGAATCCGTCTTCCTCCCACTGCTCGCCGAATGGCTCGACTTCGCGCTCCAGAAAACGCGCGACCTGCTCGCGCAGGGCTTCATGTTCAGGTGTGGTGTAGATGTTATCGAGCATCGTCGTTTACATTCGGAATACGCCGAAGCGCGTTGGTTGGATCGGCGCGTTCAGCGCAGCGGAAATTCCAAGACCGAGCACTGTTCGCGTCTCGGCCGGATCGATCACGCCGTCATCCCACAGGCGCGCGGACGCGTAATAGGGATGACCCTGCGTCTCGTATTGCTTGAGCAGCGGCGCCTTGAATGCAGCCTCTTCTTGCTCGCTCCAGTTCTTGCCGGTTTTTTCCATTCCGTCACGCTTGACCGTGGCGAGCACACTCGCTGCCTGCTCACCGCCCATAATCGAAATACGGGCGTTCGGCCACATCCACAGAAAACGCGGCGAATAGGCTCGCCCGCACATACCGTAGTTGCCGGCGCCAAAACTGCCGCCGATGATGACGGTGAATTTCGGCACCTGGGCGCATGCCACAGCTGTCACCATCTTGGCGCCATCCCTGGCGATGCCACCGGCTTCGTATTTTTCGCCGACCATGAAGCCGGTGATATTTTGCAGGAACACGAGCGGGATGCCACGTTGTGCACACAGTTCTATGAAATGCGCACCCTTGAGCGCGGACTCCGAAAACAGGATGCCGTTATTGGCGACAATGCCTACCGGGTAACCGAAAATATGCGCGAAGCCGGTGACCAGGGTGGTGCCGTAAAGCGGCTTGAACTCGTCCAGTTCACTGCCATCGACGATGCGCGCGATAACCTCCCTGACGTCGTAGGGCTTGCGAGTGTCGACGGGAATCACGCCGTGCATTTCGTCTGTGCCGAATAGCGGCTCGCGCGGTGGTTGCACGTCGAGCGTGACCGACTTGCGCAAATTCAGGTGGCCAACGATGCGCCGCACGATTTCGAGCGCGTGCGGGTCGTTGAGTGCGTAATGATCGACAACACCGGAGGTGCGCGCATGCACATCGGCACCCCCGAGCGCCTCGGCGCTGACTACTTCACCGGTGGCCGCCTTGACCAGCGGTGGGCCGCCAAGAAATATGGTTCCCTGATTACGGACAATTACTGCTTCATCGGACATCGCCGGCACATAGGCACCACCGGCGGTGCAGGAACCCATGACGCAGGCGATCTGCGGGATGCCGGCGGCGGACATGTTGGCCTGGTTGAAGAAGATTCGACCAAAATGCTCGCGGTCAGCGAAAATCTCATCCTGATTCGGCAAATTGCCACCGCCGGAATCGACCAGATAGATACAGGGCAAACGATTCTGCCAGGCGATCTCCTGCGCGCGCAGGTGCTTCTTTACCGTGACCGGGTAATACGTTCCGCCTTTGACGGTCGCGTCGTTGGCGATGATCACGCACTCGCGCCCGGACACGCGTCCGATGCCGGTGATGATGCCCGCCGACGGCACGGCACCTTCGTACATGTTCCACGCTGCTAGCTGTGACAACTCCAGAAACGGCGATCCGGCATCGAGCAGCTTGCGTACCCTTTCACGCGGGAGCAACTTGCCGCGCCCTATGTGCTTTGCGCGTGCCGCTTCGTGCCCGCCCTGGCTCACGGTCGAGAACGTTTCGCGCAAATCCGCCACCGCGGCACCAAGCGCGTCGCGGTTGGACTGGAACTCCGCTGAACGCGGGTTCAGTTTGCTGTGAATGACAGGCACGTGGGTTCTATTCCTGTTTTATTTCGGGGTCGCCGGCTTTTCCGGTTTTTCGGCAACCGGGCCACCCGCATTCTTCCATGCACCAAACCCGCCTTCGATGTGCGCGACAGGTTCGAGGCCCATTTCCTGTACGGCTCGCGTCGCCAGGGCGGAACGCCATGCCGAGGCACAGTAGAAATAGAACTCCTTGCCGCTGCCGAATACGTCCTTGTAATAGGGACTCTTCGGATCGACCCAGAACTCGATCATGCCGCGCGGCGCGTGTATGGCGCCCGGAATCATCCCTTCGCGCTGCAGCTCGCGCACGTCTCGCAGATCGACGAACACGATGTTGTCATCACCGTGTCGCGCGATGGCGTCACTGGTGGGAATGGTGCGAATGCTTGCATTCGCTTCAGCCACGAGATCCTTACAGCCCTTCTTCAATTCCATTTTCTTCCTTTCAAAATCCACCGGTTTCGAGCCATTTTTCCACCTGATCGAGACGATCCGAACCCCAGAAAGGCTCGCCGTCAACAATGATGAACGGGGAGCCGAACACACCCCGGTCGATCGCCGCTTGTGTTTCAGCGCGAGCGCGTTCTTTCATTTCAGGTGCCTGCGTCGCCGCGAGCAAGACATCACGATCGATGCCGACGCCCGAGGCGATATCAGCAGCGGTTTCCGGGTCCGAGATATCACGATCATCAACGAAGAACGCGTGATACAACGCCATGATCGCCGGCACTTTCATTTCCGCATGGTGCGATTCGAGCCAGTACGAAATGCGAACCGGCGCCTGACTCGCGATCGGCAACTTGCTCGGCACCTTGAAGGGAATCTCCCACAGACGCGCCGCGCGTTCCATATCGTTGCGGGCGTAGTCTCCCTTGAGCGGCATTAATGGCAATGCCCTGGCACCGGAAATCTTGAACGCCGCGCCCAGCAACATGGGTCGCCACGCAACCGATCGGCCATAGCGGGCCGCAATAGCCGGAAGTCGCTTCGCCGCGAAATATCCATACGGAGAGGAAAAATCGAAATAGAAATCAATTGGATCGGCCATGACACCAGTCGTATTCAGTGTTCATTATTCGATCAGCCATTCGCACTGTGCCGACACGCTGTTTGCCCGATCCCGGTTTTCATCGCGGAGTCGACAAGTGCGCCCGCGAGGGCACTTGTTCGAAGTGCGCTCCAACAGACCCTTCTGCATCGCGCGCGGTTGCTTTCTGTCGCGCATCATTTTTTCGGCGGAAAGTCCACGTCGTTTAGCTTGGCCTGGGATTCGACGAGAGATGCAACCAGATGCTCGGGCGTGCCGAAGCCAAGGTTGACTGCGTTGGTCAACGTGTTGAGCACTGCCGGCGCCATCGCGCCGGAAATGCCGGCCTCCATTGCCATCTGGTTGTAGTAGCGCACGTCCTTGAGTGCGTTGGCGAGACCAAATTTCATACCGGTGAAATCCCCGTCCACCGCTTTGCCGGCAACCATCTGGAACAAGCCGGAATTGGCAGCGCCGGTCGACACCAGTGCGAAGTATTTTTTCGGATCGACGCCAAGCTTCGCACAGGCTGCAAGCGCCTCGGCGGTCAGCGACATCTGTCCGATAGCTGCGAAGTTGTTGATCAACTTTATCTTGTGGCCGGCGCCGACTTCGCCGACGTGGAAAATGTTTTCGCAGAACGCCTTCAGCGCGGGCTCGATTTCGGCAAAGGTCTCGTCGTCTGCGCCGACCATGGTGTTGAGACGCCCTTCTTCGGCTTCGACCGGCGTACGCGCCAGAGGCGCATCGACGAAGCGGACTTTCTTCGCGTTGAGGTCGGCGGCAATTTTGAGCGTCGAGAACGGTTGGCTGGTCGATGTATCAACAATAATCTGCCCGGCACGGGCTGACTCCAGGATGCCGCCTTTTCGGTACACCAGATCCTCGACCTGGGGGCTACCGGTCACACACAGAAACACAATATCCGACGCGTTCACCAGGTCGGTGATATCGCTGGCTTCTCGTGCGCCGCGCTTGACAAGATCGTCAACCGGGGCACGATTGCGGTGTCCGAGAATACTGGTGGTGAACCCCTTCTCGACCAGATGTTTTGCCATGCCGTGCCCCATCAGGCCGACACCAACAAATCCTATATTTTTCTTCGCCACAGTCTTCCCTTGTCAATTGTTCGTGCCATTGCCGGCGCGATTTTCACAACACGGCGCACCGGGAGCTTTCCCCCATTCAGATTTCCGATCAGACCATTTCAATTGCCATTGCCGTCGCCTCCCCGCCGCCGATGCAAAGCGACGCGACACCGCGACGCGCACCGCGCGCGCGAAGCGCGCCGATCAGCGAAACCAGAATGCGCGCCCCGGAGGCGCCAATCGGATGTCCGAGTGCGCACGCGCCGCCATGCACGTTTACTTTCTCGTGAGCGATTGCATGCTCCTTCATCGCAGCCATAGTGACCACTGCAAAGGCTTCGTTTACCTCAAACAGGTCAACCGTGTCGGTAGCCCATCCAGTTTTATCGTACAGCTTGCGCATCGCCTCTACCGGTGCGGTTGTGAACAGACCAGGCTCCTGCGCATGAGTGGCATGACCGATCACGGTCGCCAGCGGTGTTATGCCGAGCTTCTCAGCTGTTGAGCTACGCATCATCACCAAGGCCGCCGCGCCATCGGATATGGAGCTTGAGTTGGCGGCCGTCACGGTACCGTCCTTGCGAAACGCGGGCCGCAACGTCGGAATCTTGTCGAGGTTCGCCTTGAACGGTTGTTCGTCGCGCTCGATAAACCGCTCGTCCTTGCCGGCCTTGATGGCGATCGGCACCGTTTCCCATGCGAAATGACCGCTCTCGTTTGCAACGCGCGCGCGCTCCAGCGAGGTAATTGCAAAACGATCCTGCTCTTCCCGGGTGAAGGCGAATTTTTCCGCGCAATCCTCGGCAAAGGTCCCCATCAGACGGCCCTTGTCGTAAGCGTCTTCGAGGCCATCCAGAAACATGTGGTCCATCACCTGCTGATGGCCCATGCGATAGCCACCGCGCGCTTTCGGCAGCAGATAGGGCGCGTTAGTCATGCTCTCCATGCCGCCGGCAATCATGATGTCGTTGCTGCCGGCCTTGAGCAGATCGTGCGCGAACATTGCCGCCTTCATGCCGGAGCCACACATCTTGTTGATGGTGGTGCAACCGGTTGAAAGCGGGAGTCCGGCACCAAGCGAAGCCTGCCGCGCCGGCGCTTGTCCCTGACCGGCGGGCAGCACGCAACCCATGATGACCTCCTCGACCTGTTCCGGCGTCACCGACGCGCGCTCGAGTGCCGCACGAATCGCAGCGGCGCCTAGCTCAGGGGCATTGAAGCTGCTCAGCGCGCCCTGGAACGCACCCATCGGGGTACGGGCGGCAGACACAATAACGATCGGATCATTTGCCATGTTCGGGTTCCTTGTTACTGATGGTGTGTACAGTCAATCCTGTATTACGGTTCCGCCGCCACGACCGGCCCTGTTACGAAAACGGTTCGACTCAGGATAGGGAAAAACGTCTTCAACATGCCCCGCCGCAATACGTGATTTGGTCTGGTTCCAGAATTTCTCGCTGAGCAAGTCGGCGTGATTCCTGGTGAAACTCGCTCGAACTGCCTTATTGCCAAGCAGGAACGTGCCAAATTCTTCGGGGAATACATCCGCTGGCCCAACCGGGTACCAGGGTTCGGCCGACATTTCGTCCTCTGGTGTACGCGCTTCGGGAATCTTGCGGAATTCGCATTCGGTCATGTAGACGATTTCGTCATAGTCATAGAAGACAACACGTCCGTAACGGGTTACGCCGAAATTCTTGAACAGCATGTCACCCGGAAAAATGTTCGCCGCTGCGAGCTGTTTGATTGCCAGCCCGTAATCGTCGATAGCGCGATCCAGGTCGGCCGGCGCCGCAGCGTCCAGAAACATGTTCAGGGGGGTCATTCTGCGCTCGACATACAAGTGACGGATCATCAGCGTATCCCCGTTCTCTTCGATCACACTGGGTGCGAGCGCGCGCATTTCCTCAAGCAAGGCCGGGTCGAAGCGATCGATCGGCAGCGCGACATTGGCGTATTCGAGCGTGTCTGCCATGCGCCCGACGCGGTCATGCTGTTTGACCAGCAGGTACTTGTCCTTGACCTGCTGGCGGGTAATCTCCTTGGGCGGCGAAATCTCGTCCTTGATGATCTTGAACACGTACGGCAAGGACGGCAGGGTAAAGACCAGCATTACGAGGCCGCGAATACCGGGCGCGACCACAAACTGATCGCTCGAGTGCTTCAAGTGATGCAAAAAGTCACGGTAAAAAAGCGTCTTGCCGTGCTTTTGCAGCCCCAGCATCGTATACAGCTCCGCTGCCGGGTTACGCGGCAACAATCCGGTCAGGAACTGCACGTAACCGGACGGCACTTCCATGTCGACCATGAAATATGCGCGCGAAAAGCCAAACAGGATCGCGATCTCCGGTGCGCGCAACAAGACCGTATCGACATACACCGACCCGTCTGCATTGCGCAGGATCGGCACCGCGAACGGAAATTCGGCATCGCCGTTGATCACCTTGCCGATCACATAGGCACCCTTGTTCCGGAAGAACAGTGATGACAGAACCTGTATCTGGTGATTGGCCTCGAGCCGGAATGGCCTCGGAAGATGCGCGCGGATCGCGCCCAGCACCAGGCGCAAATCCCGGTTGAGATTCCTGAACGGATTGCGCAACCCGAAGTCGCGCAACATGCGATTGATCGACGTGCGCAACCCGAATTTCGCCGGGTAGTAGCTACGGTAAACAGGCGGGTCCGAATCGATGTGCTCGGTGGAAAGCGCCGGGCGGACGAAAATGAAATCGTTGTGGTAGTAACTACGATGCAGCATGCGGCAACTCACCGAGTTGAAAAACGTCTCGGCAAGTTCAGGCTGACGGTGATTGGAAAGCAGGCCAATGTAGTGCAGCTTCACCTGCTGCCAGATTGCATCGTCGAGTGCATCGGTATCGTAACGGCGGCGCAGATACTGCTCGCACTCGATCACGCGTTTGTCGTAAAACGCGATTCTCTCGCGCGAAATACGTTGCAGCTCATGCCAGTCGCCCGTTTCAAACAGGGTCTTGGCGTGGCGGCTGATTTCCCGAAACAGGCGGTAGTGCCGGTTGAATCCGTCGAGCATCCCCTGGGCGATCAGGAACGCGAGGTCGCGGCGCGTTTGGGTTGCAGCAACCGTCATTGGATCAATGCAACAGTCCTGTTCGGTTCGACCGGTCCACTTTAATCCGGGCCACATCGCTGTGTTGTTGCGTCAGCCTTTGCATCAGTTCTTTACCGGGATTCGGAAAAAAGTTCGCGCCCGATCAGCCAGCGGCGAATCTCGGACGTTCCCGCGCCGATTTCGTACAGCTTGGCGTCGCGCCACAACCGGCCGGTCGGTGATTCGTTGATGTATCCCATTCCGCCAAGCGCCTGTATCGCCTCGCCCGCCATCCAGGTCGACTTTTCCGCCGCGTACAGGATGACGCCGGCTGCATCTTTTCGTGTTGCTTCACCCCGGTCACAGGCGCGCCCCACGGCATAAACATAGGCTTTGCAGGCATTCATGGTGGTGTACATGTCAGCCAGTTTGCCCTGCATCAGTTGAAACTCACCGATCGGCTGTCCGAATTGCTCGCGGTCGTGCATGTAGGGCACGACCACGTCCATGCAGGCCTGCATCACCCCGATCGGCCCGCCGGCGAGCACGGCGCGCTCGTAATCGAGACCGCTCATCAGCACATGCACACCCTTGTTTATTTCTCCGAGGACGTTTTCCGCCGGAATTTCGCAATCGCGAAATACCAGCTCGCAAGTATTCGAGCCGCGCATGCCGAGCTTGTCGAGTTTCTGTGCCGTCGAGAATCCCTTGAAACCTTTCTCCACCAGAAACGCGGTAATGCCTTTCGGCCCTGCATTGACATCGGTCTTGGCGTAGACCACCAGTACGTCCGCATCCGGGCCATTGGTAATCCACATCTTGTTCCCGTTCAGTATGTAGCGGTCACCGCGTTTCTCGGCTCGCAACTTCATACTCACTACGTCAGAGCCGGCATTGGGTTCGCTCATTGCCAGCGCGCCGACGTGCTCCCCTGAGATCAACCGGGGCAGATACTTCTTGCGCTGCTCGTCCGTGCCGTTGCGACGGATCTGGTTCACGCACAGGTTGGAGTGCGCGCCATAGGACAAGCCGACCGACGCCGATGCCCGGGAAATCTCTTCCACCGCGACGATGTGGGCCAGGTAACCCATGGCGGTGCCGCCGTACGCCTCCTCAACGGTGACGCCGAGCAAACCGAGGTCGCCGAACTTGCGCCACAGGTCCATCGGAAACGCATTGCTGCTGTCAATTTCCGCGGCACGCGGAGCGATCTCGTTGGCTGCAAACGCCCGCACGGAATCGCGCAGCATGTCGATTTCCTCTCCCAGCCCGAAATTGAGGGAAGGAAGCTCCTTGAGGAAGGTTTCTCCGGGTTTCATGCATCAGTCTCCGACTATTTCCGGGATGTTCGGCCGGCGCGCCCTGGTGGCACCGGCAGCGGGATACGGCAGTTGACTTTAGTTGACGTTTACGTAAACGTCAACCAAGTAGCCCCGCCACTAAGAATATTTTTAGTTTCAGATAGTTGCCTCAGAACCCCGGTTTCTGCTTCGTTTCTTCGGTTTGGTTGTGGCGTTCTTCTCGAGCAAGGCATGGCACTGCTGCTCAAAGCTGGCGATCTCACCCAGCACCGCCTCGATGTCCTCGCGCTGCTGTTCGAGCGCACTGCGCCGCTTCTGCAGGACTTCGAGAAAACGCTCGAGTTGTTGCCGGTCACCTTTGGCCGCACCATACATGTCGATCAGTTCGCGGATCTCGGACAGCGACAACCCGAGGCGCTTGCCGCGCAGCATGAGTTTGAGACGGACGCGGTCGCGGTTGGCGTACACGCGGCTGCGACCCACGCGTTGCGGGTGCAACAAACCCTGGTCTTCGTAGAATCGGATCGCGCGCGTGGTCAGGCCGAATTCGCGGGCCAGATCAGTAATCGTAAAAGTGGCTTCAGTCATTTCAGCGCAGTTTACGTAAACGTCAAGTAGAATCCAACTGTGCCGTAGCGATTGCGTCGCGGCCTGCGCCCATTACCAAACAGCCAAATGCTCACATCCAACCCCAGAGCGGCGCCCGTTGCGCTCACGTACCCGTTCCCCGAAATCCCCGCGCCCGGCACGGTTCGGGAAGTTGCCGACGGCGTCTTCTGGCTGCGCATGCAGTTGCCCTTTGCGCTGGACCACATCAATCTGTGGTTGCTTCGCGATGGCAAGCACTGGACCGCGATCGACACCGGGCTGTCAAACGACGAAACGCGCGGGAACTGGGACCGCGTAATGGCCAGCGAGGCCATCGACGGGATGCTGAACCGCATCATTGTCACCCACTACCATCCCGATCACATCGGCAATGCGGGCTGGCTGACCCGGCGGTTCAATATCCCGATGTGGACCAGCGAATCGGAATATTTGTCGGCCCATGCCAATTACATCGGCGGCGCTGGCAACAACTCACAGGCCGTGGCCGACCTGTTTCGCGAGCACGGGCTCGATGCGGAGCGCGTTGCCGCCATCGCCGGGCGCGGCAATGGCTACCGCCAAATCATTTCGGAGCCACCGGATCGATACGTCCGGCTACTCGATGGCGACGAAGTTACGGTCGGCAACCACGTCTGGCGCGTTATTGCCGGCTACGGTCATGCGCCGGAACATGCGGCCCTGTATTGCGCGACTTTGGGTGTGTTGATTTCGGGCGACATGCTGCTGCCGAAGATCAGCACCAACGTCAGCGTATGGCCATTCGAGCCACTGGGTGATCCGCTGAAACTGTTCCTGCGCTCGATAGACCGTTTTCTTGAACTGCCGGAAGACACGCTGGTGCTGCCATCGCACGGCTTGCCGTTCAAGGGCGCGCATCCGAGGGTCGGGATGCTGCACAAACATCACGCGGATCGCCTGGCCGAGGTCAAGATTGCGTGTGCGGCTCCGAGCACTGCCGCCGACCTGTTGCCGGTGCTGTTTCGCCGCAAGCTCGATACCCATCAGCTTTTTTTCGCAATGGGAGAATCAATCGCGCATCTTCACAACCTCTGGTACCGCGACGAAGTCCAGTTCCTCGAGGAAGAATTCCCTGGAGAAGACGGGGATGGCGTACGCCGGTTCGCCGTTTCACCGTAAGCCGATCGCAAGATGAAAGTCGGAAACGTCAACTACCGGAGCGTATGGCGCGACGGCGACAGTATTGCAATTGTTGACCAGACCCGCCTGCCCTACGAGTTCGGAACACTCAGATTACACGCGTGCGAGGAAGCCGCGCATGCGATCAGGTCAATGAAGGTACGCGGCGCGCCACTCATTGGGGCCGTGGCTGCATACGGCATCGCGCTGGCTATGCATACGGATGCCGGCGACGATGCGCTGGCGGCCGCCACCGATATGCTGATGAGCACACGACCCACCGCTGTGAATCTGCGCTGGTCGCTCATGCGCATGCGCAAACGCCTCGAAGCTCTTGCACCGGAACTGCGAGTCGAAGCTGCCTGGCAAGAAGCGCAGCGTATCGCCGATGAAGACATCGAACTGAACCGCTCCATCGGCCGGCACGGCCTGAAACTGATTCGCGACATCCAAAAACCGGGCGAGACCGTCAATGTGCTCACGCACTGCAACGCCGGTTGGCTTGCCACCGTCGATTACGGGACAGCGCTGGCGCCGATTTACCTTGCGCACGACGAAGGCATCCCGATCCATGTATGGGTGGACGAAACACGGCCGCGCAGTCAGGGTTTCCTGACCGCATGGGAGCTGGGCAGTCACGGCGTGCCGTACACGCTGATTGCCGACAATGCCGGCGGACACTTGATGCAAAACGGCAAAGTCGACCTGGTCATCGTCGGGGCCGACCGCGTTACGCCAGACGGTCACGTCTGCAACAAAATTGGCACCTACCTCAAGGCACTTGCGGCAAAGCACAGCTCGGTTCCGTTTTACGCGGCCGTACCCGGTCCGACGATCGACTGGAACATTACCGATGCGATGGGTGAAATTCCGATCGAGGAACGCAGCGCCGACGAGATTCGCTTCGTGCACGGTCTTGACGGCGAGGGGAAAGTGGCAAGAGTCGCCATCGGCGCCAAGAACATGAACGTAGCGAACCCGGGGTTCGACGTCACACCGCCGGACCTGGTGACCGGCATCATCACCGAGGCCGGTGTTGTCGCTGCGACCCTCGAAGGGCTGTCTTCAATCCGCGCCACGTCATCGTGACGGCAACATGACAGAACTCCAGCTTCGCAAAAACATTCTTGCCACCGCGCTGGCGATGAATTCGCTCGGCATCAATCGCGGCACATCCGGCAACGTCAGCGCACGCTGGAAGAACGGCTTTCTGATCACGCCTTCCGGGCGGCGGTACGAAGACACCAGACCGACTGACATGGTCTTTATCGATGCCGCCGGGAAGCCGCGCGGAAAATGGGCGCCCTCATCGGAGTGGCGCTTTCATCACGATATCTATCAAAACCGAAGCGATGCCCATGCCGTGGTGCACACGCACTCGAGCTTCGCAACGACGCTGGCGTGTCTGGGAAAAGACGTGCCCGCTTTTCACTACATGATTGCCGTTGCCGGGGGGCATGACATACGCTGCGCCCCTTACGCCACCTTCGGCACGCAGAAATTGTCCAACCATGCCCTCAAGGCGCTCAGTGGCCGAAAAGCCTGCCTGCTCGCCAATCACGGCATGATCGCCACCGGTGACAGCCTGGAAAAAGCGCTGTCACTGGCAGTCGAGGTCGAAGCGCTGTGCGAACAGTACTGGCGTGCGCTGCAAATCGGAAAACCGAAGATCCTGTCGACCCGGGAAATGAACACGGTCATCGGCAAATTCAGCAGTTACGGCAAAGCCACCAAGACCTAGCCCGCAACCCGATGGCGCGGCTCTGAGACGGCAATCTGCCGGTCACCCGGATCGGAATTCACGGTTTGGAATACAATGGCGGCTCCAGTGTGCGCGCCCGGACCCGCGTGAATTTCGCGTCTTGCACCGGGCAGGTGACACAGAGGGAAGCGAAGTAGACATCGCCCGGTGAACCGGCGACAAGGGTTCGCGCTCTGCGCCGGACACACACACCAACGACTCAATCAGCCTGGCGCAAAACAGATATGGCAGACCCGAAATCAAAAAACAATGACACAAAGTCAGCATCTCAGACCGACCCGGCCGAGATGGCGCGCATTTTCGCCGAGATCGCATTGCGCAGCGAACACATCGTAAAAGAGCATCTCGCCGAGCAGGCGACTAAACTTGGCGCAGAACCAACCGACGACGTGGGTGTTGGCAAGGCATTCACGAACCTGGCAAAACAGATGATGTCCGACCCGGCCAAGATGGCCGAGGCCGGCATGAAAATGTGGCAAGGCCAGTTCGAGTTGTGGCAGTCGTGGATGCAACAGATGTCCAGCGACAAAGACGCAGCGCCGGCCGAAAAGTCCAAACCGGATCCGAGATTTCGCAGCGATTTATGGAACAACTGGATGTTTGACTACATCCGGCAGGCCTACCTTGTTGCCGCACAGGATGTGCAAAACACCGTCGCCGAAGTCGAGGGACTCGACAAGCAGACCGCTCGCAAGGTCAAGTTCTTCACCAAGCAGTACGTCGACGCGCTGGCGCCGAGCAACTTTGTCCTGACCAATCCGGATGTGCTCAAGGCAACCATGGACTCCGGCGGCAAGAATCTGCTCGACGGGCTGAACCATCTGCTGCAGGACATCGACCGCGGACAGGGCAAGCTCGCGATCAAGATGGTCGACAACAAGGCCTTCAAGATGGGCGAGAACGTCGCCACGACCCCCGGCAAGGTGGTGTTCCAGAACGAACTGATGCAACTGATCCAGTACGAACCCGCCACCCCTGACGTTTACAGCACACCGCTGCTGATCGTCCCGCCCTGGATCAACAAGTACTACATCCTCGATCTTCGCCAAAGCAACTCGTTCATCAAGTGGGCCGTGGATCAGGGGATTACCGTATTTGTGGTTTCCTGGGTCAACCCCGATGAACGTCTGGCCGGCAAGACCTTTGACGATTACCTCATCGAAGGCCCGCTTGCCGCGATGGACGCGATCGAACAGGCAACAGGAGAAAAGTCCATCAACCTGATCGGCTACTGCCTCGGCGGCACGCTGAGTGCTGCGGCCCTGGGCTGGCTGGCCGCGCGTAAGCAATCGAAACGGGTGAAGAGCACGACGTTTTTCACCACCATGATCGACTTCGAAGAGCCGGGTGAACTCGGCGTCTTCGTTGATGAGGAAGTACTTGCTAACCTCGAGAAGAAGATGGAGCAACGCGGGTTTCTCGAAGGTTCCGACATGGCGACAACCTTCAACCTGATGCGCGCCAACGATCTGGTGTGGTCATTCGTCGTAAATAATTATCTGCTTGGCCGCGAACCGATGCCGTTCGATCTGCTGTACTGGAACTCGGATGCAACGCGGATGCCGGCACGCATGCACACGTTTTATCTGCGGCACATGTACATCCGCAACGAGTTGCGCGAGCCGGGCGCCGTTTCACTCGCCGGTGAGGCGATCGATTTGTCGCGGGTGGAAACACCGATGTACTTCGCCTCAACGCTCGAGGACCACATCGCGCCGTGGAAATCGACCTACGCGGGCGCAAAGTTGTTCAAAGGTCCGGTGAAGTTCGTGCTCGGCGGATCGGGGCATATCGCGGGCATCGTCAACCCGCCCGCAAGCAACAAATACTGGTACTGGACGAACCCGTCTCTCGAGCAAGATGCAGACGGCTGGCTGAGTACGGCGGAGAAACATCCCGGTTCCTGGTGGACTGACTGGCACGACTGGGTAAGCCGTTTCGGCGGCGACAAGGTGCCGGCGCGCAAACCCGGTGGCGGCAAACTGAAAGTGCTCGAAGACGCGCCCGGCAGCTTCGCCAAGTTCAGGCTGGATGCGCAGCCAGAAGTGGCCTCCGACCCTGGTCCGCAAGCGAAGAAACCAGCAGCGCGAAAGTCGCCTGCGAAAAAAGCATCTGCAAAAGCGCCAGCGGAGCCGAAGCCGGCTTCGCGTACCCGCCGCAAGACCAAAGCCGCCGGAGACAAAAAGTAGCCAATTGAAAATCGGGAGTGCGCGAACCAGCGCCTCCCCTTGTTTCCGCTTTCTTTGGCGTTTCCCCGGTCCGGCAATCGCCCCTGCACCTCTTTCGCGGAACTGCCGGTATCGGATACCACCAGCCTGCGAACATCGCAGCGCACCCCGATAAAGCGCCCCAGACCGTTTCGGTCTGACCTCTTCAGCCCCCGGGCATTTCAACAGCAAACCATACAAATCGTTTTTATCGATCAAGTCGTTCGCAATAACTCGTTGGATACATTACACCCGGTTAGGCAGACTTCGACCAACACACATTTCCATGAACGCAATCAATCATTTTTAACAAAGGAGAATCAACCATGACATTACCCAACCATGAAGGCCGGAAAGTCCCGGAAGTCGCATTCCGCGTCCGCGAGAACAACGAATGGAAAACCGTGACAAGCAAGGAAATCTTCGATGGCAAGACCGTAGTCGTGTTTTCGCTGCCGGGCGCGTTTACGCCGACCTGCTCGTCAACCCACCTCCCCCGCTATAACGAGCTGGCGCCGGCGTTTTTCGCAAACGGCGTCGACGAGATCGTCTGTATTTCCGTCAACGATACGTTCGTAATGAACGAGTGGGCCAAGGAACAGGAATCGCAGAATGTGCGCCTCATCCCTGACGGCAACGGCGAATTCACCGAGCAAGTCGGCATGCTGGTCGACAAGTCCGATCTGGGCTTTGGCAAGCGCTCCTGGCGCTATGCGATGCTGGTCAAGGACGGCGAAATCGTCAAACAGTTCATCGAGCCGGAAAAGCCGGGTGACCCGTTCGAGGTGTCCGACGCCGACACCATGCTGAACTTCATCAATCCGCAGGCGAAGAAGCCCGACCAGGTCGCGATTTTCACCCGCGACGGTTGCGGCTTTTGCGCCAAGGCCAAAGCAACCCTGACCGAGCTCGGTTATGACTATGTCGAGATTCCGCTGCAGCACCAGATTCGCAGCAAGGTCATCGGCGCAGTTACAGGCCAGCAAACCGTACCGCAGGTTTTCATCAACGGTCAGCACATTGGTGACGCCGAAGCACTGGAGCAGTGGGCGCGCAAGGCCGCCTGAGGTACACCGCGCGACGCCCCAATCGATCAGGTAACCTCCAAAACAAATGGCCCCGCCAATGGCGGGGCCATTTTCATTGCGAAACTGTATTCGCAGCGATCGTATTGAAGGGGCTAATACCGGAAAGAGGCGATCCGCAGCACCCGGGCGTTTAAGAAGTGCTCCGGCACAATCCCGGTCAGCGCTTCCAGAAAGGCAAAGATGTCGGAAACGTCGTCAATGGCAAGGTCGCGACATTGTCGCTGATTAAAAGTGTCCGCTAAGCCAGGGGAGGCC
>Ga0316194_10001400_pt1 | contig 16643 bp, 13 predicted proteins | sample CroRivsedime1_MG_FD_204936 | JGI IMG/M metagenome (GOLD analysis project Ga0316194, IMG submission 204936) | Coastal sediment microbial communities from Maine, United States - Cross River sediment 1 | ecosystem: Environmental > Aquatic > Marine > Coastal > Sediment | place: USA: Maine...
TGGCTGGCCATGACCGAGGATCCGAAATGGGGAGGGCAGGGCATGCCCCGGGCCGTCGCTCTGGCTGCCAGTGACTATATGAACGGGGCTAATTTCGCCTTTATGATGTATGCCGGATTGACCCATGGGGCCGGCAAACTGGTTGCAACTTTCGGAACCGAGCAGCAAAAAGAGCTTTTTTTAAAGAAAATGTATACCGGTGAGTGGGCCGGCACCATGCTCTTGACCGAGCCGGAAGCCGGATCCGATGTGGGGGCCTTGACGACGTCGGCCGCTAAAAATGAGGACGGCACCTATACGATCACGGGTAACAAGATTTTTATTTCATCCGGTGAGCATGATCTCGCCGAGAATATTATTCATCCCGTCCTGGCGCGCATCGAAGGTGCGCCCAATGGCACCGCCGGTATCTCTCTTTTTATTGTCCCCAAGATCTGGGTCAATGACGACGGCAGCCTGGGTGAGGCCAATGATGTTGTCTGCACGGGGGTGGAAGAAAAAATGGGAATCCACGGGAACGCGACCTGCTCGATGTCGCTTGGCAGTAAGGGGAAGTGCCGGGGATTGCTGCTGGGCGAAGAAAATAAGGGGATGCGCAACATGTTTCTGATGATGAACGAGGCCCGTTTGCTGGTGGGAATGCAAGCGTTTGGCTGCGCCAGTGCAGCCTACATGTATGCCGTCAATTATGCCCGCCAGCGGGTCCAGGGCAGGCATCTGCTGAACATGGAGGACAAAAGCGCGCCATCGGTTCCGATTATACAGCATCCGGATGTGCGACGCATGTTACTGACCATGAAGGTTTACGTTGAAGGGATGCGCAGCCTCCTGTATTATGTCGGGATGTGCGACGACCGGATCGATGTCGCCGAGAACGAGGAAGAAAAAGCCAAATACAAAGGCCTTATCGATCTGTTGATCCCGCTGGCCAAAGGCTATGTCTCCGACAAGGCTTTTGATGTCTGCAATCTCGGCGTCCAGGTTTACGGCGGATACGGCTATATCAAAGAATATCCCATGGAACAGCTTTTACGGGACTGCCGGATTACCCCCATTTATGAAGGCACCAACGGTATTCAGGCCATGGACCTTTTGGGAAGAAAGCTTGGGTTGAATAAAGGCAAGCCGATCATGGATCTGATGGGTGAAATTCAAAATACCATTGCCGCTGCCAGGACCCATGCAAAGGTAGAGGCATATGCCGGCAAAGTGGAGGCGGCGCTCAATAAACTGGGTGAGGTTGCATTGCATCTGGGTAAAAAGGCCATGTCACCGGAGTTAATGACCGCTTTTGGCCACGCCTACCCGTTTATGGAGGTATCCGGCGATGTGGTCATGTCCTGGTTGCTGCTGTGGCGTGCCACCATCGCCGCCGAAAAGCTTGCAAACGGCGCCAAGAAAAAAGATGCCGCTTTTTATGAGGGTCAGTTGAAAAGCGCCGAATTTTTTGTCCATTGTATGCTGCCGGTCACCCTCGGCAAAATGGAGACGATTCTCGCAACCAACAGTGCCGTGGTGGATATCGCCGAAGATTCGTTCGGGGGGAAATAGTGTAGAATGACGAGTGACGAATGACGAATGACAAAGTGAGGTCAGAAGACAGATGGCAGAAGCATTTGAATTCGGAAGGGGGAATTCGGAATTCGGAAACGTGAAGGAAGACAGATATTGGAATTCGGAAGTGGAAAGGCGGAAGAGGGAAGTGAGAAAAACGAATGACGAGTGACGAATGTCGAATGTCGAATGAAGGAATTCTTTCTATTTTATTTGTTAAAAAGAGCAGAGCGAAGCCTCCGGCTCGCAGGGCTTGTAGCGCCTACGCCTCGGAGAGCGACATCCACAATTCGTCAATCGTCACTCGACATTCGTCATTCCATGAGGTTTCATCCGAGTCCAACCGGTTGTCGCCGAAGCTTTCGGGTTCTGCGAAAAAGAGGCTTCGGCAATAATTTCAAACCGGTCTTGTCCGACCGGCGCATTCATGATATGCAAGCCGCTTGTGATTGATTTAGGTGAACCGTTCAGTTTAGGTCTGATTCAAATCTAAATAAAGGAGAGTGAACGAATAACATGCAACCCGCATTGATTTCACCGGCGTCGGCCTCATTCCTTGGCATCCCCTTAAACATTATTTATATCGTGATTCCCCTGGTCGGCATCGGGGCCTTTGCCTATATCATCTATAAACGGATTGAACCGCTGCTTAAGGCGGCTCCGGATGATCGCTTTAACAGATTTGCAGAAAGGATCCAGTCGGTACTTAAAATCTGGCTGGCCCAATGGCGGCATCCCCGCTACCTGCTGGCGGGTGTCGTGCATATTTTCCTTTTTGCCGGTTTTCTGATTCTCGGGGCCCGCTCTACCCAGCTTGTATTCGTGGGCTTTGTGGAAGGCTTTGAGTTACCGGGTTTCAGCGGGAGCCTGGGTACTTTTTACAACGTATTGAAGGATTACGCCGGTACCTGGGTTCTGATTGCAGTGGCCATCGCCGCTGTTCGGCGGGGACTTTTTAAACCGGCCAGATATGCGGTGCCGCCCCAGTACGGGCGCGACCATACCTGGGAGGCACTGCTGGTACTGGGGCTTATTGCAACCCTGGTGATCAGTGAAAGTCTATTCGAGGCCTCTCTCGTGGTGGCCCAGATTCAAAAGGGATCGCATACTGAAATCGTCGCCCCATTGACCCTGATGTGGTTTTTCAGGCATTTGGTAATCGATGCGTCACCAGCGACGCTCCAGGGTTTGCATTCGTTTAGCTATTTTGTCCATGAGATTACCTTTTTCTTTTTCCTGTGTTTTTTGCCCATGGGCAAGCATTTCCATGTAATCACCTCCATTTTCAACGTATTTTTCATGCGTCTGGATAGAGGCAATGTGAAACCCGTACGTTACGGAGTGGACGACGACAAACTGGACGATCTGGATTCATTTGGCGTGAAGGTGTTTGAAAATTTCACCTGGAAGCACATGCTCGATTTTTACTCTTGTGCCGACTGCGGTCGCTGCTCGGACCGCTGTCCTGCCAATGCAGTCGGCCGACCGCTTTCCCCGCGCTTTATTTCGATCAAGGGACGTGATTACGCATTCAAACACTATCCGTTGATCGGCGGCAACGGTGGGGCGCCGAAGCCATTGATCGGTGATATCTACAGCGAGGACGAGATTTGGTCTTGCACCACCTGCGGCGCCTGCGAGCAGGAGTGTCCGCTGGGGATAGAATACATCGACAAAATGGTGGATCTCAGGCGCGGTATGGTGGACGACGGCATGGTGCCCCAGTCTCTTCAGAAACCGCTGAGCGCTCTTGAGAAACGGGGCAATCCCTGGGGGAAAATGGAAAAAAAGCGTGCTGATTGGACCCAGGAGCTTGCTGAAGACTGTCCCGTCAAAATCCTTGAAAAAGGCAAAACCGCCGAAACCCTATATTTCCCGGACAGCATATCCTGCTTTGATGACCGCATGCAGGGCATCGCACGTTCTACGGCCAAAATCTTAACCGGCGCCGGCATTGATTTCGGCATTCTGGGCAAGGCCGAAAGGGACAGCGGGCACGAAGTGAGAAGGTTCGGTGAAGAAATGCTTTTTCAGGATCTAAAGGATCGCAATACGGATGCAATCCTTAATAGCGGTGCTACAAAAATCGTTACCGCCGATCCCCATGCTTACAATGCCTTGAAAAAAGATTATCGGGATATTCCGCCGGTGGAGCATATCAGTCAAACCATCGTGCAAAATGTGAAATCAGGAAAAATCCGGTTAAAAGCCGTGGAAGACTCCGGCAAAACATATGTATATCATGACCCCTGCTATCTGGGCCGCCACAACAATCTTTATGACGATCCCCGTGAGGCCATCGATGCCGTTCCGGGTTTAAAGAGAATTGAGATGGAGGGCAACTGCCGGGATCGGTCGTTTTGTTGCGGTGGCGGCGGTCTGATGCTGTTTTACGAACCGGAAGAGGACCTGCGCATGGGAGTGCTTAGAGTCGAGATGGCAAAAAATGCCGGGGCCAATGTGATTGTGACGGCCTGTCCCTTTTGTCTGGTGAATATCGAAGATGCGATTAAAGTCACCGGGCTGGAAGGAGAGATGGAGGCCATTGACCTTTGTGAGTTGATTGAGCAGCATATGATAAATTATAACATAAGTTGAGCGGTTCAAGGTTCAACGTTCCGGGTTGAAAAAAAACAGACAGCTCGTATCAAAGAGATCGTGTATTCATCTGGTTATAAATTCGTTTCGTGGGCCTAAACGATAAATTTTAGGTTGGGTTAAGCCGATGGTCTGCAATTGATTTTGTTGGGTTCGCTAATTTGGATTCTATTTCAGACTGTTGAGATGCATTAAGATAGGCGAACCCGCACAAAAATTGTGCCGGTATCCCGCTTAACCCAACCTACTATACTATGTTTTGAATTTGTGTTTTGGTCATTGGAAATTATTTGTTATTTGGGATTTGTTTTTTGTATTTTCGATTTATCCGGGTTAGAAATAAACAACCACAAATAGAAATTTTGGAGGGAAAATGGAAATTTTGGTATGCGTAAAAAGGGTTCCCGATACCGCTGAAAATGAGATCGAAGCTGCCAGCGATGGCAGCGATATTGAACGGGACGATCTCGTTTACTCGGTGAACGAATGGGACAACTATGCGGTGGAAGAAGCCATTCAAATTGTCGACAAAGTGGGCGGATCAGTGACGATTGCATCCGTCGGCGATGAGGATGCCGAAGAGGTCGTCAGAAGGGAAATGGCCATGGGCGCCAATAACGGAATTTTGCTGACGGATGATGCCTTTGAGGGTTCAGACGGTAAAGGCATTGCAACCGTGTTGAAAGCGGCGGTGGACAAGGGTAACTATGACCTGATTTTTACCGGTGCAATGGCCGATGACGGTGCCGGGCAGGTTGGCGGTATGCTGGCCGCCATGCTGGATCTGCCCTATGCTTCGATTGTCAACAAGATTGAAATCCTGGATGATAAAAAGCTAAAAGTCGGACGGGAAATCGAAGGCGGTAATCAGGAAATGAATGAGATTGATCTGCCCTGTGTGCTTTCGATTCAAACCGGTATCAACGAGCCGCGCTATGTCGGCATTCGCGGTATCCGCAAAGTAGCTTCGGCGGAAATTCCTGTCTGGGGGACATCCGATCTTGGTATTGCCGCTGATTCTGTAGGAGAGGCAGGTGCCCGGGTGAAACGCGTGGACTACTTCGTTCCCGAACTCGGTGAAGGTGCCGAAATTCTTGAAGGCACGACGGAAGAGATGTCCGAAAAATTGATCGAACTTTTAAAAGCCAAAGGAGGAATTAAATAATGGCCGGACAGATTTTTGCATATATCGCTCACAAAACAGGCAAGGCCGATGATTCCGCGCTCGAGCTGGCAACTGCGGCCGGAAAAATTTACCCGGATGCACCCACCACGGCAATCGTCACCGGGGCGGGGGCTGATCTGGATGCGGTTTGTAGCGAAGTGGCCCAATCCTATAAAGACGTATGGAAATTTGATCATGACGCTCTGGCTTATCCCAATGCCGAAGCCATTCGCAAACTGCTGATAGGCATTTTACCCCAGGATGCGATCTTGCTCGCTCCCCATGATACGTTCGGAATGGACCTTTGTCCGGGGCTTTCGATTAAACTGGACACCGTTTTTGTGCCTGATGTTGTTGATTTTGAAGGATTGGAGGGAAATACCCTTAAAGTTGTCCGGCAGGAATACAGCGGACAGGTCAGCACCCATTTGACCGGTGATATCGCCAATGGGGCCGTTATTACTGTTCGTCCGGGTGTCTTTCAGCCGGATGAATCCGGCAGCGCCGGCGGGCAGGTGATCGACAAATCTTCGGAAGTCGCAGACCTGACCACTGGTAGGCGGTTTCTTGAAATTGTCGCGGCCGAAGTCGGTGATGTCGACATCACCAAAGAGGACGTTCTGGTATCCGTCGGTCGCGGGATCGAAGATCAGGATAACATTGAAATTGCCGAAGAACTGGCCGAGGCCATGGGTGCCGTGGTATCCTGCTCGCGACCGATTGTGGATGCCAAATGGCTGGAGAAATCGCGCCAGGTAGGGACCTCCGGACAGACCGTCAAACCCAAAGTTTACCTGGCTCTGGGAATCAGCGGATCCTTCCAGCATTTGGGTGGGCTCAAGGGAAACCCCTATATCGTGGCGGTCAACAAAAATTCGAAAGCGCCGATTTTTCAGGTGGCCGATGTGGGAATTGTGGAGGATTTGCTCGACTTTGTTCCGGTGTTGACGGAAAAGATACAGGAAGGGAAGTAATCCGATGGCCCCATTCACCCCAATCTTGCAGCCTTAGGGCTTCTATTGCGCATCGATAGCCGTCTGTTATGGGTATGAGCAGACGGCTATTATTTTTGATCCCAATACTACACGGATTGCGGCTGATTTTATCCGAATTACCTTGCAGTAACGCAACGCTTTTTGCACCTGATTGATGGTATAGTCAGATTGAATATTTAAGCAATTCTATCAATTTAAATAGAAAAGACAGAGCGACACGCGGCGCAAGCGCCTGCGCTGCGCAAGCGATACCACAAATCTTCAATCTTCAATTCCCCGAAAAAGCGGGATCTCCGCTGCGCTGCGACCGGCTGAGCTTGTCCGGGTTGGGTACGCATGGCTTCGGGCCTTAGATGGGGTTAAGAAACCCCTTCTAACCTGCATTCCTGCCGATATAAGCAGCCAGATCGATCTCATATTTTTTAATTCGCTTCCATATCGTAACCCGGCTTACGCCTAATGCCCGCGCAGTTTCAGACTGATTGCCGCCGAACCGGCGCAGGGTATGTATCAGTTTTTCACGCTCTTCCTGCCAATAGGCTGCACTCGATCTGGTGTTCGCGGACGTTAATTTGCTGTCCATGGTGATTTTGGGCGGTAGATGGTCTTTCCCGATCCAGCCTCCGGTGCAAAGAACGGAGGCATACTCGATGGCATTGCGAAGCTCGCGAACATTTCCCGGCCAGGAATAGTTTAAAAGGGCCTCCATGGCTTCCGGGGCAAGGCCAGAAATTTCCTTGCCGCCTTTAGCGGCATTTATTTCTATAAAATTTTGAACGATAACGGGGATATCCTCAAGCCGTTCGGCCAGGGCAGGACACGATAAGGGAAAGACATTGATCCGGAAAAAGAGGTCTTCGCGAAATAATCCCTGGCTTATCAGTGTTTCGAGATCCTTATTGGTGGCGGAAACAATCCGGACATCAACTGAAATGGGTTTGTGATCACCGACGCGCTCGATCTCTTTTTCTTCAAGTACCCGTAAAAGTTTTACCTGGGTTGACAGGGGAATGTCACCAATTTCATCTAAAAAGATTGTTCCCTCATGGGCCGCCTCAAAACGGCCGATGCGCGTGCGATCGGCACCGGTATAGGCCCCTTTTTCATGACCGAAAAGCTCACTTTCCAGGAGGTTTTCGTTTAAGGCGGCGCAATTGACTTTGATGAAAGGTTTGGCGTTGCGGGGGCTCTCTTCGTGCAATGCTCTGGCGACCAGTTCTTTGCCGGTCCCGCTCTGTCCCTGAATTAACACCGGTGCATCTGTCTGAGCCACATTTTCGATGAGTTCAAAAAGATCCCGCATCGGCTCTGATTCGCCCAAAAGCCCGTGGTGCCCTTCCTCCAACCGACAGCTCCTGCGCAAGGACTCTATTTCCTGTTTCTGGCGCACCACTTCAGATATATCCGTGAAGGTTTCCACCGCGCCAAGCAGACGGCCATCTGAATCTTTTAAAACGGACGCATTTTTGACAACATGCACGGCGCGTCGGCTTTTGTCGGAAATCAAACATTTTTTCGCCCTGACCTCACCACTGACAAACAGACTGCACCATTGCTTGCCTTCACCGCGGCCGTAAATATCACAGCCGGTGCAGTTCAAGGTCCGGCAATTGTTACCTATCAGTTCTTGCGCTGAGTATCCGGTCAGCCGTTCGGCCGCCGGATTTACCGCCAGAATGTTACCCACGGTATCGAGCACCATTAATCCATCCTGCATGGTGTCGACAATAATTTTCCAATATTTGGCTATTTCCATCAGTGCGTACTCCTAATCAGCAAAATTAATCCGCAGTTTTATTAAAAAGGGCCATCACCTGCTTTTAAACGCAAGCGTTAACTGTTAACTTAACCGATGTTAACTTAACATTAACTGTTAACAATTTCAAGGACTGAAGAGAGTAACAATTGAAAAATATTTTGTTTTTTTATGGCTAAAAAACTTCCGGATAAAATATTAAAAACCGATAACTCATTTAAATTTAATACAATATATCGCGTGATATGATCTTTTTCCATCTTTCCGAAAATTGCAGCGGGATTAGACAAGTTGAAAATAGTCTGTTGGTACAATTATTGCTGATACCGACCTAAAGAAACAACCTAGCGGCAGGTTTAGGGTGCCCACCCCTGGACATGATAAGTGGCCGGCTGGAGATTGAAGATGGGCTAGCAAGGGAAGACCGGGAATTTCAAATCAAGCCCGCGAAATAATATACATTGCAATTTGGATGGAAATATTACAGCCATAAATCACAAACATTTAATTAGAGGAGGAACCATGATCAAAAAAGTATTTTTAACGTTACTGGCATTTGTTTTTGTGTTTGGCACCGTGAGTGCGGGGTTTGCTCTGGAAAAGGGCAACAAACGCAAGGGAAAGTACACCTACCGCAAAGTCTACAATGCCTGCTACGCCCGCGGAGCAATTGAATCCAAAACACCGCCCTTGAGTCCGGCCGACAAAACCCAGGCCGAGTGGAATGCCGTCTTTGAATCAAAAGATTTCAAGCAGTTCAAATGCCAGGAAGAATGGGGGAACCTGTCGGAAAAAGATGTGACTGACATATACACCTATATGCATGATCACGCTTTTGATTCACCCTCGCCGGCAAAATGTAAATAACAGTGATCACCGTATTTCTAAAATCCATTCATTGATAAAGGAGTAAGTCATTATGCCCATGAAAAAATTATCGGTATTATCCCTAGTGCTTGGCCTTATTCTGGCGATGGCCTTTGGATGTACCGCTACCCAGAAAGCCGCTGAACCGGTAGACACCAGCTGGCATTATCACGACATTGCAGATGTCGCCCTCGTGCAGCAGTACGCCAAAGTGCCTAAACCGGAAGGAGCGCTGATCATAGATTCGCGGCCGTACAAGCCGAAATATGTCAACGGCCACATCCCCGCAGCGGTAAGCATCCCGGACAGCCAGTTTGATAAAATGACGGACAAACTGCCCCAGGATAAAAACACACTGTTAATTTTCTACTGCGGCGGGCCCACCTGAAAGCTTAGCCACAAATCCGCCAGGAAGGCGGAAAAACTCGGTTATACGAATGTCAAGGTCTTTGCCGACGGTTTTCCCGGCTATATGAAAGCCAAGGGCAGCTATGCAGCGGTGTCCGTCGAGTATGTATCCAGCCAGCTGTTAACAAATGAAGCTGTTCTCGTTGACGCCCGACCGAAGAAAGCGAAATACGACAAAGGGCATATTCCCTCGGCCATCAGCATTCCTGACAGTGAATTCGACAAACTGCAGGGCAAATTGCCGGCCGATAAAGACATGTTGTTGATCTTTTACTGCGGCGGCTACACCTGAAAGCTAAGCCATCAGTCCGCCAGGAAGGCGGGCCTACTTGGATATAGCAATGTAAAGGTCTTTGATGCCGGTTATCCGGCCTGGAAAAAAGCATACGGTGCAGCGCCTGCTGCAGTCGCCGTCAAGGCCGGAACCGAGGAAGGATCAATTGATCTTGAGACCTTTGGAAAAATCCTGAAAGAAAATCCAGCGAGTGTTTATCTGGTCGACGTAAGAGATCCGGATGAATTTGCCGCCGGCCATTTCCCGACGGCAGTCAATATTCCCGTCGGTGAACTCGAGGAAAAGGTTGATACCCTTCCAGCCGGCAAGCCGATTGTCTTCGTCTGTTCGACGGGTGCCAGAAGCGGTGAATCCTATTATATGCTCCAGGACATAAAGCCGGAACTTAAAAAAGTATATTACCTGGAAGCCGAAATTGAATACAATAAGGACGGATCATACAAAATCAATAAAACCCCGTAGCGTATTCCAGCGGATAAATAAAACGCTCGGCCTGCCGGAAGCGATTAATCACCGGCAGGCCGTCAAAAAATGAGGGGCGTCAGTCTGAAACTGGTTCCCTTTTTTTTGGTTTAACCCGGATCAAGCTGTTTGGTGAGGGTGAAAGTGGTTTCTATTCGACTTTTTTTAAAATATTTGTGGAACCCAACCCCATCCATCCTGGTGGTCATATGAACGAACGTGAAATCAATCGCTACTGGAAAAAGATTGTCAATACCATGACCGAAGGCCTGATGGTGGTCGGCCCGGACGGAACCATTGTCATGGTAAACGAGGCCTTCGAAGAACTGACCGGATACACTGCGCGCGAGATCATCGGAAGAGCGTGCACATTGCTTGAATGTGACGCCTGCGAAGGTACGATGAAAGCCTCGGAACACAAGTGGTGCAAATTATTTGAAGAAGGCCAGGTAATTAAATGCCGCTGCCATCTTTTAACAAAAGACGGCACCTATGTGTCGGCTCTCAAAAACGCTTCCGTACTGAAAGATGACAACGATGTGCCTCTGGGGGCGGTGGAGATTCTGACGGATCTTTCCGAGCTGGACCGGCTGGATCAAAAAGTTGAACTGCTTTCACGGCAACTGGATGAGGACGACGGCTTTTTCGGTATTATCGGAAAATCCCCAACCATGCAGAAAGTCTATGATATCATACAAAAAGCCGCAAAAAGTGAGACACCGGTAATCATTTATGGCGAAAGCGGCACCGGAAAGGAGCTGGTAGCCCGTGCCATTCACCAGTTGGGCAACAGGAAAGAAGGCCCTTTCGTGCAGTTCAACTGTGCCGCCTTAAACGAAGCACTGTTGGAAAGTGAGCTCTTCGGCCATATTAAAGGCGCATTTACCGGCGCCTATCGCCATCGCAAGGGACGCTTTGAAGCCGCCGGCGGCGGGGACATTTTCCTGGATGAGATCGGAGATGTGCCCATGTCGATCCAGGTCAAACTGCTTCGGGTTTTGGAGACCAAACAGTTTGAACACGTGGGAGATGATCGTTCGGTCTCGGCGGATGTTCGCATTATCACGGCCACAAACAAAAATCTTGAAGAATTGATCTCTCAGAAAAAATTCCGTGATGATCTTTATTTTCGCATTAACGTCTTTCCGATCCATCTGCCCCCTTTGCGAGAACGGGCGGATGATATTCCATTGCTGGTCAATTTATTTATCCGCCGGCTGAGATCCAAGACTGCAAAGACCATCTCCGGGTTAACGCCGGCCGCCATGAAACGTTTTATGGGTTACCCCTGGCCTGGCAACGTCAGGGAGCTGAAAGGTGCCTTGGAATTTGCTTTCGTAATTGCTGAAGATGGCTTAATCGACCTTGACCAGCTGCCTCCCCAAATTGCCGCTCCCGACCGAATGTCCCGGCAGTATGCCGCTGACCAAGTCGAATTCGGAGTGACCTGGAAGGATCAATTTCCTCCCGCTGACCCACCTGAAAAAATGGCACTCGTCGAAGCATTGAAAACAACCAACGGCAACCAGTCCCGGGCGGCACGTATTCTGGGCATAAACCGCGTGACGGTCTGGAACCGGATGAAAAAATACGGCATCGATTTAAAAAAAGTGCTGACAACCTGAAATAGAATTTCCGCAATTCCCAACCCTGACAAGCCGGAAATGAATATTGAAGATTGAAGAGTTGTGGTATCGCTCGCGCAGCGCAGGCGCTTGCGCCGCGTGTCGCTCTGACGTTTCTATTTAAATCAATAGGGTTCCCGATCCAAATATTTTCTGCTATAAGAAAATCTTCGACCACAGCAATAATTTGACCTTCTGAAAAAATTGTTGTAATTTCCCGTCCAAACTTTAATCGTATCGAAACCCATACAAGTCCGACCCGTCAGCGGAGGCAAAAATGAACTTAATTGATCAAGCGCTTAAAGATGGACGCACCGCACTTTCTGAATATGAATCCAAACAGATCCTGGCGTCTTACGGTATACCGGTGACCCCGGAAGAGCTCGTCAGCAACCCGGAGGGCCTTTCCGATGCTATTTGTAAAATCGGATACCCCTTGGTTATGAAAGGGTGCGCGGCGGAAATCGCTCACAAAACCGAAAAGGGCCTGATCCGGGTGGATGTCAGAAATGAGGATGAAGCCCTCACTGCCTTTAAAGAAATTACGGCCGCCATGGATGGCACAGAAAAGGCGGTCCTGGTTCAGCAGATGGTCAAAGGCCAGCGCGAGCTGGTGGTCGGGCTGACCCGCGATCCCCAGTTTGGTCCTTGCGTTATGTTTGGCCTGGGTGGAATATTTACCGAGATTTTAGAAGACACCGCTTTTAGGGTCGCACCGATCGAAAAACGCGATGCCCTGGAAATGATCCAGGAAATCAGGGCCCACAAGATCCTGGATGCCATCCGCGGCATGGAACCGGTAGATACAGATATGTTGGCAGACATTCTAATAGCGATCGGTCGGATCGGAATTGAGAATGAGGCCGTCAAAGAGATTGACATCAACCCGCTGATTATTTCCCGGGGCAAACCGGTGGCAGTGGATGCACTGATGGTATTGGCATAAACTCTCCCTCCATTTAGGCCCTTAGTTGCTATTTTTGTGTCCTCCATAGGCGGATCTACGACATTTTGTGGAAATCCGCGGAATATTGGATATTTTCGCTATCTTCAAATGATTGAATATTGTCTATTGAATGCTGATATACAAGAATGAAAAAGGGGAATGCTGTGGGTGACTTGGACGTTTTTCTGGATCCCAAGTCGGTAGCGGTTATCGGAGCATCTGAGAGGCCAGGCTCCTGGGGATCATTTATTATGAGGGGGCTGCTTTCCTCGAACTTCGGCGGGCACATCTATCCGGTAAATTCACGGGCCGGCAAGGTTTTCGGCATCCCCGCTTTCAGGGATATAGCGGAGATCAACACTCCCATCGATTTGGCCGTTTGCGCCATACCGGAAAAATTTGTAAAGCAAACCATTGAAGCCTGCGGTCAAAAGGGCGTCAAGGGCATCACCGTCATCACGGCCGGCTTTGCAGAGACTTCCGACCAAGGTCGGCAGCAACAGGCATTCCTTGCCGGGCTGGCGCGTTCGCTCGGTATCCGGCTCCTCGGTCCGAACGTCAGTGGCACTTTCAATCTGCATGCCGGTTTCAATGCATCATCAATTCCCGCCGATGGCCTTATGGCCACGCCTATTGCCGCCGCCTGCCAGGGCGGCTACGCTTTTTATGACATCCTCTCTTCCGGTCGGGCCCAAGGACTGGGGGTCGGTAAGTTTATTCACACCGGCAATGAGAGCGACCTTACCGTCACGGATTTTCTGCAGACCTTTGGCAAGGATCCCGAAGTTAAAGCCATCGTTATGTATATCGAAGCCCTTCGCGATGGAAAGCGCTTCATGGAAATTGCCGGACAAATCACTAGAACCAAGCCGGTGGTGGTTTACAAAGCCGGTCGGACCGTCGACAGCGCCCGGGCGGCACATAGCCACACCGGAGCCCTTGCCGGACAGTGGCAGGTTTACACCGGCCTGTTGCGCCAGGTAGGTGCGGTTGTTTCACCTGCCATGGAGCTGCTGCTGCCCATTGGTCATGCCTTAATAGAACGACCGCCGATGAAGGGCCGTCGGGTGGCGATCATTACGGTGGGGGGATCCTGGGGAGTGGCCCTTACGGATTCTCTATCGGAAGCGGGTTTGTCCGTTCCGAAATTCAGTCCGGACCTGCAGCAGGAACTGCGATCTCTGGGGATGCCGGAACGCGCCTCGGTCAAAAATCCGCTTGATTTCGGCGCTTCCGGACAATTTCTGGCCGTTGATTTTCCGGTATCTCTCGCCCGCGCGATATTGGCTTCCAAAGAAGTGGACGCCCTAATCCTGCATGGCATCGGCAGACCCGGCATGCATTTGCCCGAGACCCCCGAAGAATGGAAAATATTTTTGGAAATTGAAAAGCAGCAGGTTAACGAAATCTGTGCAATGGAAAAGGAAATGGGCCTACCGATATTAATCGGCAGCCACTACAACCCCTGGGAAAGCCAGGCGATCAGCGATCTCAACAATCAGGGCGTGCGCATTTACAATCGGCTCCATGAAATCGCCTGGCTGCTGACGGCAATGTATGAATACGGACATGGAAAGTAAAGAATCCAGGCCCAAAGGACCAGGATTTCTAAGTTTGATTAAAGGACATGGTTCGGAAAATTTCGCCACCCCAGGCAATACTTCAGCAAATCCCTTTCGCCAAGCCGTCTCCAAAGGGGCCGATCATTTTGGTGAGTTCGTCCGTTTCAAACTCAAGATACTCGCGCAGTTCTCTAGACGAAAAATTCAGCAGCCGCTTGCAGCACCTTAAGGATCCGGCAGGTTTGTGCGCAAAGTTCCGGGCAACCTTAAGCGCGGCATCTCGCAATTCACTGAAAGCGACGACCTCATCTACCAGACCAAGCTTCAACGCCTCACCGGCCGTGATATCTTCTTCGGACAGCATTATCTTATATGCCCCGCCGGTTCCTAAAATCTTCGATAGAAAAAAAGCGCCGCCGCCTTTGGGCACCAGCCCGTATTCAAGACAGGGGTTCTGAAAAACCGTGTTGTCCGCCACAATCCGGTAGTCACAAGCCAGGCTAATATTCAGAAACAAAGGCAGCACATTTCCACTATCGGCATGAATGACGATTTGATTTACTTCTTTGATCTTTAAGATGAGGTCATCTACGGCATGGAAAAGTTTATGGACCGCATTGATATCCAATGCCGATTGAATGACCTGGTTATAAAATTTGCAATATTCTTCCCTTCCTGCTTTCCTTGGCGAACTCACAACCAGCAGGACCTTGACTGTATCGGTGCGGGACAATTGATCCAGATAATCTAGAATCGTGCTCTTTACCTTCAGACTGGTTGCCCGAAACATGAAATTATCTTTGAAATTTAGCACCAATACCGAACCGATGATTTCGCCTTTAAAAAAATCGAAGTCACTCTCCAAATCGATTCTTCTTTTCATTCAGCCACCTCCTTTCTGAATTTCACCCTATTGTAGAAAAGCCAGCTGATTAAATCAATAAAATCCTTTTTCAAGGCTCTACCAGGCCGGTTCCTTCGCTGCCGCATCGCAGGTGTCCCGCCGCTGAATGATATTTTGCTCAATACACTAGTCCAGCATCAGGACCAGGGAAAGCGAAAAGAAGGATAAAATCGTGGTCGAAAAAATGTTTGCTGAAGCCAGGTCCGTATCACTGTTAAGTTGCGAGGAAAGTACATACATGGCCGTGGAGGTCGGCAGTGTGAATAAAATCATACTGACCTTGAAAGGAAGTCCGCTGACATCGAAGGCACTTAACATAAAATAACCCGTTAACGGCAGAACCAACAATTTAAAACCGCTGGCAGCGATGGACAACCTGAAATATGTCTTTAGACTTTTCAGTGTCAGAGTTCCGCCAATTGACAGCAGTGCCAGCGGCAGTGTCACCATGGACAATAACGAAAATGTGTTATCGATGGACTTGGGGAAAACGTTTAACGTATTCGAAAAGACAAATCCGGCAACACAGGCGATAAATAGCGGGTTGGAGAACACGGCCTGGAAGGTCGCCTGCACTTGTTTCCAAAAGGTAAACCGGCGCCCGGAAAACCAAATCAAAACAGTGACAGCCATCACATTGACCCAGGGTATGATGATCCCGATCAAAATGCCGAAATACCGGCCACCGGACTCTCCGAATGCACTCAGCACCAATGCCATTCCCACGTAGGTATTAAATCTGTAGCAGCTTTGCGAAAATGTTCCCGCCTGAAATTCGCCGACTTTTCCAATTTTGATGTACAAAATGCTCAAAACGAAAACCACCGTGACCGCTGACAGTGCTGCCAGACAATAATCGAAATTCATGCTCGCTGCCGGTGGCGCGGTGCCGATCTTCCAAAACAGTAAAATGGGGAAAAAGATAAAATAGATCAGGCGATCGGAATTACTGAGAAATAAGTCAGTGGTCAAACCGAAGCGTTTAAGTATATGGCCCAAAACGATAATGGCAAATACGGGAAAGAGACTGTTGAGTATCATACGTAAGCCGCCATATAGGATAAATTCCCGTGTGAAACTACACCAAGTTAAAGGCGAACCGCAGAACCGCAGAATATCGAATATCGAATGTCGAAGGGTGGGTTCGCTCGCGCAGCGCAGGCGCCGCTTGTAAGTAAAACCTCTTTATATGTCATATCACATCTTGTGTGAAACTATATGCATTTCAATCTCGATTTCATAAATAAAATTCCGCCTGGCCGGAACATTGAAAAGGATGAACGTTGAACATCAAACGTCCAATATTGATGACGCTGCGCTTTATCTAATTTTAAAACAAGCGAACCGCAGAAAATCGAAGTCTCTCATCCGTATGGCGGTGTATGAACTTCTGTTACTTATTACCGGGGCTTTTGTCAAACAATAATCGATGCGCAAAGGAAGGTACCGGCCGCATAAATTCGGTTATCACCTGTACGAGCCTTCCGAGATAATTGAAGAACAAGT
>Ga0316194_10001401_pt1 | contig 16638 bp, 15 predicted proteins | sample CroRivsedime1_MG_FD_204936 | JGI IMG/M metagenome (GOLD analysis project Ga0316194, IMG submission 204936) | Coastal sediment microbial communities from Maine, United States - Cross River sediment 1 | ecosystem: Environmental > Aquatic > Marine > Coastal > Sediment | place: USA: Maine...
CAAGCCAGTGCCCGGTGCGATGCATGTAGAACTTCCGGTAGTCTCCTGACTCGATGACGCTGTCGAGCGTTCCCTTGCAAAGTCCGAGGTCAATAAATCCTTGCGCCAGTACCTTCAACGCGGCGCGATGCGGGTCTTCCCACTCGTTGCCGGGCCGCACCTGCTCGATCGCGGCTGCCTGCGCCGCGAGAACCAATTCGTAGATATCGCGTTGCGGACCGGAAAATGTCCCGCCTACTGGAAACGTGCGCGTGATGTCGGATGCATAACCGTTGAGTTCGCAGCCGGCATCAATCAATAGCAGATCGCCATCATTCAGCACAGCATTGTTGTCAACATAGTGCAGCACGCATGCATTGGCGCCGCCAGCAACAATGGATGTGTAGGCTGGAGACTGCGAACCACTGCGGCGAAACTCGTGCAGTAATTCGGCTTCCACTTCATATTCTTTCAGGCCGGGCCTGGTGATTTGCATGGCGCGGCAGTGAGCCCGCGCCGAGATCGTTGCCGCCTGCCGCATCGTGTCGAGCTCCGATGCGTCCTTCACCAGTCGCATTTCGTCCAGAATCGAACGGATGTCGTGAATCTGCTCTGGCGCACCAACTCCGTTGCGCCCCTGTCCCCTGACTGTATTGAGCCAGCCTATCACCTGGTTGTCCCATGACGGATCGTTGCCCACCTCGAAAAACATTGCGGTTTGATCTTCCAGAAGCTTTGGTACGAGATCGTCAACTCTCGTGATCGAATAAGCTTCGTCCACTTCAAATGTTTCGCGGGCAGCGTCCGGCCCGTAACGAAATCCATCCCAGGTCTCTCGCTCAAGGTCCTTGTCGCGGCAAAACAGAACTGTTTTTGGTGACGGTTCTGCAATGATGACAAGAATGGCCTCCGGCTCGGGAAACCGGCTCAGGTAGTAAAAATTACTGTCAAACCGGTAGGGGTGATGTGCGTCGCGGTTGCGGATCCGCTCCGGCGCCGTACGCAGCACAGCCACTCCTCCTCCCATGGTTTTGGCCAGCCGCTTTCGGCGTTCGATATGGTTCTGATTCATCTGGATTTGCGTTTGAAGTTTTGGGTGCAAAGTCGACTGGAGGAATTATAAGCGGCGCGTGTCACGGTTAGCGTTGGGTAGCGAGCTGCATCAAGGCGGCAAGCTCGGCGGCATTGTCGCCGCCTGATTCCCCGAGAGCGGCGATGACATTGCGCCGATCGGCCATTGGCCGGTTCTGGGAAAGCTTGAACTTGCCTTCCATACGCGTGATGCGAGCTTCGAATGCGACGATGCCCTCGAGCATCTTGCTCAGGTAATCGGTCGGCAAGTCCATCGGCCACGGTGTTTGACGCGATGATTCATGCTCAGCCACCAGTCTTTGCAGCATTGACACGACCTCTTCGCGGTTTTCCACGATGGTGGGAAGCGCATGCACGTGTACCACAGCATAGTTCCAGGTAGGCACGCTCGGGAGTTCGTTGGCGTACCAATCGGGAGAAACATAGTGGTGCGGACCGTGAAAGATAAAGAGCAGCTCCTGATCACTTGTGAAATCGCGCCACAGCGGGTTGGCCCGGGCGACATGGCACTGAAGGCATTGACCGGCCTCGTCGATCAGAACCGGAACATGCGTTACGACCGGATCGTTTCCCTTAACAGACACGAGCGTTGCAAAGTTGTTTTTCCGGATCAACTGCAGCAATGTTTGTTGATTCGTTTCGGTGAAATGTTTCGGCGCGTAAATCACGGCTGTTCTTGCTTCAGGTATTTGTTGAGCGCATCCAGACGCTCGGGCGTACCCACATCGGTCCAGGCGCCACGGTAGTGCTCCCCCGTCACTCTGCCTGCCAGTGCTTCGGCCTTGAGTAGAGGGGCCAGTGGCTGTTTCTGGCCTACCAATACGGACGCAAACATGGCTCTGTGATAAGCCGCGAGCCCGCTAAACGTTAATTTATTTGTGTTCGCCGGTGCCACTTTCGTGTCGTCCAGAGCGAAGTCACCGGAAGGGTTATGCGCTGGATTATCTACCAGCACCAGATGCGCGATGTTTCGAGGGTCATCTGCAAGACGTTGGGCTGCGGTCTTCAGGTTGGCGTAATCGTATTCGGAATAAACGTCGCAGTTGGCAACTGCGAATGTGTCGGAGTCGATCAGATCAAGGGCGTTTGCGATACCACCGGCCGTTTCCAGCGCCTTGTGTTCAGGAGAATAGGAGACGGCGATGCCCCAGCGGCTACCGTTGCCGACTGCGGCCACAATTTGTTCTCCGAGGTGAGCATGATTGACAATGATCCGCTCGAACCCGGCGGCAGCAAATTTTTGGATGTGGCGCTCGATCAGTGACTGGCCACCGGCTTCAAGCAAGGGCTTCGGTGTGCGGTCTGTCAGGGGACGCATACGTTCGCCGCGTCCGGCGGCGAGCAACATGGCGGTCGTGACTGCTGCGTGCATATTGATGGTTATGGCCTGACCCGGGGCGTTCGTTGTTCCAAAGCGTCGAACAGACCACCTAGCGGTGCAAGCGCAGAATACCGCTGGGTTACCGTGCGAATGTAGGTGACGAACCGGTCTGCATCTTCCAGATATGCCGGTTTGCCGTCACGGTAGCGAATGCGCGCAAAAATCCCGAGCACTTTGAGATGGCGCTGCAGTCCCATCCACTCGAATTCGCGATAGAACTCTCCGAAATCAGACCTGACCGGCAATTTCACCTTGCGCGCTTTTTCCCAATAACGCACCACCCAGTCCAGTACCCGCTGCTCGTCCCAACTAATAAAAGCGTCGCGAAACAATGAAACGACATCATAGGAAACAGGTCCGTACACTGCGTCCTGAAAATCCAGTATGCCGGGATTGGGCTCACATACCATCAGGTTGCGAGGCATGAAGTCACGATGGACATAGGTCAGAGGCTGCGCCAGGTTATCCTGGATGATGAGGTCGAACATTCGCTGCATGGTTTCGTGCTGGCTTGAATCGAGCTGCACGCCAAGATGCGTCGATACGTACCATTCCGGGAACAAGGCAAGCTCCCTGCGCAGCAGTGCTTCATCGTATGGCGGTAAAACATTGTCACGGCTGGCAAGTTGCCATTGCACCAGCGCGTTCGTGGCAGCGTCAAACAGGGTGTCAGCTGTCGCGTCGTCGAGAGCCTCCAGGTATGTTGTTTTTCCGAGATCCGATAGCAGCAGGAATCCCTGCAACAGATCGGAAGCGATCACGGTTGGAACATTCAGGCCGCAGTCCGCCATCAGGCGAGCGACCTTGACAAAGGGTGCGCTGTTTTCCTGTGACGGGGGCGCATCCATGGCGATTCGCGTTGAACCGTCTTCGTAGCTAACGCGAAAATAGCGCCGGAAGCTGGCATCAGCCGACGCCGGGGACAGTGAAAAGCGTTTACCCCCGGAGTGAGATTCCAGCCAGCGTGTAAGAGAGTTGAATCGTTCCAACGTAAGGTTGTGGATTGACGGTATTATTCGGTTGGATTCTAGCACTTGGGTATGGTTCTCCGCGGTCGATGCAGCATAAGAAGCCAGGGCATCACAAGTTTTTGTGCATAGTCTTGCTGTCGAGCCTGGTTCCGCATGCGGGATACGCGCAGGAACTGGGCTTGAAAATGCAGCAGGAGTTGCTGCCGACCGCGCCGGCAGGTGAAGAGGCGCCCTTATTCATCGAAGCCGACCGTATTCGGGGAAGGCAGGATCGCGAACTTGAAGCGATGGGTAATGTCCGTCTACGGCGCACCGGGGAGGCGATCTTCGCTGATCACCTCCGTTATGTTTTTGCAGATGACGAAGTCACTGCGGACGGAAATCTAAGGTTTGAAAGAGACGGCGTCGTCGTCACTGGCCAGGGGCTGCGCTACAACCTTGCAGACTCAACCGGCGAAATGACCGAGGTTGAGTACTTTCTGCTTGAGGCCGAAGCACACGGCAAGGCCAGCCGCCTGATCTCGAAGAGTCGCAACAACGCCAGGGTGGAAGACGCCACTTACACAAATTGTGAGGTGGGCGACGAAGACTGGTACATGCGCGCCAACACGATTGATCTGGACCGTGCGCGCGATCTGGGTGTGGCACGGAATGCGTCCGTCGTGTTCAAAGGGGTGCCGATTCTGTACTCACCCTACCTGGATTTTTCATTGAGCGGCAGTCGCAAGAGTGGCGTCCTGCCGCCTTCGATCGGGCAGACTCAACAGAGCGGATTCGAAGTGACGCTGCCTTATTATTTCAACCTGGCCCCCAATTACGATGCGACGCTGTCGCCACGCTACATGACCCGGCGCGGCTTGATGGTTGGCGGCGAATTTCGCTACCTGAAGCCAACCCTGAATGGTGATGTGCGCGCGCAGTACATGGAGAACGACCGGCAACGCGAAGAGTCCCGTTACGCCTACGCGGTCCGCCACAATCAGACAATCGGAGAGAAAACGACCGGTTACGTAAACGTTATTGGCGTCTCCGACGACTTTTACTTTACCGATCTGAGTAACCAGATCGCGGCGACGTCACTGACCAACCTGCCGCGCGAGGCTGGTCTGAACTACAACGGGGACTGGTGGAATGTAGGGGCTCGCGTGCAGGACTTCCAGACACTGCAAGATCCCCTTGCGCCAGTTACCCCGCCATACGCACGGCTGCCGCAAATCACGCTTGCAGGCGGGCGACCGACGCCACTGGGAGTCGATGTGAATCTGCTGGGGGAGCTGGTCGATTTCGAGCATCCCACTCTGGTCACCGCTCGCCGCGACACGCTTTATCCGAGTTTCAGCTTGCCGTTGCGGACGTCGTTCCTGTACGTGACGCCCAAGATCGGCTACCACTATACCCGCTACACATACGACGACGACTCGCAGCCCGATCAGACGCGTGAGTTACCAATCTTCAGTCTGGACAGCGGAGTGGTTTTCGAGCGCGACACCAGCATTTACGGCAGTCAGGTCACCCAGACGCTGGAGCCGCGTCTTTACTACGTCTACATCCCCTACGTCGATCAGAATGCGATACCGATTTTTGACACTGCCGAATCCGATTTCAATCTGGCTCAGATTTTTACCGAGAATCAGTTTACCGGCGGCGACCGGATCAATGACGCCGACCAGTTGACGGGGGCTGTCACCAGCAGGCTGATTGACCCGCGAACCGGTAACGAGCGCATGCGGTTTGTTGTTGCCCAGCGATATTATTTTTCTGATCAGCTGGTAACGCTGGACTCGCCGCCGCGAGATGCCAATCGCACCGATGTGTTGCTGGGCGCGGGCGGTACCATCACGGCAGCATGGAGATTCGACACTCTTTTCCAGTACGGTACGGTCGATAATCAGTTCGAGCGCAGTAATCTTGCGGTGCAGTATCGCCCGGAACGCGGGAAAGTGGTGAACGCGGCATACCGGTTCACGCGCGAGCAGCAGGAGCAAGTCGATCTGTCGGCGCAGTGGCCGCTGACTTCGAATTGGTCAGGGCTGGCGCGCTGGAACTACTCGCTCGAGTCCGACAAGATACTCGAGGGGTTGGTTGGGCTCGAGTACAATGCCGGCTGCTGGACAACGCGCCTGGTAGCGCATCACTTCGTGACCGGTGTTGACGATTACTCGAGCTCGTTCTTCCTGCAACTGGAGCTGAGCGGAGTGTCGTCTCTCGGACTCAACCCGCTGGACACGCTAAGGTCAAACATCCGTGGTTATACGGAATCCGACTAGAACGTCAGTCGCATTAGCGCTGATGCCCCTTGGGCCGGAACAATTGCGATGATAGCGCGTCTATCCTGGTTTCGAACATGCTGATTCTTGCTGTTTCACTATATCGACAAATGAAGCGTATCGGGTTGTTTGCCATCTTGATGGTGGCCGCCATGGGTGCGGTAGCCCAGGTAGATGATGATTCGGGAGCAAGTGATCTTTTGCTTGACCGGGTTGTTGCGCTGGTCAACGATGCGGTCATTACCCAGTTGGAACTGGACGCAGAAGTGCGTTTCGCGGTTGTTCAGTTGCGGCGCCAAGGCACACCGTTGCCACAGCAGTCGACGCTTGAACGCCAGGTGCTCGAACGCATGATCATTACGCGCATCCTTGAACTGGAAGCCAGTCAGACGGGAATACGCGTCAGTGACAGTCAGCTCAATCAGGCGCTTGAACGAATGGCGGCCGAGAACAGCATGACGCGCGACCAGTTTCAGGAGGCGATGCAAGCGGATGGACTTGATTTTATCCGGTTCCGTGAAAAAATCCGCGGAGAAATCCAGATTGCGCGTCTGAAGGAACGCGAGGTTGATAACAGGATAAACATCAGCCAGGCGGAGATTGACAGCTACCTTCGTAACGAGGAAGCCAAAGGCGTTGAGGAAAAGAGCGACGAGTATTTGGTCGCGCACATTCTTTTGCTCGTTCCTGAAGGCGCGAATGCTGAGGAAATCCGGCTTAAGCGGGACGTAGCCGCCGACGCGATCTCCAGACTTGAGGGCGGTGCAGACTTCCGCCAAGTGGCAGCAGGTGTATCCGATGCGGCTGATGCACTGGAAGGCGGCATGCTTGGCTGGCGAACCGCGGCGCGCTTGCCCGAGTTGTTCCTGGACGCGGTGTCGGGCATGCGGATTGGCGAAGTCAGTGACGTCTTGCGTAGCGCCAACGGATTCCACATTGTCAAGCTTGTCGACAAGCGAGGCAGCGACACGCCGATTATTGTCCAGCAGACCCACGCGCAGCATATCCTGATACGTCTGAACGAAATTGTGTCCGAGGGCGACGCACTCCAACGGCTTAGCGGCTTGAAGCAGCGCCTTGAACTAGGTGGCGAAGACTTCGCCGAGCTTGCCAGGCAGCATTCCGATGACGCCAGCGCTGCCAAGGGTGGTGATTTGGGTTGGCTTTCCCCTGGCGAGACGGTGCCGGAGTTTGAGCGGGCAATGGATGCCTTGCAACCGGGGCAGGTCAGTGATCCCGTTCGGTCGCCTTTCGGTTTCCATCTGATCAAGGTACTCGAACGTCGTGATGAAGATCTGTCGGAGGAGCGTCAGCGAGTCATGGCTCGCCAGGCGATTCGCTTGCGAAAATCCGACGCGGCCTACCAGGATTGGGTCAGGCAGCAACGCGACAAGGCGTATGTCGAGTATCGTCTCGAGGAGAGTTGATTCGTCGAAGTCGGGGCTGATGGTTGCGTGGTGGTACCCATGAACCATCGCGCGCGCCGGCGTTTCAGTCAGAATTTTCTGGTGGACCGCGCATACATAGACCGTATTGTTAGCGCCGTTGCACCATCCCGGGACGACCATATCGTGGAAATCGGCCCTGGACTGGGCGCGCTGACAGAACCGTTGCTCGATGCTGCATGCCGGATCGATGTGATTGAGGTTGACCGGGATGCGGCACGTGTACTTGAAGGGCGATTCCCGGGCCGGAATCTGACCGTTCATTGCACGGATTTCCTGACTTTTGATCTGGCGTCAGTCGGAACGGATCTGCGTGTTGTCGGCAACCTCCCGTACCACATCTCGACCCCTATTCTGTTCGCGGTCGATCGATGCCGTGATCAGGTCAGGGATTGCACCTTCATGCTTCAGAAAGAGGTTGTTGACCGGATGATTGCGGCTCCGGCAAGCCGTGACTATGGCCGGTTGAGCGTGATGTTGCAGTGCCACTGGCGAATTGAGCGGTTATTTGATGTTCCGCCCACGGTGTTTCGTCCACAGCCCAAAGTCTGGTCATCCGTGGTGTGCATGCAGCCCGCCCGCACGGTCAGCGTCTCTGATGCGGGCCTGTTCTATCGTATTGTCGAGGCCGCGTTCTCAAAGCGTCGCAAAACGCTTCGCAACGCGTTGCGAGAAATACTGACCGATGCAGACTTTGAGGCGTCGGGGATTGATCCTGGCAGGCGCGGCGAGACGCTGTCTGTTGCCGAATTTGCGATGCTTGCCGATCATGCTGGCAAACGTTTCACTTCTTCTTCTGGATGAATTCGATCTTGTACCCGTCCGGATCTTCGACAAAGGCGATCACAGTGGTGCCGTGTTTCATGGGGCCGGCTTCGCGGGAGACTTTGCCGCCACGAGCTTTCACCGCATCACAAGCCTTGTAGGCGTCTTCGACCTCGATCGCAATGTGTCCGTATCCACTTCCCAGGTCATATCCGGGCGTGTCCCAGTTATGTGTCAGCTCCAGAACCGACGCGTCGCTTTCATCTTCATAGCCTACAAACGCGAGTGTGAATCGTCCGTCAGGATAATCTGACTGCCTAAGCAGGCGCATTCCGAGCACTTCTGTATAGAACTCGACCGATTGCTTCAGATCGCCGACGCGGAGCATCGTATGGAGAATTCGCATGTTTGGTCCCCGTTAAATTTCAACCAGTTCAAAGTCGTCTTTGCGAGCGCCGCATTCCGGGCATACCCAGTTAATCGGTACGTCTTCCCAGCGGGTGCCGGGCTGAATACCTTCGTCGGGTACGCCTGCAGCTTCATCGTAAATGAAGCCGCAGATCAGGCACATGTAAGTCTTGTATTCGGTGTTTTCGGTGGAGGTCATTGTTCCGATTCTTTTCAGATAGAATTGCATTTTAAATCAATCGCGCATTCCCATCCTCGTGGCTGACACACCGCCGATAGTCCTGTCCTTTGCGGCAAGTGATCCAAGCGGCGGTGCGGGAATCCAGGCCGACTTGATGACCCTTGCCAGCCTCGGGTGTCACCCACTGAGCGTCATTACCGCCTTGACTGTTCAGGACACGATGGGGGTAGAGGACACGCTCGCAATCGATGCGGACTGGGTTGCCGACCAGGCGCGTTGTGTTCTCGAAGACGTATCGGTCGGCGCCTTCAAGGTCGGTCTGATCGGCAGCGTTGAAGTTGCTGCTGCCATCGCGGAGATCGTAGCTGATTACCCTGATGTGCCACTGGTTCTCGACCCGGTGCTGGCTTCCGGGCGCGGAGACGAGCTTGCATCTGAGAATGTCATCGCTGCAATGTGCGAGCTGTTGCTACCGCAAACAACGGTGCTTACGCCTAATAGCCACGAAGCAAGGCGCTTGGCAACTGAAGACAGCGAAGAGGAGGAGGCGGATCTGACTTTGGACGAGTGTGCCGCCGCTTTGCTGAGCATGGGGTCGGAGTACGTGCTGGTGACCGGCACACACGAGAATACAGCTGACGTGAGCAACCTGCTTTTTGCCACGGGCGGGTTGGTCCGAACCGACCGCTGGCAGCGTTTGCCAGGTTCGTATCACGGCTCCGGATGTACCCTGGCCGCTGCTATTGCTGCGAATATTGCCCATGGACTCGATGTTCCAGAAGCGGCCCACAGCGCCCAGGAATACACTTGGCAGACCCTCAGGTTCGCTTACCGGGCTGGCATGGGGCAGCTAGTTCCCGACCGGTTTTTCTGGGCGCGTGATGACGAGGAGGCCGATGAAGGGCAGTCCGATTAGGGGAATCTATGCGATCACACCGGAAATGGGACACACTGCCGCGCTACTGGAGAAAGTAAACGCGGCCCTTGTCGGAGGGGTCAGGCTTTTTCAGTATCGAAACAAATCGGCTTCGAGCGAATTGCGCCGCCGGCAATGCAATGCATTACTTGCAGTAGTGAGAGATTTCGACGGTACATTTATTGTCAATGACGATTACCGCCTTGCGCTGGACATCGGAGCCGATGGCGTGCATTTGGGAAAAGATGACGGGCGTATCGAGGATGCCCGGGCCGGGCTGGGGGCGGACGGAATTATCGGGGTTTCCTGTTACAACGATCTCGACAGAGCGACGACATTGCAGGCGGCCGGCGCCGACTACGTCGCGTTCGGAAGTTTTTTTCCGTCGCAGACGAAGCCTGCCGCGGTTAAGGCCCCTGTCGAACTTTTGTCTTGTGCGAAATCACGGTTGAAGGTGCCTGTCGTAGCGATTGGCGGTATCGACAAGAACAATGCTCGGGTGCTGGTCGATTCTGGGGCTGATGCCTTGGCGGTCTTGAGTTCGCTCTTTGGCGTTGATGACGTTAAAGGGCGTGCGCAGGAATTGGTGGGATTAATCGCGAAGCAAGGCGCTTGAATTCAAACATAGGATCGAGGCATGTCCAGAAGCAATCAAAAGACTTTTGAAAGAGCCACCCGACTTATTCCGGGCGGAGTTAATTCACCGGTACGCGCATTTGGTGCGGTGGGAGGTGTTCCACCCACCATAGCAAGCGGCTCGGGTGCGCGGATTCGAGACATTGAAGGAAAGGAATACATTGATTACGTTGGTTCATGGGGGCCGCTGATTCTCGGGCATGCGCACCCAGAGGTGCTGGAAGCGGTTCTGGCTGCTGCCCGGCGCGGGCTGAGCTTCGGCGCACCGACTGAATCGGAAGTGGAGATGGCAGAGTTAATCACCGGCACGCTTCCATCAGTCGAACAAGTGCGCCTGGTCAGTTCCGGTACCGAGGCAACGATGACCGCCATTCGGCTTGCTCGTGGTTTCACCGGGCGCTCGAAGATCGTGAAGTTCGAAGGCTGCTATCACGGTCATGTGGATGCCCTGCTGGTCAAGGCTGGCTCCGGAGCGTTGACTCTCGGGCAGCCCAGTTCGGCCGGGATTCCGCCGGAAGTTACTGCTCACACACTGGTGCTTGACTACAACGACAGTGAGATGCTCGAGGATGTGTTCCGCGACAACGGTGCAGAGATCGCAGCGGTTATCGTTGAGCCGATTGCGGGCAACATGAACCTGGTGAAGGCAGAACCTGAGTTTCTTCGGACGATGCGTGACCTTTGCACACGCCATGGTGCCGTGTTGATTTTCGATGAGGTGATGACCGGCTTCAGGGTGGGTTTACAGGGCGCACAGGGTATTTATGGCGTTACGCCCGACGTCACTACGCTTGGCAAGGTGATTGGGGGCGGTATGCCGGTTGGTGCGTTTGGCGGTCGGCGCGACATCATGCAAAAAATAGCGCCGACTGGGCCGGTGTATCAGGCTGGAACCTTGTCGGGGAACCCGGTTGCTGTAGCCGCCGGCCTCGCAACGCTCAGACTTGTGAGCGCTCCAGGGTTCTTCGACAGTCTTTCGTCGAGAACGAAGCAGCTTGTAGAAGGATTGTCTCAGGTTGGGAGGGAGGCGAATCAGGCGTGCAGCGCCCAATCTGTTGGCGGCATGTTCGGTTTTTATTTTCGCGCGCAGGTGCCGCAGACTTTCTCTCAGGTTATGGAATGTGATCGGGACAAATTCAACCGTTTCTTCCACGCCATGCTTGATCTCGGGGTGGCCATGGCCCCCTCCGCTTTTGAGGCAGGATTCGTGTCTTCAGCCCACGGCGAGCGCGAAGTGGGCCAGACGCTGGATGCAGCCCGGGAGGCATTTGGCCTGATTTCGTAGACCGGCCAGCCGTTTAGCGCAAGCCGGCGATGTATTCTGCGAGGGCCTTGATTTCTTCGTCGCTGAGTCGCGACGCCACCATGCGCATCATGCTGTTGCTATCGTTGTTACGGGCGCCCGAGCGGAAGGCGCGCAGTTGCGTCACGGTGTACTCGGAATGTTGTCCCGAAACACGGGGATAGACTGGGGGAATGCCGGCGCCATCTGGTGCGTGGCAGGCTGAACATGCAGCGATTCCCTTCTCCGGGACGCCGCCGCGGTAGAGATGCTGACCCTGGGCCGCCAGATCCATATTGCTTGCCGATGCATCTTTCGCCTGCTGGCCGGCGTAATAGCTGGCGAGATTGCGCATGTCTTCGTCAGACAGATTTGCAACCATGCCTGCCATGATTGCATTGGCACGAGCGCCTGACTTGAACTCGGTTAATTGTTTATACAGGTACTCCGGATGCTGGCCCGCCAGATTTGCGTTAGCCGCTATTGGGCTGTTCCCATCCATTCCGTGGCAAACTGCACAGACTTGGTTGGCTATTTGCTGACCCGCTTTACTGTCGCCGAAGTCGCGAGACCCTGTTTTCGGGGTATCGGCTTGCGCGCCGAGAGTCGTGCCACTTATAGCCAACAACATTAGTAATGAAATCAACCGCATCATCTGTGCAAACTCCCAAATTGGTTTCGGGCCTTCGCCGGGGCCACGTACAACCCGTAATTGTAGCTGAAGCGTCGCTGTGACTTCGTTATTGCTCCAGGCGGTGTTTCAGCAATCGGCGGAAAAGCTGGACCAGTTGCCCCCGGATAGTGTTTGCGAAGTCGCATTTGCGGGTCGTTCCAATGCCGGCAAGTCGAGCGCACTGAATGCGTTGACGGGCAGGCGCAGACTTGCCCATGTCAGCAAGACTCCAGGCCGGACGCGCCTGATCAATTTTTTTACGGTCGAAAGCGGCAGTTATCTGGTTGATCTTCCGGGTTACGGATATGCACAAGTGCCCGGGGACATGAGGCGGCACTGGGCCCGTCTGTTGACAGGTTACCTGAACGAGCGGCGACAGATTTGTGGCCTGGTGGTGGTGATGGATGCACGCCACCCAATGACGCCGCTTGACCGGCAACTACTGGACTGGTTTGCTGCGACAGGCAAGCCTGTGCACGTATTGCTCACCAAGGCGGACAAGCTGTCGCGATCGCAGGCGGGCGCGCAGTTGCAAAAAGTCCAGGCGACACTACGCAAGGAGTTCGCGGGCTGTTCCGTTCAACTGTTTTCCAGCAGCAACAAACTTGGCGTAGAGGACGCTCAGCAGATCATTTGCCAATGGTTATCTGCGGGGGACTGATCGGGAAGCGGAAAAAAGAACCTCGGGCTGCGCAGACGCACACCCGAGGCAAGGACATGCCTTAACATTGATAAGGCACCCGCTCAGGGAGGAGAGGCGGGAGACATAACGTCTGCACAATCCGAGTCTTGCGGTGCGGGAAAGTTCCGTACGCTACTGTGGGTAATTGTCTTCCTGGCGCGTAACTATCTGTAATAGTTAAATATAAAATCGATCAAGGACAGAAGATGAACGTATATGGGAGGTTTCCCGCTCGAAGAATGCGCCGCAACCGGCGCGACGATTTTTCTAGGCGGTTGGTGCGGGAACATGTGCTCACCCCGGATGATTTGATCTATCCGGTTTTCGTTATTGACGGCAATAACAGACGTGAGCCTGTCGCATCGATGCCGGGCGTCGAGCGCGTAACGCCGGATTTGTTGCTCGCAGTCGCCGAACGATGCATGGAACTCGGGATTCCCGCAATCGCCCTGTTTCCAGTCGTGGATCAGGGCCTGAAAACTCCGCTTGCGGAAGAGGCCAGCAACGAGAACGGGCTGGTACCGAAAACGATCCGCCTGATCAAGTCACGTTTTCCGGAGCTTGGAATTATTACCGACGTCGCACTCGATCCCTATACCAGCCATGGTCAGGACGGGTTGATCGACTCGACGGGCTACGTGTTGAACGATGAAACGGTGGAGGTTCTGGTCAAACAGGCCTTGAGCCATGCCGAGGCTGGTGTCGATATGGTGGCACCGTCTGACATGATGGATGGTCGTGTGGGGGCGATACGGGCAGCGCTCGATGCGGATGCCCGCGAGCACGTCAGGGTGCTTGCCTATGCTGCGAAGTACGCGTCCGCGTTCTATGGCCCGTTTCGAGATGCGGTCGGGTCATCGGGAAATCTCGGCAAGAGTAGCAAGGAGACCTATCAGGTTGACCCCGCGAACTCGGACGAGGCACTCTGGGAAGTGGGGCTTGATCTGGCTGAGGGTGCAGATATGGTCATGGTCAAGCCAGGTATGCCGTATCTGGATATCGTGCGCCGTGTGAAATCCGAATTCATGGTTCCAACTTTTGTCTATCAGGTCAGTGGTGAGTTTGCGATGCTCAAGGCGGCCTTCGAGCGGGGCTGGCTCGATGAGGACCGTTGTGTTCTGGAGTCGTTGGTTGCTTTCAAGCGGGCGGGGGCCGATGCCGTGCTCACCTACTTTGCCCTGGATGCTGCCGAGCGGCTTCAGGGGCGACGATAGCCTGTTGTTGTAGAGGCCAACTCACAGGGGGGAGGGTTTCGTATTGGCTATTGATTTTGCATTGATCGGGATATGCGCCACATCTCCGTGGAGCGAGTTTTAAGGCGCGCGTTTCGCGAGCGCTTTTCTACGTTCGGAAGCTTGCCTGGCCAAGCTGTTACGCCATGCCTTCGCTGTCCGAATTTTTCTGGCCCCTGGCCGCAGACAATGCTTTTAGTCCGGCATGGCGAAAGGGTTTGCCACGTGGCGTGCTGCGCAAGCTGAGTCGCAAATCGATCGGGGTGAATATCGAGATGCTGAATTCAGCATCTTCCGTTGTAACGACGAAGACCGGAATGGTCTGTTGCTCGCTGCCGCGGTAGATACGCCTTTGCCCGGGTTGGTAGTCGAGTCCGTTATTCAGCAAGAACAGCTCGACGTCCTTCCCGCTATCAGTAAACAAATGCAGATCGATGCCGCAGTGGCGCCCGACGTGGCCATTCAGCACTGCGCCTGACAGTTGCGGATTGAACCGCTGCAGATCGCGCATCATATCCAGTGCGTGCTTCCGAAGATATGCCAGCCGCAGCTCGGCCTCGTCCGCCTGGTACAGCTGCTGATAAGCCTCAAGAGCGGCTTCGACTTCTTCGTTAGTTGGCAAATTGCGCGTTTCCGCGGCGCCGATCTGGCGCGCGGCTTTGCGCTTGGCCAGCGCAAAATCGTCGATACCGTCCACCGAAATCAGGCGCGCTGCAACATCTGCAATCCGCAGACGAGTGTTGCGGCTAGACGCGTGATCCCGGGGCATACGACTCAATACAACTGATCGCTGATTTCCTCATTTGGTCTCGGTGGCTGAGCCCCAAACAGAAAGCCTGCACCCGGCTCCGGTGGCACGTTTTCATGGTAGAAGTATTCGATCATCTGGTTAGATGCGCTTGGGTCGCGTAGCCCCGTTTCCGGATTGATTGCGACCGCCACGACGCCTTCCGGAGCAATGGGAAGTTCTTCGGGCTGTTCCTCAAGCGCTGTTGCCATATAGGACATCCACATCGGCAGTGCGGTTTTCGAGCCTGTTTCATATTCGCCAAGTGAACTGGGGATGTCATGGCCTACCCAGGCCACTCCGACGAGGTGTCGTTGAAAACCGGCAAACCAGGCGTCGACCTGATCATTGGTTGTTCCGGTCTTGCCGGCAAGGTCGACGCGCCCGAGCGACATGGCCCGCGCCCCCGTTCCACCGCGTATGACGTCCTGCATCATGTTGAACAGGATGAATGCGTTTCGCGGATCGATGACGCGCTCCGCGTTTTCCCCGGCAATCAGCGGCGCGGCAGACCCGAGAATGTTGCCTTGCCGGTCTTCGATGCGTTCAATGAAATACGGCGTGACGTGAAACCCACCGTTTGCGAATACGGCGTAGCCCATCGCAAGCTCCAAAGGCGTGACGGAACCAGCTCCGAGGGCCATTGTCAGGTAGGCCGGGTGCCTGCGTTTATCGAATCCGAACCGGCTGATATATTCCTGTGCGTATTTCGGCGTAATGGCTTGCAGTATCCGTATTGAGACCAGATTCTTCGATTTGGTCAGAGCGGTGCGCATCCGAACCGGGCCGGAAAATCCGCCATCAAAATTCTTCGGTTCCCAGGGGATTGCACCGGTTTCGCTGGCGTCGATGACAATCGGCGCGTCGTTGATGATGGTTGCCGGGGTAAAACCTTTTTCCAGCGCTGCGGAGTAAATGAAGGGTTTGAAGCTTGAGCCGGGCTGACGCCTTGCCTGGGTGACATGGTTATACTTGTTTCGATCAAAATCAAAGCCGCCAACCAGTGATCGAATTGCACCGCTATCCGCGTCCAGCGAAACGAAAGCACCTTCTACTTTCGGCAGCTGGGTGATGCTCCATCCCGCCTTCTTGTCGTTTCTCACCCTGATCAGGGCGCCGCGCTTGACTCTTGTCTTTGGCGGTGAGGCCTTGCCTATCATTGGTTCCGCGAACGCCAGTCCAGCACCGACGATAGTGATGCGCTCCCCTCCTTTTCGATAGGCGCTGAGAGACTTGTTCGAAATATCCAGAACGATTGCCGGAAAAATGTCATCGCTTTGTGATTCGTCCTGCAATGCGTCTTCGAGTTGCTCGTCGGAAACTTCTTTCGGCAGATCGAAATACCCCTCCGCGCCGCGATAGCCCTGGCGCTCATCATATTCGAGCATCCTCTCACGCAGAGCGGAATATGCTGCGTCCTGGTGTACTTTCGAAAGCGTCGTATAGACGCGAAAACCGCGTGTGTACGAGTCTTCTTTATAGGCGTCGAATACGGCTTGCCGGACCATTTCCGAGAAATGCTCTGCGTGGGTAGCGTAGCTGATGCTCTGGGCGGCGATTTCCGTTGGTTCTTCTTCTGCGGTTTTGAACTGCCCGGCGTCGATCTGGCCCAGTTCAAGCATTCTGCGCAATACATAGTGCTGGCGTTGCTTTGCCCTGGACATATTCGCAACCGGGTTATAGCGAGACGGCGCTTTCGGTAGTCCTGCCAGCATGGCGATCTCCGCGATGCTGGCCTCAGCCAGCGGTTTGCCGAAATACACCAGGGAGGCAGCGCCAAACCCATAGGCTCTTTGGCCGAGATAGATCTGATTTATGTAGACCTCGAGAATTCGATCCTTTGTCAGATTGCGTTCGATCTTGAACGCAAGCAGAGCCTCATTGAACTTGCGAGTAAGGGTTTTCTCGGAGGTAAGAAAGAAATTTCTGGCCACCTGCATC
>Ga0316194_10001405_pt1 | contig 16620 bp, 11 predicted proteins | sample CroRivsedime1_MG_FD_204936 | JGI IMG/M metagenome (GOLD analysis project Ga0316194, IMG submission 204936) | Coastal sediment microbial communities from Maine, United States - Cross River sediment 1 | ecosystem: Environmental > Aquatic > Marine > Coastal > Sediment | place: USA: Maine...
GTGTTGGCGTAATGTGGGAATATCTGGTCGTCGGGTAGGGTCTTGGCATGTTTGCCGCGGCGCAGCGCCGAGACCTGCCAGGCGCTGGGTAGCCCGATCAGCAGATTGATGTAACTGTAAAGGCCCATGAACCCGTGGACCAGCAGGATATGCACGCCGCGCTGTTCATCGCCCTCGCGCATCTCGGATTTCACCTCAATTGGCTTGCCATTCTCCTCGTACCGGAAAACGCCCTCATTGAACAGCAGTGCCCGATCGTCCGCGAATATGTGGACCTTCTCGGCTATTTCACGTGTCTCGCGCAACATGCGGATGGGGGTTTCCATCACGGTCTGCTCAAAGCTGGCGCTGTCTTCCATTTCGAAACGGCCAAGGGCCCTGAGTTTGTGACTGCCCGAAACGATCAGGGAGACGCATTCCGCTTCCGTCAGCACCCCCCGGTTGAGGGCAACGCTGATGGCGCCGTTGGGGTTCTCGACCACGATGACGGCGGGTTTTATCTTCTTTAGTTCCGCTGTGTAGGGTGGAAATGCGCCGATCCCGCCGTTCTTGCCGAAACCGCTGATTATGAGATGGAAGGACATCGACGGCCCCAGGAGTTTACGCACCAGGCGCTGGTAGCGCCGCCCTTCCTGCCTGGCCTGGTCCAGGGCGCGCTCGCGGTCACCGCGCTTGATAGCCGCCTCGATCTCGCTCGCATCAAGGGGGAAAGTCATCAGTTGCACCACCTGCTCCACGATCTGTTTGCGTGAGGCGCTGTGCTGTAGTGCCAATCGTTCGGCCAGCTCGTGTGTGCCGTGTGCAGCGATTAACTTATCTGCCAGTGGCTCCAGTAAAGTCGCAACCAGCCCGTCTCTGGTACTCTCCCAATTCTTCGCATTACAGGTCTCCTCGAGAAAGAAGAAACGCACATGATCAAGCCAGTCGATGTCCTGGAAATGGTAGAGCAGTAGCGCCTGGTACTGGTTCTTGACAGTGTTGCCGCCGCCCACCGCTACCGTGAAGTATTGTCCTTTGAACCCGGCGTCGCTGCCGTTTCCGTCACCGGTCAGCCAGGCCTTGTATTTTTCTATGGCGACCTGCGCGGCATGGCGGCCGGCAGCTTCGATATCCGGGGAAATACTCAGGTGAAAACCTGGTTGCTCCTGCACGAGTAACGGCTGTTTGTCGCCCTTGCTTTTCCCCAGCGCGGGCAGGATGCCCATAGCCGCGCTCCAGGTTTCAATGTCCGTTGGGATCGAATGCAGCAATGGCAGCCATTCCAGTAGATCGGAGATCATCATGCCTCAGCCCCTCGCAGCTGTGGGGATGCGCAGCACTGCATGGATGCACTACTGAACATCAGTGTTGTCCATAATAGGAGAAACCGGCCCCGGCTGCAAACAGTAACCGGACTATGCCACCGGGCGCCGTTGCGACGGCCCGCGCTGTCGATGAACCGGGTGGCTCTTACTCAGAGTCGCGGGCGGTGATATAGACCTCCAGCGGGTCCACCTCGCTGTCGGCGTCATAGTGTGATATGGACTCGATAAATAGCCAGAACAGCTCCTGTTGCGAGGCTATGCCGAGTTTTTCATAGAGCCGTCTCCGGTGCACCCGCTCTGTATTTGGCGATATGTCCAACTCCCGGGCACCGGACTTTGAAGAGTGTCCCCTGAGTATCAGGTGAGCGATCTGTTTTTCGCGCGGGGTCAGGAACTTACTGCCGAACCTGTTGAATGCGCGGGAGAAATGTTCGTCGAAGCGCTCCCGGCCAGCGCTGTCCTCCAGATCGGCAGCGTGGTAGTGCATTTCCATGAGCCGGCAGACCACCGGCGCGATCATGTTCAGCTTGTCCAACTCGCGATCGCTGAATTCGTCGCCTGGCGCTTTGCGTTCAATCAGGAAGCCAACCAGTTTGCGCGGCGCCAGGTGTGCCAGGAACATGCCCTCGTCGGTGACTTTTTTTTCTGAATAGTAGAGCCGGTAATACTCTGTTTCCTTGATGGCGTCCGGGGCTATCTTACAGAACGGATAGAAGCCGCTGTTGATGTCGTTGGAGACCAGTTTGTTGTAATAGGGCCCAATCAAGTAAGCGCCCCGCAACAGGGTGAAGTGCAGCCGGTCTCGTGCAGCGCTGGGGGTCAGGTCTACAATGCGAATAGGCTGGTAGTCCTGGTAGTAACTGAACACCGAAGCGTAATCATAGTTGACGTACAGGAGGACCAGTTCCCGCAACTGGTTCCAGAACTCTTTCTTGTCAATGTTTTCCAGTAGTCCGGCAAATTGTTCAAGCGTGCGCCGATTAAGTACCGCGGGTGTTGCCATGTTCTGTCCTTGTTATGTTTGGTCCCGGGTGGGCGGTCTCGTGCAACCACCTGGAGCTTGTGTTTGTCACTTATGTTGCATTGTTTTTGGTTAGTACAAAACGATTATTGTTATCTTACCGCGCGTCAATAAGCTAACCAGCAGCGTACCGGACTTGGCTTGAAAACGCTTTAATAAAACACCCTGAATCAGGTATTAAATGAAAACCGTTGACAGAATCACCATATCCGTAATCCAGCATCGTCTTGAATCCATTGTCGAGGAAATGGGAGAGGCGATGCTGCGCACCGCATATTCCCAGATATTGAACTCCAGTCGCGACTTCTCAACCGCGGTGTTCGACGGGCAGGGAAGGCTGGCGGCCCAGGCTGAGCATGTGCCGCTGCACGTAGGTGCACTGCCCTTTGCGGTCAAGGCGGTGCGGGAGTTCTTTGGCGACGATATACACCCGGGAGACGTGTTCCTGCTGAATGACCCCTATCACGGCGGTAATCACTTGCCCGACCTCACCTGTTTTGTGCCGGTTTTCGTGGAGGCCAGCGATAAACCCGTATTCTGGACTCTCAATCGTGCCCACCAGAGTGACATTGGCGGCGCGACACATGGTTCCTACAACCCGGCGGCCACCGAAATATACCAGGAAGGCCTGCGGATTTCTCCCTTGAAGCTCGTGGACCGTGGCAATGTGCGTGAGGATGTGCTGCACATGATTTGCACCAACGTGCGCCACGCCCACGACTTTCGCGGCGACCTGCGAGCCATGATAGGTTCGGCAAATGGTGGCGCAGTCAGGATCGGGGCACTTATCGCTGAATACAGTGTGGAAACGGTGCAAGCGGCCATCGAGGAAATCCTGGATGGTACGGATCGCCAGACCCGGGCCTGCATCAGCGAGTGGAAGGACGGTGTTTACGAGGGAGAAAGCATTCTTGATGACGACGGTCACGGCACCGAGAATATTCGACTGCATGCGGTGGTAACCAAGAAGGGGGACAGCCTGCATGTGGATCTCACCGGCTGTGACCCGCAGGTAAAAGGCATTGTCAATTCCTCCTACGCCAACACGGTATCTGCAGTTCACATGGCGCTGGCCTTTCTGATAGATCCGCGGACCCCCAAGAACGAGGGGGCCTTCCGCTCCATCGGGCTGACAACAAAGCCGGGCACTATTGCCCACCCGCTGGAGCCGGCACCGGTAACCCTGTCTACCAATCACCCCTCCCAGGAAATCTGTGAGTGTGTGATCAAGGCTTTGACCGGCGCTTGCCCGGAGCGTGCTTTTGCAGGTTGGGGAAGACGTTACCGCATTGCCATCAAGGGCACCAATCCGCGTACCGGCAAGGACTTTATCTGGCACATGTTTCACGCCCGTCCCGGTGGTGGCGCCTCCATTGAAGGTGATGGCTGGCCCGGGGCTGGCGAAGTGCCTTCAGGTGGTGGTTTGAAATTTGGTAGCACGGAGGTGGGTGAAGCGCGCTTCCCGCTGTTTTTCAAAAAGCATGAGTTCCGGCCCGATTGTGCCGGTGACGGCAAGTACCGCGGCGGTATGGGGGCGATTCTTGAACTTCGGATGGAAACCCAGGAGGAAGGGGTAGCCAACTGCGCCGGCGATGGCCGCTTTCACCCGCCCTACGGTCTGCTGGGTGGCAAACCGGGTTTGCCGCACCACTATCGCAAGCTGTCGGCAAATGGCGAGGAGCGGGTCCTGAAAACCAAGGAAGTGGGTGTGCCGGTATTACCGGGGGACCTGTTCGTTCTGGAATCATCCGGCGGTGGCGGATATGGCAATCCCAGTGAACGTGACCCGGCGGCGCGGGCGCGGGACCTGGAAAACGGGTTTGTGACTGACAAGGCCGCGACGGCCACTTCTGCGGGCTGACCACAAGCGCCGCAACCTGACAAGAGAGCGTAGCAGAATCATGTATCGAATTGGCATTGATGTAGGTGGTACCTTCACGGATTTCGTTGCTGTGAGCGACAGCGGCAAGGTCACCATCGCAAAATCCCCCTCCACCCCGGACGACCAGTCCAAGGGTGTGGTAGCCGGCCTGGGTGTGCTGGCCGAGGATATCGGCATGGAGCTGGCGCAGCTATTGGAACAGACGTCGCTTATCGTCCACGGGTCCACGGTAGCCACCAATGCCCTGCTGGAGCTCAAAGGTGCCAGGTCGGGTATGCTGACCACACAGGGTCACCGTGACGTGGTGGAAATGCGCGAGGGTCTCAAGCCCGACCGCTATCGCTACCGTATGACTGCCCCCGAACCCCTGATCCCACGGGCGCGACGATTGGGTGTATGCGAACGCATACGGGTAGATGGCTCGGTAGAAATCGCCCTGGATGAAGCCCAGCTGCGCGGGGCAATTGAGCAGTTGATTGCGCAGGGCGTTGAGGCGGTGGCTGTTTGTTACCTGCACTCCTATCTTAACGATGCGCACGAGCAGCGCACCGGGGAGATACTCAAGGAGATGATGCCCGGTGCCTACGTGTCGCTGTCGTCCGAAGTCCTGCCTCAGATCAAGGAATACGAGCGTTTCTGTACTACCATGGTAAACGCCTATATTGGCCCCCCCATGGAAAACTACCTGCGCAACCTCAAAGGCCGGCTGCAGGAGATCGGTTACAGTGAGGAGGTGTTGATTATGCACTCCCACGGCGGGGTAGCTTCCATTGCCGACACCATTAAACTGGCCGCGGGTTGCGTGCTGTCGGGACCCGCCGGTGGTATCGCCGGGGCCCGCTATGCTGCCAGGCTGATGGGCGAGGGCAACCTGGTTACCTTCGATATGGGCGGCACAAGTACCGACATATCTTTACTGCAGGACGGGGAGCCGCCGCTGAGCAGCGACAATGCCATCGGTGACAGCAAAATCGCCCTACCCAGCATCGCCATACACACGGTGGGAGCCGGCGGCGGCTCTATCGCCCATGTGGATGCCGGCGGTATCCTGCGGGTGGGTCCGGAAAGCGCCGGTGCGGTTCCAGGCCCGGCTGCCTACGGACGTGGCGGCACGGAACCTGCCACCACCGATGCCAATGTGGTGCTGGGCTACCTCGACCCCGACAACTTTCTCGGCGGTCGTGCCAGCCTGGACGTAGGGGCCGCCCGCAAAGCTGTAAGCAAGGTCGCTGAGCCGCTGGGTATGAGTATAGAGGACGCCGCCCAGGGCATACAGCGGGTGGTTAATACAACCATGGCGGAGGCTATTCGGCTGGTATCGGTGCGCAGGGGCATAGATCCGCGCAAATCCGCGCTGTTGTCCTTTGGCGGCGCCGCTGGACTGCACGTAACGGCGGTGGCGCGGGAGCTGGGAATCGAACACATTATTGTACCGCGCGTGGCCTCGGTGCTTTCTGCCTGGGGTATGCTGGCCAGTGACTTGCGCTACGAGTTGGTTAAAACATTTGCGCAAACTGACGATGACCCCGCGCAGACTGTGCGCGGCCTGTTCCGGGAAATGGAGCAGGATGGTGTTGGTCGCCTGCGGGGAAATTTCGACGGCGATATTCAGACGTCATACTTCGCTGATATGCGTTACGGTGAGCAGGTGTTTGAGATCCAGGTACCGCTGGAGGCCATCGATATCGACGACCAGGACCTCATCGAGCAGATGGAGAAATCTTTCCACCGCCGCCACGAGGAGTTGTATACCTATTCCTCCCCCGACCAGGAAGTGGTCATCGTCAATTTGCGGGTGGCGGTGGTCGGTAAGCTGCCGGCGCTGCCGCAGGAAACAGGTACGCTGGTTGGCGCTCAAGCCAGACCAGTCAAAACCAAGCAGGTTTACCTGGACGGGTGGCTTGAGGTGCCCGTCTACGAAATGGATGAACTTGCACCGGGCCAGCAGCTTGCCGGGCCCACGTTGGTGATTTCGCCCACCACCGCTATTTTATTGCGAGAGCGAGAGGCAGCCACAGTGACCGCGCAGGGATGGCTCGATATCAGCCTGGGTACAGAGCCCGCCTCGGGGACCATACAACATAAACAGTCGGCTTCAGGGTAAGGCGACTTTTCCGATGGCAGCAGGAGATACAGGAATGGAAAGAAAGAACATTGTGACCGTCATCTTCGCCGCCGGCTGCCTGTCGGCGGCCAGTGCGCTGCCTTTTAATATGGGGCCGCTTATTTTTGGTTCCGCCGCGGATACCTTTGGCTTTACGCCGGAGCATATCGGTTATTTCAGCTCCCTGTTCCTGCTGGGTTTCTCCTCCTCCATCATTGCGGTTTTTTTCCTGCAGGACAAAGTCAGCTGGCATGTTGTCATGGTCGGTGGCACGCTTGCTGGTGGGCTACTGATGCTGGCGATGACGATCACGGACGACCCGGTGCTGTGGGGCATCATGTGGTTGCTGGTGGGTGTCAGTTTTGGCCCGGTGTTCGCCATCGTGGTTCCGGTGCTGGCGAAGTTGCCGAATGCGCCGCGAGCCTTTGGCGGCAAGCTTGCGCTGGAAACCGGAATTCCCGCCCTGTTGTTGCTGCTGTTTCCTATTCTGGTGGTCAGGTACTGGGGATATACCGGGCTCGCTGTTGGTATCATGCTGGCACTGGTATTGATGGCGGCCACCGCCCGTTTGATCCCCCGGGAATTGGCCCGGCCTGCGGAGCACCCGGTGCCTGCGGCAGGGGGAGGGCGTGTTAACGACCGCTTCCGACAGGTGCTGACCTGGCTGGGTATTCTCACCGTGTGTATCTACTTTGGTGGCCAGATCTCGGTGTGGATATTTGTGGAGCGCTCCGCGAAGAGCCTCGATTACGGTGCTGAAGCAGTCGGTGTTCTGCTGTTTCTGGGTAAGTCGGGGGCCATGGTGGGCGCCCTGGCCGCCATGGCCATCGCCAGCAAAATGGGTCGTTGGCGACCCCATGCGCTCTCTTTTACCATTATGGTTGTTGCACAGTTGTTACTGATTACGCACCCTAGCTACCTGCTTTTTCTCAGCGGAGCTTTCCTGTTTGAGTTCTCCTGGGCGTTCCTGGTGCCCTACCTGATGGCTCACGTGGGGGAACTTGATGAGACTAAAAAACTGGTGGTATTCGTGCCTGCTGCCCAGGCAATGGGTGGCGCCTATGGACCCGCGCTGGCTGGTAATATCGTCACCGCGGATGACTACACCAACGTGTTCATTTTTGGCCTGGTGGTGGCCGCGATCTGCTTCGCCATGTACAGCTATCTCACGGCTCACCTGAACAAGCTGGATGGGTCGCGCGGCCTATTGTCTGAGGCAGTGTAGGTGGGAGACGCCGCATCCGGGGAGACATCCATCACCCTGCAGGATATTTACCTGGCTCGCAAGAGTATCGCGCCGTGGGTGCAGCGGACACCGTTGCTGCGCTCCGACACGCTGTCCAGGCAAAGCGGGGCCAGTGTGTTTCTGAAACTGGAAACGGTTCACGATGTGGGCGCGTTCAAGATCCGTGGGGCCACTAACCGCCTGTTGAACCTGGCGCATGAGCAAAAGCAGCGCGGTGTGGTGACTGCTTCGACAGGAAATCACGGCCGCTCCGTGGTTTCCATCGCCCGTAAGTTGGGCGTCAGCGCCACGGTATGTATGTCTTCCCTGGTGCCGGGCAACAAGGTGGCCGCCATTTCTGACCTGGGTGGCGATGTCTGCATCGTCGGATCATCCCAGGATGAGGCGGAACAGCACGCCCTGGATATTGCGTCGCAGCAGGGCGTCACCTATGTGCCGCCCTTTGACGATCCCCACATTATCGCCGGACAGGGGACTATCGGGCTGGAGCTGCTGGAAGACCTCGGCCGGGTAGACACGGTACTGGTGGGGTTGTCCGGCGGCGGTTTGATGTCCGGTATCGCTATCGCCCTGAAGGCGGCCAATCCACACGTGCGGCTTGTCGGGGTGAGCATGGAGCGCGGTGCCGCGATGTTTGAAAGCGTGCGCCACGGCCACCCAGTGGAGGTGCGTGAGGAGGAGTCCCTGGCCGACAGCCTCGGTGGCGGCATCGGCTTGCACAATGCCTATACGTTCGACATTATCAGGGAGCTGGTCGACGACTACATCCTGGTGAGCGAGGAACAAATCGCCGCCGGCATGCGCCACTTGTATCAGCATGAGCGTCTAGTTGCCGAGGGCGCGGGCGCAGTAGGCGTGGCGGCTATTGTGGCGGGGCTGGCCGGTGACCTGGCGGGCAATGTGGTGAGTATTATCAGCGGTAACAATGTAGACATGGACCGGTTCCGCAGCATTGTGGCCGGCGCAGAGTGAACAGACAGGTGAAACGGATGGACGTACTGGTATTGACTGAGAGTGAACTACGCCAGTGTGTGGCGATTGATAACGAGTCACTGGCAGCGGTGGAAAACGCCTTCACCTGGTTACAGGAAGGTCGGGTGGAAATGCCGCCCATTATGCACATCGAAGTGGCGGAAAATAATGGCGACGTGGATATAAAGAGCGCCTATGTGAGGGGCCTGGACCGCTTTGCTGTGAAAATGGGTTCGGGGTTCTTTGACAACCCCAGCCTGGGCCTGCCCAGTTCCAACGCGATGATGGTGATGCTCAGTGCACGCACCGGCTTCTGTGAGGCAGTGTTGCTGGACAACGGGTACCTGACGGATTTGCGCACCGGACTGGCGGGCGCGGTGGCGGCGAAATATATGGCGCCTGAGCAGGTTGGCACGGTGGGTGTTATCGGGTGTGGCGCGCAGGCCAGATACCAGGTGCAGAGCCTGAAGCTGGTTCGCGATTTTGATCGCCTGCTGGTGGCGGCCGGTGATTCCACCCGGCTGACGGCCTACGTGGAGTACATGGGCCACCAGCTGGGAGTGCCGGTGGAGTGTGTCAACAGCGTGGAGCAACTGGTGCGCTCAAGCGATGTCGTGGTGACTACCACACCCGCGCGAGAACCCCTGGTGCAGGCGGACTGGCTGCACCCGGGTTTACATATTACCGCTATGGGTTCCGACCTGAGCGGCAAGCAGGAACTGCACCCGCAGGTATTGTTGAGGGCAGACACACTGGTCTGCGATCGCAAGAGCCAGTGTTTCTCCAACGGCGAGTTGCAGCATGCGCTGGCGGCGGGCTTGCTGGACGAAAACTCCGCGATTTATGAATTGGGTGAACTGACATCGGGCCGGGTAGCCGGGCGTGATTCTGCGGATAGCGTTACCGTATGCGACCTGACCGGCACCGGGGTGCAGGACACCGCGATCGCCCAGCTGGCTTTCGAACGGGCGCTCACAATGGGCCTGGGTACACGGATCAGCCAATAGTCAGCCCATCAGCAGTAAAAGGACAGGTGACCATGTTTTCCCTTGCAGGCAAGAACGCGTTTATCACCGGCGGCGCATCCGGTATTGGCCTGGCCGTGGCAGAACGATTTGTCAAAGCCGGCGCAAAAGTCGTCATTGCCGATCTCAGTGACGGCACCGGGGTGGCGGCTGACATCGGTGCCAACTATCTTGAATTAAACGTGACGGACGAAATGCAGATGTGCTCGGCACTGGAAGAGGCGGTCGCGTTGAACGGTAAGCTGGACATCGTGGTGCACAATGCCGGTATCACGGGAAAGGATAACTACCTGTCTATCGCCGATGGCACGGCAGATCACTTGAGACAGGTATTTGAGGTTAATACCTTTGGCGTGTTTCATGGTTTGAAGCACGCACCGGCGCAAATGAACGATGCCGGCTCGATGATTATCACTTCCTCGTTGTCAGCGGTAATGGGTGTGCCCGGTAATGCCCAGTATACGGCAACCAAGGCGGCTATCTCGCAGCTTGGCCGTATATCGGCACTGGAACTGGGCGAGCGCGGTATCCGGGTGAACTCTGTCCTGCCAAGCTATATCCGCACCGATATGGGTGCCAGCAGCCTGGGCGTGCACGTGGCGTCCAGAGTGACTGCCCTGGGGCGCATGGGCGAGCTGGATGAACTGGTGGGTGTTTATCACTTCCTCGCGGCGGACGAGAGCCGTTATATCACCGGCCAGATGCTGAACGTGGATGGCGGCTGGAGCGCCGGCTTGAGTAACAAGCAGATGGACCAGTTCCGGCAGGAGAGCGGTTGGGACGGCGAATAGTCCATCTACCACCACTGCCGGGTATCGATCGGTAATATGTCACAGTTAGTGCAAATGAGGTATTCACGGACTTTGCATGCGGCGCAGCTCTCCTGGATAACAACCCACCTTTAATACAAATGCAGTATTAAATAAATGTACAGGATATTAATAATGGTTACAGCTACAGGACTTGGTGGCTTCAACTACTTAATTTATGGGTCGGGAATTCAATAATGAGACAACTACCAGATTTCAAAGTTCGTATATTGGTGTCAGCGGTTGCAATGACAGTCGTGGGTTTTTCACCGGTTGCTTCCGCTGACTTGTTGGAGGAAGTGGTTGTTACCGCGCAGAAACGTGAGCAAAATGCTCAGGAAATCGGTATTTCCGTGTCTGCATTCAGTGGTGATCAACTTAATGAACTGGGTGTTACCGGAGCCAAGGATCTCGCAGACATTACTGCCGGAGTCCAGATCAACATGGAATATGGTAATGCGCCCACTTTTACCATTCGCGGTATGAACGTTAATGATTTCGGCGCCGGCACTTCTCCGGCTGCCGCCGTTTACGTGGATGGCATCTACAAAGCATCAAATATCAATAGCGGTGCGCAGCTTTTTGATATCGAGCGTGTGGAAATACTGAAAGGCCCGCAGGGTACGCTCTGGGGTAAAAACACCACCGGTGGAGCGGTGAGTGTTCTTACCAGAAAGCCCACTCAGGAAACTGAAGGGTATTTCCAGGCGGGTATCGGCAACAACAACAGGGTAGAAATGGAAGGCGCCATAGGTGGCTCCCTGACCGATAACCTGTCCGCCCGCTTGTCTGTTCAAAGCATTACCGCTGATGGCCCTTTTGACACGGTTACCTTTCCCGGCCAACCGGCTCCTGGCTCGGTTCCCATAGACCCGACTGCGGACAGTCGCACACAAGCGTTCGGTAATATTGACGATGACCCCGGTGATGTGGACACGCTGGCACTGCGTGGGCAATTCCTGTGGGATTATGAGGGTGTTGATGTCCTGGCTATAGCGCACTATGCCCGTGACCGTGGCGAGAACTACCCGACGACCAATTTATTCAACGACCCCGACCCCTACGATGATGAGACGTCCGCTGAATTCATTTACGACCGGGATACTGAATTCTACGGTGGGTCCGTGCAGCTGAATATTGACATTGGCGATAATGCCCAGCTGGTTTCTATTACCGGTTACGATGGTTTTGATCGCGATGGCGGCATCGATACGGGCGGACCGGACGGAATTCCGGCGGAGTCCTATTTCACGCAGATCTACCTGCAGGAATTTGAACAGTACAGTCAGGAGCTGCGTTACGAAGTGCGCGGTGATGGCTTATTCTGGCTGCTGGGGGGCTTCTATTCCGACAGCACCCTGGATCAGAATGACAGCGATCATTATTCAATTGGTGTATTCGGACCACCCAATAGCCAATTCAACTACCGCTTCAAGCATGAAAATACCACCGCAGCTGCGTTTACGCATATCGAGTACGATCTATTTGAGAGCTTTAAGTTGACCCTGGGTGCCCGTTACAACGATGAAGAGCGCAAGCAACCATTCAACAAGCTGTGGTTTTTCGGTGGTCCGGATACGCCAGTTCCTGAGTCCGAATGGTTTGTTTTGACTGATAACCAGACAGAGCTGGATGGGCTGGCGATTCCGGATCAAAAGTTTGAGTCGGATGGATGGTCCTATAGAGCCGGGCTCGACTGGAACCCCACAGATACAATGCTGCTGTACTATTCATTCTCAAAGGGCCTCAAAAGCGGCGGTTATCGCTCAGATGCACTGACCAGCAACGGTATGCTGGTGGCTTTTGACGACGAAACAGTCTACGCCCATGAGATCGGGATGAAGTGGGATCCAACGGATACACTGCGTCTAAACGTGGCGGCGTTCTATTATGACTACCAGGATCCGCAGCAGCGAGTTCCCACGGAAGTCCCGCCCTTTGGTATATTATCAACCATGACCAACCTGGATTCTGCAGAGGTCACCGGGCTTGAAGCTGAGCTTTTGTGGGCTCCGCTGGAAGGCCTGGAATTCGGCGCCAATGTGTCTTTGCTGGACAGTGAGATTGATGACTCCAGCCAGCCAGCAGCTGATGGTAATGACTTGGCATTCGCTCCGGAGCAGTCCTATACGGCTTTCGCCCGTTATCAGGCGCCGATAGGCGCAAACCTCATGGGTTCTGCACAAATAACGTTTGCCTATACCGGCGACCATTATCTGACGGTGTTTAATGAAGCGATAGAAGAGCAGGACTATACACTGTTGGGTGCTAATGCGGCCATTTGGAATGATTCCAAGGGGTGGGAGGTATCACTCTATGGCAAGAATCTGACTGACGAAATATACGTCACAAATGCCTTTGGAGACGGTGGCGTATTCATCAGCGAACCACGTTCCTATGGTGCTCGGTTGAAGTTCAACTTCTGATCAGACTCAGGACCTTGTCATGAAAAGCCGTCAGCATGCGAATGCTGACGGCTTTTTTTATCTGCGTGGTTACACAAAAAATATCGAACGCGGGTCGTTCCTGGCACCAGGGCTGGTGACGCCCCTGGTTGCTCTAATCGAGGGGGGGCGTGCTGGCCCCGGGGGGTATTTCCAGCAGTTCTATGACGTTGCCATCGGGATCACGGCCATAGACAAACTTGCTGCCGTCGTCATAGCAGGCGGGTTCCGCGTGGAAGATCATGCCGACGACTGAAAGCCGCTTATACTCTGCATCGAGATCGTCCACCACGAAACACAGGTGAGCCAGGCCGTGGTCACAGGTGCTGCGCTGGGGGCGTTGCGGCTCGGGCTTGGTAAACTGGAATATCTCCAGGTAAACGCGCCCCAGTTTGAGGTGCACAAAGGTGCCGCTGCTGTCTGGCAACTGCAGCATCCGATTGGGTATGTCCTCTCCCGGTCCCCAGGAAAGAATGTCGGAGGCCTGCTCGCCGCCCAGGGTATCGCAGTAAAAGGCGATGGCGCGTGCCAGGTCTGGCGTGGAAATGGCTGTGTGATGGAGTCCGATAAGCATGCTGTGTAAGCTCCGCGTTACTGTGCGGTGTAACCGCCGTCCACAAACAGGTTGCTGCCGGTGGTATTGGAAGAGCGGTCGGAACACAACCAGGCCACCGCCTCACCGACTTCCTCGGGTGTGCCGAGGCGACCGATGGGCACCCGTTGCTCCCTGGCCAGTTCATTGGCATCCGCCAGACCCTGGTCTTTGGCGGCTTGCTCGGCCATAGCGGTAAGAATCGGACCTGGGCATACGGCGTTGGTGCGAATACCGCGGTCGGAGTATTCCAGCGCCAGGCACTTGGTGAGTGCGACCACGCCGTGCTTGGTCATGGCGTACAGGCTGTACTCCGGTGTGCCCACTACACCGCCCACTGAGGCGATATTCACAATGGAGCCACCATTGCCCTGGGCCAGCAGTTGTTTCACCGCCGCGTTAAGGAACAGGAAGCTGCCCTTGAGGTTGATGGCTACAATACGATCAAAATCCTGCTCGGTCATGTCCACGAACGGTCCGGTAATCCCGATACCGGCATTGTTGACCAGGCAGTCCAGCCGGCCGAAAGTGGCAGTTGCCGCTCTCACGGCGGCCTGCACTTGGTCTGCATCCGTTACGTCGCAGTGGCAGTAGTGGGCCCTGCCGCCGGCGTCGACAATGTGTTTAACCGTAGCTTGCCCATCGTCATCGAGGATATCCACAACCACTACCGCGGCCCCCTCGCTGGCCAGACGCTCGCTAACGGCCCTGCCAATACCCAGGCTGCCGCCGGTGACCAGCACCACTTTATCCTGACACAGTCCGGGCATGACTTCTGCTCCCTGTTAGTCGGTGACTGGCTTCAGGATACCTGAGCCTGGGTACCGGTGGTCAAGTCGTGCCAGCTGTTTTCTTTCACCAGTTCATCCATGACCTGGTCTATGGACTTGCTGGCAATCGCGATGATCTGGTCGATCTCGTCGTGGGTCGTGATCATCGCAGGAGCAAAGCCCAGGGTATCCTGGTGAGGCATGGCCCGCGCGATCATGCCGTTGGCCAGGCAGGCAGCGGATATACGCGGCCCCACCTTGAGGTCTGCGCTGAAGCGTTGCCGCTGTTTTTTGTCGGCGACAAACTCTATCGCGCCCAGCATGCCAATGCCACGGTACTCACCCACCAGGGGGTGATCGTCAAAGGCCGCGTGCATCTGCTGCTGCAGGTAGGCGCCGGTGGTGGCGGAGCGCTCCACCAGATTCTCCCGTTCGATGATTTTCAGGTTGGCGACGCCGGCGGCCGCTCCCAGGGCGTGGCCCGAGTAGGTCCAGCCGTGGCCGATGGGGCCGAATTTCTCGGTGCCTTCCTCCAGAGCCTGCCACACCCGTTCACCGACAATTGATCCCGACAGGGGCAGGTAGCCCGAGGTCATGCCCTTGGCAACGGTCATTATGTCTGGCTTTATATCGTAGAATATACTCCCGAATGGGCTGCCAATGCGCCCGAAGCCACACACCACCTCGTCGGCAATCAACAGGATATCGTATTTGTCCAGCACCGCCTGGATTTCCCGCCAGTAACCCTCGGGCGGCGGTACGATGCCGCCTGTGCCCAACACCGGCTCGCCGATAAAGGCGCCAATGGTTTCAGGACCCTCAGCCAGAATTTTCTGTTCCAGTTGATCGGCGCAATAGTGTGAGAATTCGTGCTCGCTCATGCCGGGCTGCGCTTCCCAGTAATAGTGTGGGGCGACCGTGTGCTTGATGTCGTCCATGGGCAGGTTGAAAGTCTGGTGAAATACCGGCAGGCCGGTCATGGACCCGGTCATGATGCCGCTGCCGTGGTAGGCGCGGTCACGGGAAATGATCTTGCGGCGGCCAGGTTTGCCAAGCACATTCCAGTAGTGCCAGACGATCTTGATATTGGTCTCGTTGGCATCACTGCCGGACATGCCGTAGTAGATTTTGCTCATATTGTCCGGCGCCATATCCAGCACTCTTCTGGACAGCTCAATCAGCGGTTCGTTGGAGTGCCCCACGTAGGTATGGTAATAGGCGAGCTTCTTGGCTTGCTCGTAGATGGCCTCGGCAATCTCGTCACGGCCGTAGCCCACGTTGACGCAGTATAGCCCGGCGAAGGCGTCGATAGTCTCGACGCCGTTCTTGTCTTTAATGCGAATACCCTTGCCTTCCTCGATAATACGGGGGCTCCCCAGGCTGCCGTCGCGGTGGTACTTCAGCGGCGTCGACGCGTGCATGATGGTGGCGCGATCAATTTCTTCCGCTGTCATTTTGTCAAACTTGCTCATTGAATTTCTCCCGAAAAATCCTGCGTTTATTTGTCCAGGTTGCCCATACAAATGTATTTCAGCTCCGAGTACTCATCGATACCCCAGCGTGATCCTTCACGGCCCAGGCCCGACTGCTTGACCCCGCCAAAGGGGATGGGATAGCCGGTCATGCTGACGGTGTTGACCGCCACCATGCCGTATTCCAGGGCGTTGCTGTGACGCCAGATGCGCCCGATATCACGGGTCCAGAGGTAGGCCGCCAGGCCGTACTCGGTGTCATTTGCCCGTCCCAGGACTTCTGACTCCTCGTCGAAGGGCATCACCGCGGCCACCGGTCCGAAGGTTTCCTCGCGGCAGATGGTCATGGCCTCGGTCACATCGGCCAGTACGGTGGGTTCAAAGTAATTACCCCCCTGTGCGGGCTGCCTGCCGCCGGTGAGAAGTCGGGCGCCTTTGCCCACGGCGTCCGTAGTGTGTTCGATGGCCTTGTCCACCTGGGCGCGGTTCTGTAGCGGGCAGATTTGTACCCCCGGCTCAAAGCCATCCCCCACCTTCAGGGCTGCAGCCGCCGCCGCGAAGGCGTGCAAGAAGGGTTCGTAAATATCCCGGTGTATATAAATGCGGTTAGCCGCCAGGCAGTCCTGGCCACTGGTCTGGAACTTGGCATCGATAGCCGCCTGTACCAGTTCGTCCAGCGGCACGTCAGGGTAACCGATAAAAGGCGCATGGCCGCCCAGTTCCATGGAGCATTTCTTGATGCTGGCCGCGCTTTGCTCCAGCAGTTTCCGTCCCACCTCGGTGGATCCGGTGAATGAGATTGCGCGGACTGTCGGGCTTTCACACAGGGCCTTGACGATAACCCGGGATTTCCCCGTCAGCACCTGGAATACGCCGGCTGGAAACCCGGCTTTCTCGGCCAGCGCCGCCAGTGCCAGTGCCGATAGCGGGGTCTCCATGGATTGGTAGCAGATAATCGGGCAGCCCACTGCCAGCGCCG
>Ga0316194_10001406_pt1 | contig 16614 bp, 10 predicted proteins | sample CroRivsedime1_MG_FD_204936 | JGI IMG/M metagenome (GOLD analysis project Ga0316194, IMG submission 204936) | Coastal sediment microbial communities from Maine, United States - Cross River sediment 1 | ecosystem: Environmental > Aquatic > Marine > Coastal > Sediment | place: USA: Maine...
TCATGGGGCACCTTGTACACCGTATATTCACCGGTTTTTGGATCCAGCTCGTAGATGCGATCGAACAGGTTGTCGCCGACATAAACATAGCCATTGGGGTGCAGCAGGAAATCGTGCATCTGGGAGAAGCCGTCGCCTATGGGCCACTCCGTCATCTCGATACCCGACAGGTGTTGCTCCCAGGCACGGGGCTCGGGGACCTGCTGCGGGTTCTCCCGCAGTTCCCGGTACTCCTCCTGCATCAGGCGGGCCACCTGGGCGTGGTCGTCGTCTGGCAGGCGTGCGCCGTAGGTATTCATCCGCTCGATGACGCTGATCCACTGTTCCTGAGTGCGCTCATTGCGCATAAAAGGGGAGGCCTGCTGGTGGCAAAAGGCACAGTTCAACTGAAAGCTTTTTTTCAGTTCCTCATCGCCACCGAAGCTCAGTTGCGACAGCCACACATTGGACGGGAAACTGGCTATATGCTGTTCCGGGGTCATTTTCTGCAACACCAGTGCTTCCGGTATCTCGGTGAAATAAGCGTCAACATAGCCCTGTGCCCGGGCGCGGTAGCGATAGGGCTGGTCGTCTGCGGTAAAGTTGACCTTGCCGGCCGCGTCGCTGAAGCGTGTCACCACGATGGAGCTGGTATTGGTCACTCCATGGGGCGCGTAGCCATCATCACTGAGATCGGCCGGGATCTCAGTCGTCGGGGTGCGGGTTACCATGACCTGTGCCAGTGGCTGGCCCTGTGGGTCGCTGATCAGCAGCGTGTCCGCCAGGCTGCAGGGGGCTGCCAGCAGCAGGCCAAAAAAGAAGGTACGAAATTGCATGACGTGCTCCACGGGACAATAAGGTGTGTATTGTTACAGTTTTGGTGCCGCAGGTCATTGCCCCGGCGTGGCCACTGTTATGGCATATCGCGCCAACATCGGGAGATTTTCAGGCGGCGGAAAGTGCCGCACCCGGCATCCGGATGCGGAAGGGGTCAGGCCACGTTGGTCTTCAGCTGCAGGCGCTTGAACACGATGGCATTGTGGTCGTTCTCATCCCGCTCCGGTTCCCCATCCAGGGTGATATTGGGGAAACGCTTGAATAACTCGGAGATGGTCAGGTACAGCTGCCGCTTGGCCAGCGCGGCGCCGATGCAGTAGCGGGGGCCGTAGCCGAACATCACATCGGGATCAAACACCCGCTCCACGTCCATGGTTTCCGGGTTGGCGTAATACTCGGGGTCGTGATCCTTGAGATGGGGCATCATCAGCACCATGACGCCCTTGCGCAATTGCTGGCCCATGAACTCCATGTCCCGCGGCGCATAGCGTGCGAAGCCCATCTTGGAGGACACGCCCCAGCGATTGATCTCGCTGAAAGCATTGGAAAAGGCGTCGGGTGAGGCCAGTGCTTTTTGTATCTGGTCCGGGTTTTTCAGCAGCGCGTACACCGACCACTGCTGGGCCACCAGGGTAGTGTCTGCGCCCGCACCGATAAGAGCCAGGATCAGGGTGATAACGTCGCCTTCTTCAAAACCCTCGTTTTCGGCCTCGATCTTCAGCAGGGTACTGAGGAAGTCATCCTGCACCGGCGCCTGGCGCCGTTCGGCAATCACTTCCTTGAGAATATCGATCGCGCGGTTGCTGTCCTGGCGTGCACTCTCGCGCTGCTCATCGGAAATGGTCGGGTTCCAGGTTTCGGTGAAAGTCAGGATCACCTGCTTGATATCCGGCCAGTATTTCTCCGGGATGCCCACCATGCGGGTAATGGAAATAAACGGAATTTTACTGGCGATCTCGTCGATGTAGTCGAAACTGTCCGGCGTGCCCAGTTCGTCGAACAGGCGCTTCACGTCCGGCTCAATTTTGCGCTGTATCGCGTCCACCACGTTGCGGGAGAAGGCCGGGGCGGTAACCCGGCGCACCAGGCGGTGGTGATCATGGTCCGCCAGCAGGCTGTGGCCAATCATGGAACGCTCGAAGTTACTCCACTCATCTTCCGGTGGCCGTGCCGGGGCGAATTCCCAGTCGTAGAAGTCTGAGGACAGGGGCTCTGCCTTCCAGCAGGCCATGATGTCGGGCATGCGTGTCACAATCCAGGCCTGCCAGGGTTCGTACCACACTATCGGCCCGCGTCGGGCCAGCTCCAGGCACTGGGGTACCGGGTCATTCATATACTCCCGCGAATGCGGATTGAACAGCTCTTCAATGGGGGGGAGTGTTGTGGCCGCTTCAGCCATGGTGTTCTCCTTAATCGGTGCGGTACCCGGCGCACTGCCGGCTTTGCGATAGTGAGGTATTGTAATCAGATCAGAGCAAAAGTATACATTCGTATACTTTTATATCAAGTTACAGATTATTTAGTCTGTACCTGGTAGCCGGTCGTAATTGGCAAGCAGTTCGTGGATGCGCTGGCCCAGGCCTTGCGGCACCTGGTTCCAGTCGAAACGCCACTGCCAGTTACCCCGGGTGGTGCCCGGTGTATTCATGCGATGGCGACTATCCAGGCCCAGGAAATCCTGCCAGGGCACGATGGCGGTTGCTGCCGGGGAGGCCATGGCCTGGGCGATCAGCATCCAGGGCATGTCTTCCCGGGGGTGATTGAAGTACTTGTATACCCTGTTGCGCAACTCCTCAGTGAGGCTTTCAAACCAGCCCAAGGTGGTGTCGTTGTCGTGGGTGCCGGTGTAGACGATATCTCCCTGGCTGTGGCGATGACTGAGATAGGGGTTCTCGGGGTTGCCGTCAAAGGCAAATTGCAGGATCAGCATGCCCGGCAACGAGAACTCGTGGCGCAGCTCCTCGACCTCGGCGCTGATGGTCCCGAGATTTTCCGCCACCAGGCGCAGTTGCGGGTAGCGCTCGCGCACCGCGCGCAGCAGTTCCCTGCCTGGCGTCTGCACCCACTTGCCGGTCTTGGCAGAGGTCGCCCCCGCGGGGATCTCCCAGTAGGCTTCCAGTGCGCGAAAATGATCAATACGTGCGATATCAAACTGCCGTGCCGCGGAGTCAAAGCGCTGTAGCCACCAGCTGAAACCGTCCGCCTGCATGCGCTGCCAGTTGTACTGGGGGTTGCCCCACAATTGTCCTTCGGCGGAGAAATAATCCGGCGGTACACCGGTTACCGTAACCGGCTGGCCCTGGGCATCCAGGTCGAACAGACTCTGGTGCGCCCAGACATCGGCGCTCTCCTGGTGCACGAAAATAGGGATGTCGCCGAACAGCAGTACGCCGCGTGCGTTGGCGTAACGGCGCAACTCGTGCCACTGGCAGTGGAATACGAACTGGCGAAAACGCAGTGCGGAAATCGCCTCCGCCAGTTCCAGTGCGCGCCTGTCGCAGGCGCCGGGTTCGAAGTCACGCAGGCCCGGGGGCCAGCTTGTCCAGGGGCGGCGCTGCTCGGCGTCGCGAAACGCCTGGAAGCGCACATAGTCTTCCAGCCAGAAGGCCGATTCGTCCAGGAATTGCTGGTAGGCGGATATCAAGGGGGCATCTGCGGAGCTCTGCACCTGCGCCATGAATGCTTCGGCAGCGCTGGTCAGTGCCTGGCGTTTGGCCTCGGGGGCGGCACGCCCGGCGCCAGCCTGTTCCGGCGTCAGCCAGCCCTGCTCAACCAGCCACTCCAGGTCGATCAGGTCAGGGTTGCCCGCGTGTACCGAGAAACTCTGGTAGGGGCAGCCGTCATCATGGGTGGGTCCCAGGGGCAGTACCTGCCAGATCTGCAGGCCCGCCTGGGCGATCAGGTCGACAAAGCGGCGCGCCTGTTTGCCGAAACTCCCGCAATACCCCTTCCCCGGCAGGCTGCTGGGATGCAACAGCACGCCCGCCCGGCGCCGGTCGGTCAGCGTATGCATCAGTCTTTATCACTGTGACGCATTACACCGCCATGCGAGGGTTGGCCGCCTCCACGGGAAATAATATCCGTCAGCTTGGACGGCGCCTCCACATTGATCATCTGGTAGAGGTTGGCCAGGTGCATGCGGTAGAGCTGGTCGAACTGGCTTACCGTGGCCGAGGGATTGTAGTCGCCAAACCACCAGAACCAGTCGGAGCCCTCGCAGATCGCCAGTTGTTTTTCCGCCGCGGCGATCTCCTCGTCACTCAGCTTGCCGCTGCTCACCTGGTCGTCGAAGCAGCGCTTGGCTTCCACCAGTAGATCCCAGCCGCGGTTCTTGTCCGCGTCGCCTATCCAGGTGGAGAACGTGCCATAGACCCAGCTACCCGCCACCAGCCTGTCTTCCCTGGCCGGCTGCGGCTTATTGTTGTCCAGGAAATCGCCGAAGGTGGTCAGCTCCAGCTTGGGATTCTCGTCCAGTGTCTGGTAGAGCTGATGCAGAAAGTGGTAGCCGTTTTCAGGGTAGTATTCCCAGGCATTCTCACCGTCAAGGATGATACTGATCAGGCAGTCGTCGCGATCCGGACAGAGCTCGGCGATGTTCTCCATGTGCCCGACCAGATTGGCCACGGCGTCTTCCGCATGCCAGTCGGAATAGGTGAACCCGATGAGATCCGATAAACCGTCGTCGCGAAAAATGCAATCGATGGCCGCATCCCCGAAGCGGTAAACCCGGTGGCTGCAAGATTTGTTGTGCGCATCGTGGCTGTTATCGAGTACGCTGCCGCCGCTGGCCACCCACTGGAAGCCGTCGTCTGCAAACAACGCCAGGGCCTCCTGGCTGACGCCACCTTCGGAGGGCCACAGGCCTTTGGGCTGGTGACCGAATACCCGTTGAAATGTCTCCCGGCCCTGGCGCAGATGCCAGTGGGCGCGCGCTTCGCCACCCGGGTACTGGCTTGCCGCCGGCAGGTGCGCGTCCGGCATGGCTTCCCTGGCGCTGCCGAAATCCAGTAACAGCGGCACGATGGGGTGCGCATAGGGACTCATGCACAGTTCCACCTGGCCGCGCTCGCTTAGTTCCCGGTAGCGCGGCACGATGCAACGCATTTGCTCCAGGATGATCTGCAGCAGGTCGCGGCGATCGTGCAGGGTGTAGTTGCAGGCTTTGTCTTCCAGCTGCGCAACGCGTGGATCGGTGCGACGGGTGGATTCCGCCAGCCAGCTCAGGTGGTACCACACCAGCAGGTCTGCGAGAAACTGGTTAGAGGCGTAGATCAGGTTGTCGGGGTGCTCCTGGTACCACTCCGCCATGGTGGCCAGGCGCTGATAGGGTGGAAACCTGTCGATCATGCGCTCGCGGTTGGCGCGCAGACAGTCCTGCATCAGGCGCAGTCGCGCCCCGGCATTGCCCGGCAGGGCCGGCTCCGCCAGTTCCGCCAGTATCGGGTCGCGGATGGCGCCGTGTCCCTCCAGGTAGGTGGCGATTTGTTCTACGTAATCCTCTATCTGTTCCAGCAGGATGGGCGCGAAATTCACCACCGCCCGGGCACCGGGCACCAGTTCCAGGTGTGCCGCCATGTCCACGTAATCCTTAATGGCATGCAGGTAGGTCCACGGCAGGTGGATGACGCCGGTGCGCAGGTCGCGGTACTCCGGCTGGTGCATATGCCAGAACAGCACCACGCTCATCGGTTTGTCAGCGTGCATAGTGCAGCCTCTGCCCCAGCATTTCCGGTGTTACCAGCACGATGCCCTCCTCGGACAGGTGAAAGCGAGCGGCGTCCTCGACCGCATCCACACCAATGTGTGTATCTGGCGGAATGATGCAGCCCTTGTCGATAACCGCCCTGCGAATGACACAGCGTCGTCCCACCTGTACTTCCGGGAAGATTACCGCATCCTCTATGCTGCAGTAGGAGTGCACGTGCACGTTGCGGTACAGCAACGAGTGGCGCACGCTGGAGCCGGATACAATGCAGCCACCGGCGATCATGGAATCCACCGCCATGCCGCGTCGGCCATCGTCATCGAATACGAATTTGGCCGGGGGCACCTGGTCCAGGTGGGTCCAGATGGGCCAGTCCCGGTCATACAGGTTCAGCTCCGGACTGATGCCAATCAGCTCCAGGTTGGCTTTCCAGAAGGCGTCCACGGTGCCCACGTCGCGCCAGTAGGCGCGGCGTCCGTCGGGCCCTTCCCGGAAGGGGTAGGCGCTCACATTGAGCCGCTGGATCACGTCCGGGATGATGTCGCCGCCAAAATCGTGCAGGGACTCCGGGCTGTCTGCATCGCGCAGCAACTCGTTGATCAGTACCTCGGTGCGGAACACATAAATGCCCATTGAGGCCAGCGCCAGTTCGGTAGAGCCGGGCATGGGGGTAGGGTGCTCTGGCTTTTCCGTGAATTCAATAATTCGGTTGTCGCCGTCCACCGCCATTACGCCGAAGCCCTGGGCCTGGTCCAGCGGGACTTCCATGCAACCCACGGTGATATCCGCCTGGGCCTCCACGTGGGCGGCCAGCATGGGGCCATAATCCATTTTATACACGTGATCGCCCGCCAGTATCAGCACGTACTCGGGGTTGTGGGTGCGGATAATATCGATATTCTGGTAGATCGCATCGGCGGTTCCCGCGTACCAGGAGGTTTCCAGGCGCTGCTGCGCCGGCAGTAATTCCACGAACTCCCCCAACTCGCCGCGCATAAAGCCCCAGCCGCGCTGGATATGCTGGATCAGGCTGTGGGCCTTGTACTGGGTGAGTATGCCCACCTTGCGGATGCCGGAATTGACACAGTTGGACAGGGGGAAATCGATGATGCGGAATTTGCCGCCAAAGGGTACCGCGGGCTTGGCGCGCCACATGGTGAGCTGTTTCAGCCGGGAGCCGCGGCCACCGGCGAGCACCAGCGCCAGGGTATCCCGGGTGAGGCGGCTGACATACCTGCCTGAATCTTGCTCGTTCATCGTATTTTCATTGATCTGTAAGCTGGTTAGGGTAGCTTTAATTGAGTACCATCAATTGACGCGGGGGCCAGTCGCTTAATGTACGTATTGTTGACAATAAGCGCGAGTTTTTCCTGTCCTTATGATTGACCTAAATCAGTAGATAAGCAATGAAAACAGTCACAGCGAAGCCTACTTTGGATGCAGGTGTCCGTCGCCTGCTGGCGGGGCAGCACCAGGACCCTTTTGAGGTGCTGGGCTGTCACCGGGTCGGCGGCCAATGGCGCCTGCGCGCCCTGTTGCCCGGCGCCGCCGAAGCCCAGGTAGTCATTGACGGTGAGTACCTGCCCATGGTGCGTAAGCCGCGCACGGACTTTTTCACCCTGAGCATCCCCGGCCCGGACGCGCCGGATTACCAGCTGCGCTGGCACAGGGACCAGGGCGAGTGGCAGCAGGGCCATGATCCCTACCGCTTTGCCCCGGTCATCGGCGACCTTGACCTGCACCTGTTTGCCGAGGGGCGGCACGAACATATCTATCGCGTGCTGGGCGCTCACTGTTGCGAGCACCAGGGGGTCAGTGGGGTGCGTTTTGCCACCTGGGCGCCCAATGCCCGGCGTGTCAGTGTGGTGGGTGATTTCAACGACTGGCATGGGCTTAGCTACCCGATGCGGGTGCGCGGTCTCAGCGGCGTGTGGGAACTGTTTATCCCGGGGCTGCAAGCGGGGCAGAAATACAAGTTCGAGTTGTGCGATGCGCACGGCAAACTGGGTTTGAAGGCTGACCCCTACGGCAATGCTTTCGAGATGCGCCCCGCTACCGCCGCGATTATTTGCCCACCTGATGACTATGCCTGGTCTGATCGGCGCTGGATGCAGGCGCGCGAGCACTGGGACTGGCAGCAGGCGCCGATTTCCATTTACGAGTTTCACCCGGGCTCCTGGCGCCGCGCCGCGAACGGCGATTTCCTGAACTACCGGGACATGGCGGTGCAACTGGCCGACTATGTCACCCGCCTGGGTTTTACCCACGTGGAGTTGTTGCCGATCACGGAGCATCCCCTGGACGACTCCTGGGGCTACCAGACCACCGGTTATTTTGCCCCCTCCCGGCGTTTCGGAAGTGCCGACGATTTCCGCTACTTTGTCGACTACCTGCATCAGCGCGATATCGGCGTCATACTGGATTGGGTGCCCGCCCACTTTCCACGGGATGATCACGCCCTGGGGCGCTTTGACGGTACCGCCTTATACGAACACGAGGACCCGCGTCGGGGTGAGCATGCCGATTGGGGTACGCTGATTTTTAACTACGGCCGCAATGAGGTGAGAAACTTCCTGTTGGCCAGTGCCAACTACTGGCTGGAGGAGTTTCACCTGGACGGGCTCAGGGTGGATGCGGTGGCTTCCATGCTGTACCTGGATTACTCGCGCAAGGCTGGGGAGTGGGAGCCGAATCGCTACGGCGGCAGGGAAAATCTTGAAGCTATCGATTTTCTGCGCGAACTCAACACCCTGACCCACGGTCGCCACCCCGGCACCCTGACCATTGCCGAGGAATCCACTTCCTGGCCCCAGGTCACCCGGCCCACCTGGGTGGGCGGCCTGGGCTTTTCCATGAAATGGAATATGGGCTGGATGCACGACAGTCTCAGCTATATTTCCCAGGAGCCGGTTTACCGCCAGTATCATCACGACCAGCTGACGTTTGGCTTGATGTACGCGTTCTCGGAAAATTTCCTGTTGCCGTTTTCCCACGACGAGGTGGTGCACGGCAAATACTCACTGTTGGGCAAGATGCCGGGGGATGAGTGGCAGCGCTTCGCCAACCTGCGCCTGTTGTACTGTTATATGTTTACCTATCCCGGCGCCAAGCTGTTGTTTATGGGGGATGAACTCGGCGATCCCGCAGAGTGGCGTTATCGGGAACAGGTACCGTGGGAATTGCAGGAGCAGGCGGCCAACGCGGGTTTGCAGCAACTGGTGGGTGACCTCAACCGGCTGTACCGCGACGAGTCCAGCCTGCATCGCAACCAGTTCACCGCCGCCGGTTTTGAGTGGATCGATTGCCATGATGCCACCCAGTCTGTGCTCAGTTACCTGCGCTGGGATGGCGCCAACTCCCTGGTGGTGATATTGAATTTTACCCCGGTGGTGCGCCGCGATTACCGCATCGGTGTCCCCGCCGGTGGTATGTACCGCGAAGTACTCAATTCGGATTCACGTTTTTACGGTGGCAGCGATGTGGGTAATTTCCTGGGTGTTCACAGTGAAGCCCGCCCGTGGATGGGCTTCGAGCACTCCCTGTCCCTGACCTTGCCGCCGCTGGGGGCACTGGTTCTGCAACGGTCCATGGAGCATTGATTGAAGCTGTTATTTGTTGCCAGTGAAGCCTATCCGCTGGTTAAAACCGGCGGGCTGGCCGATGTCGCGGGCAGCCTGCCCGAGGTGTTGCGACAAAACGGTGTCGATGTACGCCTGTTGTTGCCGGCCTATGGCGACCTGCTGCAAAGTCTGGATACCCGGCCACCGCTGGTGGCGGAGCTGGAACTGGCGGGGCAAACCGTGCACATCCTGGAGGCCCGGCTGCCGGATACCGCGCTGGTAACCTGGCTGGTGGAGCATCCCCTGTTTTCCCAGCGTCCGGGGAACCCCTACCACGACCCGCAGGGTAAGCCCTGGGCAGACAACGCCGAGCGCTTTATGCTGCTGTCACGGGCGGCTGCGCAGATCAGTACGCGGGACACGGCGCTCGAATGGCAGCCTGATGTGCTGCACTGCAACGACTGGCATACCGGGCCGGCCATCGCACTGGTGCACCTGGAACAGCGGCGACCGCTCACGGTATTCACCATTCACAACCTGGCACATATGGGGCTGTTCGATCGCGCGACCTTTGACCGGCTGCAGCTGCCCGGGCATTTCTGGCAGGGCGATGCCATGGAATATTATGACAACATCAGTTTTATCAAGGGCGGGCTGGTTTACGCGGACTATATCACCACGGTGAGCCCCGGTTATGCGCGGGAAATTTGTGAAGCCCCCGGGGGAATGGGCCTGGAGGGGCTGCTGCAGCAGCGCCGGGAGCGGCTGGTGGGCATTCTCAACGGGATTGATACGCTTACCTGGGACCCGGCCACGGATGCCTATATCGAGCATCGCTACGACACCGACTCGCTGCCGGACAAGTGTCTGAATAAACAGGCTCTGCAACAGGCGCTGGATCTGGAGGTGCGCAGCGACCTGCCGCTGCTGGGCTTTGTAGGACGGCTGGACCAGCAAAAGGGCCTGGAGCTGATGTTGCCGGTATTGCCACAGCTATTAGCGCTGCCGGTGCAACTGGTTTTCCTGGGCACCGGAGATGCGCTGTATGAACAACAACTGCAGGCGCTGGCGGATGCACACCCTGGCTGCATTGCGGTGGTCTTGGCCTATAATGAATCTGTGGCCCATCGGATCGAGGCGGCGGCGGATATTTTCCTGATGCCGTCCCTGTTTGAACCCTGTGGGTTGAACCAGTTGTACAGCTTGCGCTATGGCACCTTGCCGCTGGTACGCGCGGTGGGTGGACTGGCGGACACGGTGGTGGATGCCAGCGCCGCGGCGATGGCCTCGCAAACAGCCACGGGTTTTGTGTTCCGCGAACCCACGGTAGAGGACTTCCTGGCGACGGTGCAGCGCGCCTGCCGGCAGTGGCAGGACAAGGAGACCTGGCGGCAATTACAGTTGACCGCCATGGCTCAGGATTTTTCCTGGCAGCAGAGCGCAGCGCGTTACCTTGCGCTGTATCGCTTGGCGCCAGAACAATGAGGTAGTAACAATGCCCGGCTCAATCTATCCGCTTGAAGTACAGCCCCGTATTCCGGAGGAACTGGCGCGCCTGCAGGAGATGGCGAACGATCTGGTATACAGTTGGGATCGCTCCATACGCTCTTTGTTTCATCGCCTGGACCGGGATTTATGGGAGGCCTGTGGCCACAACCCCAAGGCGTTCCTGCGCCGTGCATCCCAGCATCGTTTGGACGAGGCGATTGTGGATCGCTCCTACATGGAAGACTATCGTCGGGTGACCTCGGCCTATGACTCCTACCGGGAGAATCGCGGCAGGCCGGAGCTGGCGCAGTTGTTCGATCCCGAAAAAGACCTGATCGCCTACTTCTGCCTGGAGTTCGGATTCCACGAGAGTTTCCCCATATACTCGGGTGGCCTGGGGATTCTCGCCGGGGACCATTGCAAGGCGGCCAGTGACGTGGGCCTGCCCTTTGTGGCCATTGGCCTGCTGTACGATATGGGCTACTTCACCCAGACCATAGACGGCCACGGCCACCAGCAGGTAACCCATACCCGCTCCCATCCACACGACCTGCCGGTGGTGCCTACCCTGACCGATAATGGCCAGCACCTGACCCTGGATATACGGTTCCCCGGCAGGATGCTGAAGGTGCGCGTGTGGACCGCCCAGGCGGGGCATATCACGCTCTACCTGCTGGATACCAATATCCCTGACAACTCGGCTGAAGACCGCGCTATCACCCACCAGCTTTACGGCGGCGACAAGGAAATGCGCCTGCAGCAGGAGATTGTACTGGGGGTGGGCGGCGTGCGGGCCCTGCGGGCGCTGGGCCTGCGACCCTCTGTGTGGCACATCAATGAGGGTCACGCCGCTTTCCAGATCCTGGAGCGCTGTCGCTTTCGCATGGAGGAGGGGCTGGATTTCCACAGTGCCCTGGAACTGGTTGCAGCGGGCACCGTGTTTACCACCCATACGCCGGTACCCGCGGGTCACGATATATTCGACCGGCAACTGTTCAGCAAGTACTTTGCAGAAATTCCCGAGGCCATAGGCCTGAATATGGATGAGGTCTATGCGCTGGGGCTCAATGGCGGCGATGGTTTCAATATGACCAGCCTGGCCCTGCGCGGCTCGCGTTTTCACAACGGCGTCAGTGCCATCCACGGTCGCATGGCATCGGAAATGGAAGCGGGCATCTGGCCGCAGATACCGCATCGGGAAAACCCCATTACCCATGTGACTAACGGGGTGCACCTGCAGACTTTCCTGGCGCGTGAATGGGTCAGCCTGTTCGACCTGCGCTTCGATGACTGGCGCAACGAATTGTTGAACGAGGAGTACTGGGAGCGCCTGGACGAGATTCCCGACTATCATTACTGGAGTATTCACAAGGCGCTGAAGCAGCAGATGCTGGGCAGGGTGCTGGAGCTGGTGCTGCGGCAGCAGCGGCGCAACGGCATCAGCGACGCCGTTATCGATCGCATGGTGCGTTTTATCGATGGCTCTGACAGCGACGTGCTGGTCATGGGTTTTGCCCGTCGCTTTGCCACTTACAAGCGCGCCGGCATGCTGTTTGCCGACCCCGAGCGGCTGGCGCGAGTGCTCAATGACCCCGAGCGACCCGCGGTAATTATCTTCGCCGGCAAGGCCCATCCGCACGACGAGCCGGGCCGGCACCTGATCAAAATGATTCACGATTACTCCATGCACCCGGACTTCATCGGCAAGGTCATCCTGCTGGAGGGCTATGATATGGCGCTGGCGCGGCACATGGTGACCGGCGTGGATGTCTGGCTGAATACGCCGGAATACCCGCTGGAGGCCAGCGGCACGTCGGGTCAGAAGGCCGGCCTTAACGGCGCGGTCAACCTCAGTGTGATGGACGGCTGGTGGGCCGAGGGTTACGACGGGGAGAATGGCTGGGGTATCAACCCCAGGGATTCCAGCTTTGACCACGAGTATCGTAATCGCGAGGAGGGCAATGACCTGCTCAATATCATAGAGCACGAATTACTGCCGAAGTACTATTGCCGCGATGGGGGTGGCTACGCGCCGGACTGGGTGAAGATGTCAAAGGCATCAATGAAGTCCACTATCCCGCGCTTCAACTCCCAGCGCATGTTGATGGACTACGTGAAGAAGTTCTACTGGCCGGCCCAGCAGCAGCGGCGCAAGCTGGACGCAAACGGTGCGGAGCTGGCTCGCAGCCTTTCCGCATGGAAACAGCGGGTGCGGCACGCCTGGCCGGGCGTGGAGCTTGAGTTGATGCTGCAGCCGCCCGCGCATCTGTATCACGATGATGAAATCGCTCTGCGGGTGCGCGCCAGGCTGAATGGTCTGCAGGCCCCGGACGTTAAACTGGAGTGCCTGCTGGGACGTGAACAACCCGATGGCGAACTCGAGGTCATGCAGCGCGCGGAGATTCCCTCCGTAGGCGCCGATGGCGAGTACACCGAGTTTGCCATCGAGCTGGAACCGGAGATTGCTGGTCTGCAGTATTACAAGCTGCGTATGTACCCTTACAACGAGGCCATGAGTCATCCCTTTGAACTGGGCTGCATGATCTGGATATAGGTAGCCGTAACCGGATTAACCCGACTCCCGGGGCGCGCATCACGTCCCCCGGGTTATCAGCGTATACCTGGACTGGCAATGATATGGACCTGATAGTATTTGATCTCGACGGCACCCTGCTGAACAAGCGCTCCAGGGTGTCAACCCACACCCGCGAGACCTTGCTGCGCCTGCAGCAGCGGGGTATTGCCTATACCGTCGCCACTGGCCGTACGCTGCACGCTGCACGGGACCTGTTGGCGGGCCACGGTTTTGACTTGCCGCATATCTACAAGAACGGGGTGATGATCTGGCGGCCACTGGACGACCATTACAGCCATAGTAACCTGCTCAACAATCACGAGATCCGCAGTGTTATTGATGCGTTCACGGCACAGTCCGTGACGCCCTTTATTTTCACCGTCGAGCCGGGCAACTACCATGCGGTCTATCACCCCCCGTTGCAGACCGAGGCAGAGCATCAGCTGGCGCAGGTGTTTGAACTGGAGCGCGGCCTGGCATTACTGGATGTGTCTCAGCTTCCCGCCGAGGCGGACATCACCAACATCTCTGCGCTGGGACAGCGCGAGGCCATCGAAGCTGTGGAATGCATGGTGCGTGATGAGGAGCACCTGGTGGCCTATGCGGGGATCGCCAGCGAGGGCGATGAGCTGCACTGGGTGGATATTCACCACAGTGCGGCCAGCAAGGGCGATGCCGTGGCCCAGCTGAAGAGCGACCTGGGTGTAAGCCGCGTCATCTGTTTTGGTGACGGCGATAACGACCTCAGTATGTTTGCCCTGGCAGATGAAAGTTATGCACCCAGTAACGCCAGGGACGACGTCAAGGCGGCAGCCACGGCAGTGATAGGCCACCACGACGAAGACGGCATCTCCCACTTCCTGCGCCAGCGTTTTTCCCTTTGAGCAGGCCTGATAAACGCCTGGACTATTTTGAGACATTTTCACAGGGGCTACACCAGGCGTTGATTGTGTCTATAATGAGCACTATGAAACAGACCAGGCACCTTTTTGTCATGCTGTTGCTGCTTGCCTACACCGGCCAGTCCTTGGTGGCTGTTGGCGCGCCCTGTTTCATGATGTCTTCATCCTCCCAGGCAAGCGCTCCCGACATGGTGGGGATGGATCACTCCGGCCACGACATGTCTGGCCAGGTAGCTGAGAGCGGCAGCGGTTGCTGTGACGGTGGCGGCTTCTGTTCCATGAGTGAATGCCAATCCGCGGTGGCCGTGCCCTTGTTCGTGCCGCCCTGGGACACGGCACATCCCATTTCTTTTATACTGGCGCAGACCGCTTCCGCGCCCATACTCCAGAGTAGTTCTCTCTACCGTCCACCCATTTTCGCCTGACACAGGATAGTTGCGCCTGGCGTCTGCGTTCCCGCGTGGACCTGACGCCGGCGACAGCAGTGTTTTTTCGCGCGCCACGGGAAATTTTCCCTGGTCGCGCAAGCGGTGTGAATTGGAAAGAGGACTGGCAATCATGTCATTGTGTGTGCGTTGTGTAGTGAAGCAGTGCCTGCTGCTGGGTGCCGTGTGGGTGTTCGCCTGGCCGGCCCAGGCCGCCCTGACCCTGGACGAGGTGGTGGCTATTGCCCGGGACAATGACCCCTGGCTGCTGGGCAATGAATACCGCGAGTCGGCATTGCAGGCGCAGAGCACCGCCGCAGGCACCCTGCCGGATCCGGTGGTGAATGTGGGTTTTGTCAATGTGCCCACGGACAGCTGGGACTTCGATCAGGAGAACATGACCCAGTTCAAGGTCGGGGTAATGCAGCAGTTTCCCCGGGGAGATACGCGCGCGCTCAGCCGTCAGCGTCTGGCCCTGCTGGGCTCCCAGTACCCGCACCAGAGAGATGAGCGTCGGGCGAAAGTGACCGCCAATATCACGCAGCTGTGGTTGGAGGCCTATCGGGCCCAGGAATCAATCCGCCTCATCGAGCTGGATCGCGAGCTTTTCGAACACCTGGTGGATGTGGCGCAATCGAGTTACTCCTCGGCCCTGGGCCGCACGCGACAACAGGATCTGGTGCGCGCCCAATTGGAGCTGACCCGCCTGGAAGACCGTCTGGCAGTGCTGCAGGAGCAGCGTGCGGTGTCGCGCGCCAGGCTGGGAGAGTGGCTGCTGCTTGCTCCCGCAGCAGAGGATTCGATGGACCCTGTCTGGAACGACGGCGACCGGTACGATATGGAACTTGCCCCCACCCTGCCGCAACTGGAGCTGTTGCAGCCACAACTCTACAGTGACAACGGCAAGGTACCGGCGCCGGTACTCGCCCGTCACCTGCAGCAGCATCCGGCCATACTCAGTATTGAGCGCAGGATCGATGCCAGCAAGACCGGTATCGAGCTGGCTGAGCAGAAATACCGGCCCCAGTGGAGTGTCAATGCCGCCTACGGCTATCGTGAGGACGACCCCATGGGCAATGACCGCGCGGACTTTTTCTCCGTGGGAGTGGCTTTCGACCTGCCACTGTTTACCTCCAGGCGACAGGATCAGCAGGTGCAATCCGCGATTGCCGATTCCGAGGCACTGCGCACCGAAAAATGGCTGGCGCTGCGCAAAATGATGGCCGCCTTTGCCACCCAGCGCTCCAGGCTGCAGCGACTGGAGCAGCGTCGCGAGCTGTATCGCTCGCGTTTGCTGCAGGAGATGCAGGAGCAGGCGGAGGCCTCGCTCACCGCCTATACCCGTGATGATGGTGATTTCTCCGAGGTGGTGCGCGCGCGCATCGACGAATTGAATGCCCGGGTGGAAGCCCTGGATATCGAAGTGGACCGACTGCAGGTCATCAGTCAGTTGAACTATTTTTTTGCGGGCCAGCGCGCTGGTGCCGGGGGGGATGAGTCGTGAAACAGATGCTAACGCTGGTGCTGGTTCTGCTTGCGGGGTTGCTGCTGGGAGCCCTGCTCAACAATCTCTACAACACCGGCGAGCAGTCGCAGGGACAGCAGTCTGCCACTGCCGCTGATGAGCCGCTGTATTGGGTGGCGCCTATGGATGCCAATTACCGGCGCGACAAGCCGGGCAAGTCCCCCATGGGTATGGACCTGGTACCGGTCTATGCGCAGGCTGCGGGGACTGTGGAGATTTCCCCAGAGGTGGTGAATAACCTCGGTGTGCGCACTGCGCCTGTGGCGCGAGGTGCACTCAGTACCCGCATCAGCACCGTGGGCTATGTGCAGTATGACGAAGACCGACTGGTTCATGTGCATCCCCGGGTGGAAGGCTGGATAGAAAAATTGTATGTCAAGGCGGCGGGTGACCCGGTGCAGCAGGGTGAGCCGCTGTATGAACTGTATTCACCGCAGCTGGTGAATGCCCAGGAAGAGTTGCTGCTGGCGCTGAAGCGCAACAGCGAGAGACTGGTCGATGCGGCCAGGGACCGCTTGCTGGCCCTGCAGTTGACCCCGGAGTTTATCGCCACACTGGAGCGCGAGCGCAAGGTGCGACAGACGGTCACCTTCCGTGCCCCCCACAGTGGGGTGATCG
>Ga0316194_10001408_pt1 | contig 16612 bp, 16 predicted proteins | sample CroRivsedime1_MG_FD_204936 | JGI IMG/M metagenome (GOLD analysis project Ga0316194, IMG submission 204936) | Coastal sediment microbial communities from Maine, United States - Cross River sediment 1 | ecosystem: Environmental > Aquatic > Marine > Coastal > Sediment | place: USA: Maine...
GAAGATGATATCCGGATTGACGCCGACAAGGCGCTGTCCTGTCTTGAAACGATTACCCGGTATCAGCCTTTACGAGCTCAGACCCGCGCAGCACATGCCGCTGTTTTATACGGTTCGAAACTTGATTTTATAGCGGCCGCCGAGGATGTCGGGCGGCATAATGCCCTGGATAAAGTCATCGGCAAACTATTTTTAGACGGCAAACTGGCACAGGCCACGATGCTGACCCTGTCTTCCCGGATCAGCTATGAACTGGTCCAAAAAGCAGCCCGGGCACGCATTCCGATCATTTTGGCCATATCACGTCCCACAGCCCTGGCGGTGAAGCTGGCCTCGGAACTGAATATTACGCTGGCATCCTTGGCGGACGACTCCGGATTATACGTTTTTTGTGGCACACAGCGGCTTGTATCTTCCGATAGCTGATTGAGGGCTCCGAAAATAATTATATCCATTTGCCGCGGCGGAGCACCTAACCCGAACCAGCTGGCATTGTATTCATTCTTCAATCGACAATCTTCAATATCCAGGGGCTGACCGACCCTTAGGAGCACCCTCATGTCGGGCCGCAATTTGGTGCAGCCGAAAGGGCTTCAGATTCGGAATTTACCGGCGGCGGCACTATGGGAGTTGCTGTTTTTTTGGATTTGAAGCGGGCTGCGATGACACGGTAGAGCGGCTTTATCGACAAAAGCAATACAAAAAGGGCGCCTGTCCATTGAGCCCACAGGGGTATCACCTCGGATGCCTGACCCACCATGGCCTGGGCTGAAATTCCCCAGTGCGTATAAATTTGATCCACAATCAGTCCGAAAAGGACACTGCAGACTGCGATAGATGATAGATAAATAATCGTGGCACGACGGCCGAGTGTACCGACCAACACCGTCAGGGAGGCCATATTCGTAGCCGGTCCCGCCAATAAAAATACCAAAGCGGCCCCCGGGCTGACACCTTTTAATATGAGGGCTGCGGCGATGGGCGTAGAGGCGGTGGCGCAAATATACAATGGGATGCCAACCATCAGCATCAGCAGCATGGCCGGCAAACCGGGTCCGAGATACCTGCTGAAAACATCGTCTGGAATTATAACGGTAATTAATCCTGCCAGCAGCAACCCGAAAAGAAACCATTTGGCAATATCTTCCCACAACTCACCAAAAGCATAGCCGATGCCGGCCTTAATCTTTTCTAAAAACGAATGGTGTCGGCTGTGAATCTCGGGGTCACAATCATCGCCGCTGCAACAACCGTCTACCGGGCAGCTGAGATCCGGAGTTATTCTGTTGACTTCTTTTTTTCGGTCCAAAAGGTTTTCAGAAATTCCGGCCACCGCAGCGGTGAAAAATGCGGCCAAAGGTCTTGCCACCGTCATGAGAGGATCCAACAAAGCGTAGGTGATAGAAATCGAATCCACACCGGATTCCGGAGTCGCAATTAAAAAGGCGGTGGTGGCACCATTGCTGGCACCCTGTTTGCGCAGCGACACGGCTGCAGGCAATACACCGCAGGATCACAACGGGATGGGAATGCCCAGAAAGGCCGCCTTGAATACAGAGGAAAATCGGCCCCTGCCGAGGTGCCGAACCACCGAGTTCGGATTAAGAAATACCCTCAGCAGCCCGCTGACCACTAAACCAAATAAAATGTAAATCGATGCGTCCAGCAGCAAGTGCCAGGACTCAGACAATACGTTAAGGATAAAGTTCAATTTATTTTATGCCCCTGTATATAGATTTGTTAGTACCCAATCATTGAAATCATATCATGATTGCACATAAATTATGCCATAGCCAGATTCAATATTCAATTCCGGCTTGGGTTGACTGAGTTGATTTGGCCCACTTAATCTATTTACCATTCAACCGAATCAACTTAATCAACTACCATTATTCCCTAACATGATCCAAGCCCACATCCAGTAACGCCGTCACATGCTCATCGTCCAGCGCATAATAAATAATTTGCCCCTCCCGGCGGCTTTTGACCAGAGCCAGATCTTTCAAACGTCGCAGTTGATGGGACATGGCCGATTCGCTCAAGCCGGTGAAGGCTGCCAGATCGCAGACGCACATTTCGATATTTCGCAGAACCATTACGATTTTGAGACGGTTTGGATCGCCCAATACCCGGTAAGTCAGGGACAGACGCTCCAGATCGCGATCTGAAATAGCCTCCTTGCGGGCCTGTTCAACTTTTTCCAGGTGCACCACCCGAATTTGGCAGCCATCTTCGTCAATAAGGCTGGCCTTGGCTGATCCCATACCTTGCTCCTTTAAAATATGCTCATATGTTCATATATGATAATTGTTGTGGTTTGTCAACACCTCGCAGATCATATTCCAACAATCCGGTAATCTCCAAATTCAGGGACTACGGTTTTTTTGCCGTGGTGAGGAAGTCTTATGTGATCAAGGAATTGAGTGATGCACTGAAAAAACTCGAATTCCTTCGAACAACTGATCCAGATAGGGAGGGTTGGAACCTGAGCGACTGAAGGCTAATTACCGGTCATTTTCTGTTTTTGGCAAATTACTGAAATAGTTGTTGAAAGCTTAACGCTTATCAAGCCCCTCAAACAAATAGTTTCGCGATTTGCAACAAAACAACCACCGGATGTCATTGATGGGCGTAGATTAAGTCGCAGAACCGAAATTCTATAATTAAATGGGTTGACAGCGGGCACTTTAATGTGTACATACAATCATTATGAATGAACAAAATACCAAGCGACTAATGGGAATCTGCCGGAAAGTTGAAGGCAACTGCATGGGCACGCGTGTGCGCAGAGCGGCGCGGGTGGTTGGTAACTATTATGACCTGCATTTAAAATCGGTAGGATTGAAAGGGACCCAATTTACATTGCTGAACGCAATTTTTCTCAATCCATCAATTGCCATCACTCAGCTGGCAGATCTTTTGCTGCTCAATCGTACGACCCTCAATCGTAACCTGAAACCCCTGGAACGTCAGGGGCTCATTCGTACCAGCCCCGGCAAGGACCAGAGAACCAGAATTCTCGAATTAACCCAGGAGGGCAGGAGCATTCTGCAGCAAGCGTTGCCATTGTGGCTCGAAGCGCAGTCCGGTGTCGTGGAGACACTAGGCGTGCGGACCCAGCGATTGGCTGAGGATCTCAGTCAACTTGAGAAATTAGAAATCAATTCAGAGAATTCGCCTTAACTGGAATAGAGGATTTATTTTTATATTTTTCTCTGTATGCTCCGTGACGGGTGAAATATTACGTTACTATCGTTACGAATGCGTGTCGGAAGAACAAAGCCTTTAATCCCAAACTTGGAACATACAACGCAACCAGATTTCATTTAGAGTTGAGCCTTTCTAAAACGTCCCTTTTCGCTCAATTTCTGCGTCAGACTCTCCGCCGGCTGCGAATCATCTTTCCTGAATTTGAACTAAACTATTGGCCGGATGGATTCGCCGGGATTATAAGATCGCTTTCAATTGTGAGTCATCATCTGTCATCATTGGCTGACTAAGGAAACATATGCAACTACAAACCCTGCTGCTGATCGCCCCGCCGATTTTGCTGGCATTAACTTTTCACGAGTATGCCCATGCCTTTGTTGCCAACCGGCTTGGCGATGATACTGCCAAGCAAAATGGCCGTCTATCACTGAATCCGCTAAGGCATTTGGATCCCCTGGGCACGATCATGATATTCCTGGTACATTTCGGCTGGGCGAAACCGGTGCCGGTAAATCCGTATCGGTTGAAAAATCCTAAAAGGGACATGCTCTGGATCAGCGCGGCAGGGCCCCTGGCGAATATAGCTTTAGCGCTTGCCAGCGGCATTTTGTTCAGAGTTCTTGTCGCCGCCGGTGAAGCACCCGATCGGACCTCCATCATGGGTTTGTTCATCTCTGTGGTGTTGATGAGCTTGCAGATTAACCTGGCACTGGCTATTTTCAACATCCTTCCGATAGCCCCTCTGGACGGATCCAAAATTTTATCCGGCCTTCTGCCGACCGGATTTGGAAAAATGTTTTATTTCATGGAACGCTACGGTCCATTTATACTCCTTGGGTTAATCATTTTCGGGAGTGTTACCGGTGTATCTATTCTGGGACGCATCATCTGGCCGTTTGTGAAATTTTTCAGTCACATCTTTGCCGGCATTTAATATAAAGTACTTATGTAAAATTTATAAGTAGGTTAGGATGAAAATAAATAGCTTCATTATAGGAAAGTGAAATCGCCCCGACCCAAATCTTCTGCAGGCGAACAATTCCCATCACCAATTTGCGCAAGTCCCTGTCAGTAATCAAGAAATTTTCATAGAAGCCGATAACAGATCTGATACATTGCTCAACCATACGTATCTTCACGATAAAACTCGTAATACTTTGAGATTTATGAGTATTCAGTTAAAAAATCTGAAGACCCATCCTGCAGGAGTTACGTTGATCGAGGTGAAAATCGCTGCCGCCTTCGAGGCTATTCTGGTTCTTTTGGATATTGAAAATGTCGGACGATATGAGACCTAAAATTTTAGTTGTAGATGACGAGAGGGATATCCGTGAATTGGTCCACATGTTTCTTGAAAGATCAGGATTTCAAACCTTCACGGCAGTCAGTGCCGAAGCGGCACTTGATATTCTCAAGAATCAAGAAATAGGCATTGTTCTTGCCGATGTCCACTTGCCCGGCATAGACGGTTTAGAGTTAACCAAAATCATAAGGCATACTTACAATGCCGACGTTATCATTATGACGGGGTATTCTTTAGATTATACCATTGAAGAGGTCATGGCTCAGGGAGCCATCGATCTGATTATGAAGCCTTTACGGTTGGAAGATCTCCTGTTGAGAATTAATGTCGTACTGAAAAACCGTTCAGAAAAAAAAGAAAATAGCCGGAAATTGGAGGAATTAAAAAACTTGACGATTAGAGACGACTTGACAGGTCTATTTAATTCAAGACAGTTCTATCGTCATATCGCTCAAGAAATCGAACGATCTAACCGATATTTCCGTCCTCTTTCCCTCATTCTGATGGACATCGATAAATTCAAATCACTGAATGATACATGCGGCCACCTTTTCGGCGACAAGGTTCTTTCGTCTATTGGAGAAATAATAAAATCTGCGATTAGAATGCAAGATACTGCTTACAGGTATGCCGGGGATGAATTTACCATAATTTTGCCCGAAACCGAGCTGGAGAGGGCAACTGCAGTTGCCGAGAGAGTGAGACATGCGGTCGAAATTGAAACCCAAGTGTTAACCGATCCCAGACCGTTGAGCATAACCGTAAGTATCGGCGTAGTTGAATATCTAACTTGTGAAGATGCAAAAAGTTTCGTTCACCGTGCGGATAGCGCAATGTATGTATCTAAAAAAAAGGGGCGGAACAAAATTTCCTTTGCACCTGCCTTGACCCAACCCGCAAAATAATATTTCCCCTATTCTTATCTTTATGATGCTGTTGTGTTTTTATCCGCCGGTTTCCTCTTTGACACCCACCGCCATTTTAAACAGCGCTGTCAGTATCAGAAATCCAGTCGCCCACACAGCCAGTGCGATCACCACTTCCGGCAGGGAGGGAATATACTCGTTGACGTGATGCAGCGGGGAGGGGGTAAACCCGCCGGCAATCATTCCCAAGCCCTTGTCGATCCAGGTCCCTAAAAATATGACCACGCAGGCTACCGCCAGAACGCCTTCATTTTTACGGGTGAACGGGTTAACCGTCAGAATAATGCCGATGGCCATCAAGGCAAAGGATGTCCACATCCAGGGAACATAGGCGCTTTTGCCGTGAAGACCGATAAAAAGATACTTGATGTGATCCATGTGTTCGGGGATGTTGCTGTAAAACGCCACAAACACCTCGCACAAAAAGAAAAACACGTTGATACAAATGGCATAGGCGACGATTTTGGCCAGGGACTGGATCTGCTCCCGTCCGGGATCGAAATTTGTCACCCGTCGAATGAACAGGCACAGCAAAATAAGCAGGGCCGGTCCGGCGGCAAAGGCTGAAGACAGAAACCGCGGTGCCAAAATAGCGGTCATCCAGAAACCTCTTCCCGGCAAGCCGCAGTATAGATAGGCTGTTACCGTATGGATGCTGATAGCCCAGGGAATCGAAACGTAAATCAACGGTTTTAACCAGGGCTGGTAGTGGACATTGTTACGTTCGGCCTCCAGCACATTCCAGCCGATGACGAGGTTTAAAAATAAATAACCGTTTAGGACAATCGTATCCCAGAAAAGTACGGAATGCAGTGTCGGGTAAAGAAAGACATTTATAACCCGCATGGGTTGCCCCAGGTCGACCAGGATAAAGATTACACACATAATCACCGAGGCAATGGCAAGGAATTCCCCTAAAATCGTGATCTTGCCAAAGGCCTTGTAATCATGCAAATAATATGGGAGTACCACCATCACCCCACCGGCGGCGACCCCGACCAGAAAGGTAAAATTGGCAATATAGAATCCCCAGGATGTATCGCGGCTCAAGCCGGTAATACCCAGCCCGAAATCAAGCTGTTTTAGATAGACAAGGAAACCGATGCCGATGATCACCAGCAAAAACGACATCCACCCATAGTATTTTTTGCTTCCTCTGATCGCTAATTCAAGCATAATAATCCCTCACACGATATAGTAAACGGACGGTTCTGTGCCCAACGTCTGCTTGCGCCGAATGGTGAAATGGGTCCGGATGAGTTCCCGGACATTTGATTCCGGATCATATAGATCCCCGAAGGCCAGCTTGCCTTCCGAAACCTCGACGCAGGCCGGCAGTTGTCCCACGGCCAATCGCTCGGCGCAAAAATTGCATTTTTCAACCACGCCTTTCGCCCGCGTGGGAAATTTATCGTTGATTTCCTTAATAAAAGGCCGCGGGTCCCGAAAATTAAAACTGCGGGCGCCGAATGGGCAGGCAGCCATGCAAAAACGGCAGCCGATGCAGCGATGAAAATCCATTAGCACGATACCGTCGGATTCGCGTTTAAAAGTTGCCTGGGTAGGACAGGCCCGCACGCAGGGTGGATTTTCACAGTGGTTGCACAACACTAGAAACGGCTTGTGTTCAACTTCTTCGCTTAAAAACCTGGCGGCCTTGCCGGGGAAGGCATTGTGGTAGTGTTCCCCCCAAATCCATTTAATTTCATGGCGTTTTTCCGACAAATGAGGAACATTGTGTACTTTGTTGCAGACTTCCACCAAGGGTTCCAGGTCTTCTTCGGATTCGAATTGCCGGGTGTCTATGACCAGAGCCCATTGCTTTGCTTTCAAAGCGTTTTCACCATCTTTGAGGATTGCCTTGGGTTTTTCAGCGTGCTCCTCGACGGCAAAGGCATTGAAAACCGGTTTGGCCGTCAGCGCCAGCGACGAGAGTCCAAGTAACTGTAATATGCGTCGTCTGCTGCTATCCATTACGATTTCTCCTTCAACTTATCATCGATATGACAATCCCAACAGTATGGACGAACCGAGGCATAGTTATGACATCGGTCGCAAAACTCCGTTTTATTGGCGTGGCAATCCAGACAGGTATTGGACAAACTCATGTTATATTCCTTGCCGTCGGGACTTACATAAATCCTTTCGCCCTTGCGCACCACCGCCTCTCGCCAGACATCCAGCAATTGCATGTGTTCGGCTTTCATGTATTCGGTCGAGCGCACACACACCTTGGCAGCTTTGGCCTTGTCCGTGAGCTGGAGTTCCGGTGCGGGCGCAGCCTTTCCCCGATTGTACCAGAAGGGAAAAGTGACAATGACGATGAAAATGACCACACCGGTAATAATAATTTTTTTATCCTTCATCAGTTTCTTCCTCCGAATCACCCGCTAATCCGGGAATATCCTCACCACGCAGGTCGGTGGTCCTGTCGTTTTGCTCGTCCAGGATCAAGGCATTGGCCACCAGTTCATGCACGCCGGTAACATCCACTTCGGGAACCCAGTATTCCATCAGGGCAGGCAGGGCGGCTCTATCAATGGCACAGATCGTGGAAAGCATGTTGACGCCATGCTTTTCGTGAACATATTTGACGGCATTGGCCCTGGGCAGGCCGCCGGTCAAGCGCAGTTCCATGTCTTCTCCGGCGTTCAGCCCTGCACCGCTGCCGCAGCAAAACGTCTGCTCCCGAATGGTATTGGCCGGCATATCGTAAAAATGATTACACACATTTTTAATCACATATCGGGGTTCATCAAATAATCCCATCCCCCGGGCAGGATTGCAGGAGTCATGGAAAGTTACTTTAAGATGATCGTTACGGGTCGGATCGAGATCCAGCTTACCGTGTTTGATTAAATCAGCCGTAAACTCAGTTATGTGAACCATTTTAGTGGATTTGGCATTTTCAAATTTAGTCCCGGTGATAGGATTTACCGGTTCTTCCAAAAAATCCGCCGGCCCGTTCATGGTATCCATGTATTGATTGATTACCCGCCACATGTGGCCGCATTCCCCCCCCAGAATCCATTTGACGCCCAGCCGCTTGGCTTCGGCATACATTTTGGAATTCAGCCGCTTCATGGTTTCGTGAGAGGTGAAAAAGCCGAAATTACCGCCCTCGGAGGCATAGGTGCTCCAGGTAATGTCAAAGCCGTATTTTTCCTGCAAATAATGGAACAGTATCATATACCCCATGCAGGTGTATGTGCCGGGGTCTGCAAACACATCCCCGGAAGGGGTAATGAACAAAATATCGGCACCCTTTTTGTTGAACTGCGGCACCACCGGCACACCGGTGACCTCCTCGATGTCCTCAACAAAAAAGTCGAGCATGTCTTTAAATGCATGGGGTTGGATACCCAGGTGATTTCCGGTGCGGTAGCAATTGGCCACCGGGGTTGCAATCCAGTCGATGTTCAGCCCGATCAGATTCAGCAGCTCCCGGCCCATGATGGTAATCTCGGCCGTATCGATTCCGTAGGGACAGAAAACCGAGCAGCGCCGACATTCCGAGCATTGAAACATGTAGTACCACCACTCCTTCAACACATCGATCCCCATGGGGCGGGCGCCGTTGATTTTTCCCAGAATTTTGCCGGCCCGGGTAAAATCATTGCGATATACGGAGCGTAAAAGCTCGGCCCTGACCACCGGCATGTTCTTAGGATCGCCGGTTCCGATAAAATAGTGGCATTTGTCGGCACAGGCGCCGCAACGTACACAAATATCCATGAAAACCTTAAACGATCTGAACCGTTCGAGGCGCTCTTTAAAGCCCTGATGGATGATTTCCTGCCAGTTTTCAGGTAATTTCCAGTCATCTTCGGCCGGATTCCAGGCGCGGGCATTGGGAAGCCCCAGGTATTCCACGCTTTTTGGATTGGATGCATAGCAATACATCCCTTTGCGGATATCGATCGGTGTTTCCATCCAGTCCGTATTGGGCGGACGATGATCGATCTGGATGAGTTGCTCGGGTTTGGGAAATTCTTCTGCCATAATCTACTCCTTATCCTCGCCTTGGCTTTCTTCTTCTGTTGGCTCTTCGGCAGGTGCTTCTACAGGCATTTTAACAACCGGTATCCCGACTTCTACCATTTTATCTCTGAATTCATCTTCGTATTCTTCGTAGGTGTGTACAGGGACCGGATAGTTCCAGGGATTGATATGCCTTTTGGCACGCGTATTAGTAGGGAGGTTGCGGGTCGGGCTCAGAAAGATACCCGCCAGGTGCATCAGTTTGCTGAATGGAAAATAGGCCAGCAGGACACTGACGAAAAAGAGGTGGATATAAAACACGGATCCAACACCTTCGGGAATGGTGGGGCGAAAGGTAACCAATCCCATGGTCAGCTCTTTGGCCGCCGTGACATCAATCTTAAGGAAATAGCGCATGAGAATGCCGGTCAAGGCAATACCGAAAATTAAAAACAACGGGAAATAATCGCTTGCCATGGAAATATATCTGACCTGGCGGATAAAAAGCCGTCTTGTAAATAGATATGTTACGGCAGCCAACAGGACAACTCCGGATATAAACACCCCCGGCAAGCCGAATTGAATGCCCGGATATAATACTTCCAAGCGAAAGAAACTGTCTAGGTTTTCCAGCAGTGTGACGAAAAACGGAACCGGTTCGGTAAAAAATCGCAGGTGTCGAATGATGACTGTTAAAAACGCGTAATGGAAAGCCAGCGCTCCTATCCACAGAAAAATTTCCAGCTGATACGAAAGCCTGGTGCCTTCCTTCAACCGCATGCGGGTGTTGCGGAACAGAGACCGGAAGGTCAATATCTCCAGGGCCATACGCACAATTACTTGCCAATTGCTGACGGGACAGTCCAGCTGTGCGTGTTTGATCCAGGGAAGCGATTTTTGCTGACCGCCGGTGGTGGGTATGCGAAAGGGTACCGCCGAACGCGACCATCCCACTACTTTATAGGCTAAACCTGCTAAAAAAGTAATCAGTGCCAGATAGGGGATAATGATTCCGAAAACAATTTGCAGTCCGACCGCCGCGCCCGCCCAGGCAATCAAAAACAGTACGATAACAGCGATGAGTGATAACATGTACCTTGAATTCATTGACCCACACCTCACTTTGGCGTTAATATCTAATGGTTGTTACTTTAAATTTAGGAATGCCAATTCATCATATGGTAAAGGCAATTTTTTGGGAAAAAATTTAGGCTCCCTCCGCTTTTTCTGAAACCAGACCGGCTCTCTCAAATGCTCTAAATGTCCGGTTTTTCATCTCGTTTGCACTGAGTTGATAGATCTTTTCCCTGCATTGCACATATATATCAAAGGCCATCAGGCTTAGCCGATCAATTTTAGATTCGAGTTCTGATAGTTCTGTTAAAATACGGATGTCGCGGAGCTCTTTTTTCAGACTCGTTCTAAGGGCTTTTTTTAAGGACAGGATGAATGCAACGGCTTGAGAGGCCGTAAAATTTTGGACTGCCCGAATCCGGATGATAGGATCCAGATACGAGTTGATGATCTGAGGGTCCATATCGTGGATCAGCTGATCCAGCAAACCGTCAAGGCCGCTGAGTATCGAACCGCCAACCGGATTGGCAAAAGGATCTGTTTTGGATTTTAAAAATTCAGCGGTATCCGGCGCATAAGTTTGTGCGGTTAGGTCAAACCATTTTTTTACGATGGCAGCTTTTTTATGTGCTATTATTTTTGCCAGTTCTTTAGCCATTTACTCTCCTGGCAGCCCGATCCCTGAGGTGATATCTCCACCTTACTCAGGTTTTTCCCCTCCAATTTTGCGGCGTCGGCAGTGATGAGGGAAATTATCTAAACCCTATGGATCAGGCCGAAGGGGGCGACTATAATCGACTTAACTTTGTCTGTCAAGAGCAAATGAAACACCGGTTAATGACTCCAATTTTTCACGGGAGTCATACCCGATGACAGCGGCTTCTAAGATATTTTTACGCTGGGAAAGGGCGGAAGGTTTGCTAAGAAAAATGAGTTAAGAGTGTGGTATTCTGTCAACATTCTCCGGTTCAATAACGCAGCAAAAGGCTTCGTTGCGAGATAGGATGTCAAGAAAGCATCTCGATTCCCGATTCAACCGAATCGGCGATTGGAATCAAGGATTGAAAACCACTGACATCAAATAGTTCCTTTACAAATTCATTCAAGGAACAGAGGACAAATTTGCCATCTCTTCGTCGCATTTCTTTTGCAGTACTCAATAGAACCCTGAGACCGGCACTGCTGAGATATTCCAACGAGGCCAAATCGAATAGTACCCGCGTTGTTTGACCTTCAAGCGCATCGTGGACGACTTTTTCGGCTTCCGGAGAAGAGTCGGCATCCAATCGTCCTATTATGGTAAAGGAGAGAATCCCGTTTTCCTCTTTCTGAGTGATTTCCATTTCCAGATCCTTATTAATGAACGGATTTACAAATGCCTGCATCTTTCACAATTTAACTTAATCTACATACATCATTTGTCAATTTTAATCAATATTGACTGTATCTTTTATTGCGATAAAATAGCGTAGCATTGAATATTCAACTATTTAAAGGAGGAAAACATGTATTTCGATAAACCCGGCAAAGATAATACGGATCAGACCTTGAAGCTTGCTGCTGAAAGGGGAAAAGAGCTGGGCATGGAGGAGGTGGTGGTGGCATCCTCCTCCGGCAAGACGGCTTACAAAGCAATGCAATTGTTTGACGGCTGTCGGCTGACGGTGGTCACCTATCACTGCGGCTTTAAGGAACCCTTTAAAAGCCGGATGCCCGATGAGGTCAGACAGGATATCGAGAGCAAGGGCATCCGGGTGATTGCCTCCAGTCACGCACTTTCCGGAGTAGAACGTTCGGTGGCCAAGAAACATTCCGGCATTTATCCGGTGTTGTTGATCGCCGACACGCTTCGCCTGCTGGGCCAGGGTACCAAAGTGGCCGTGGAAGTGGCCATTATGGCAGCTGATGCCGGTGCCCTCTCGGGCGCCGATATTATCTCGATTGGCGGTTCAGGCAGTGGCGCCGATGCCGCGCTGGTTTTAAAACCGGCTCACCAGAACAATTTTTTTGACCTGAGAATCAAGGAGATTATTTGTAAACCGAGGGTGTTTTAGTCGCCATGATCTTCATTGCCGGCGTATCTCCCAAAACGAAGATACTAGACCAAAATCCGAGGCGTTGTCCACTTTGCGGTTTGCACCAGGCCTATTTTAAACGAGTGGATCACTACCTCAGTTTCTTTTTTATCCCGCTTTTAAGAGTTAAAAAAGGCAATCCGTTCATCATGTGTGATCGCTGCGAAAAGGCGGTCCCTGAATTTGACCCGGATATTTCACAGCAAACCGGCGATAGGCCCCAAACCTGTCATTATTGCAAAAGGTCTTTGGATCGGGATTTTAAATACTGTCCATACTGCGGCAGAAGGATATAATTAGTTTATTAGTTGATTCGGTGAATAGTTAAATAGGAAGAGGAAATCCTTCAACTAATCAACCACTCAACGATTTAACTTGATCTTCATAGCCTCGAAACTTGTGGTTATCACCAAGGTGCATAAAAATCCCCAAAATAGCAAGGGTCAACAACTGGAACGCCACGTTGTTCTGGTAGCTCCGGAAATACATTGGAATACCGGAAATATCGGGCGTACCTGCCTTGCCACCGGCGCCTTTCTGCATCTCATCAAACCCCTGGGTTTTTCCCTTGACAGCCGCGAAGTACGAAGAGCCGGGCTGGATTATTGGCAAAACGTCAACCTGACCCTTTGGGATGACTTTGATAAGTTTATGATGAAAATGGCACCCCAATTGGGCGAGATGGCCGTCTTTTCAAAAAGAGGCGCCAAATCTTTCTGGACCATGCCTTGGGCAAGGCGGCTGTTTCTTGTCTTCGGGTCGGAAACCCGTGGCCTCACTGAAGCGCTTTTAGAGCGTTATTCAGCGTGCACTTATCACATCCCTATCTCAGCTGAAATCAGATCGTTGAATCTTTCCACCGCAGCCGGCATCGCCTTGTATGAGAGTCTGCGCTCAACGAAGTCATTTCATGGGTGGTCTCGGATTAAGTAGCCAAAACAACTGGTTCGGATAGGTAGATGCTAGGGTGGTGAATATTCTCATATCGAGGCTCTTAATTTTTATCCTATTTTTATACCTCTTGATGAGTGTAAGGTTTCAGGTGTCAGTGTTCAGGATATGCCATTGCGTCTGCCTTTCCTGAAACCAGACACCTGAAACCAAATTCGCGGAACAAAAACGGTTTAAAAAGTCAAGCTTACGTGCATAAGGATACAGGTGAATTTTCATCACCTCAGGTAGCTTCTCCGTTTTGCGAGAAGTTGAAGCGGCTATCGATCCCCTATTCCTATAACATTCACGACCCCGTATACAGCAAAGTTTGACACAAAATAGAATGTGTTTATATTGGTTCAGCAAATTTAAGACCTAAATTTTTAAACAGCATTTCTACGAGGAGAAAATGCGATTTGACAAATTTACGATAAAATCTCAGGAGCTTATTCAAAATTCCCAGACCCTGGCATCACAGTATAACCACCAGCAATTTGAGCCTGAACACTTGCTGGCTGCCATGCTCAAGGAGCCGGAGGGCATTGCCGGTGCCATGCTCCGTAAATTGGGGGTGTCTCCCGAAGAAATCTCTCAGCGGGTCGTGGCTGCGCTTGAAAAATTCCCCTCTGTCAGTGGCGGCGGGCTTTCCGAAATCTATGCTTCTGCGAGAACCAAATCCGTTTTGGAAGCGGCATTTGCCCAGGCCACCCGGATGAAAGATGAGTACGTCAGCATCGAGCACATCCTATTGGCTATCGTGGAAGAAAAACATGGCCAGGCGGCCTCAATTCTTAACAATGCCGGTGTCACCCTGGATGCGGTCCTGAAAGGGCTGATGGAAATTCGCGGAAACCAGCGCATCACCGATCCGAACCCTGAGGAAAAATACCAGGCCCTGGAGAAGTTCAGCCAAGATCTGACAAATCAGGCGCGTCTCGGCAAGGTTGATCCTGTGATCGGAAGGGACGAAGAAATACGGCGTATTGTTCAGGTACTTTCCAGACGAACGAAAAACAACCCGGTCCTCATCGGAGAACCGGGTGTCGGCAAAACGGCGATTGTAGAGGGGATGGCTCAGCGTATCGTCAACGGCGATGTATCCGAATCCCTGAAAAACAGGAGACTGGTGGCTCTGGATATGGGCGCCTTGATCGCGGGTGCCAAGTACAGGGGTGAGTTTGAAGATCGCCTAAAGGCGGTCTTAAAAGAGGTGGAGAGTGCCGAAGGCGAAATCGTTCTTTTCATCGATGAGCTTCACACCGTGGTGGGAGCAGGGGCCGCCGAAGGTGCTGTGGATGCCTCCAACATGCTCAAACCGGCCCTGGCCAGAGGTACCCTGCGCTGTGTGGGGGCCACCACGTTGAATGAGTATCGCAAGTATATCGAAAAAGATGCCGCCCTGGAAAGGCGATTCCAGCCGGTGATGGTAAAAGAACCCACTGTGGAGGATACCATATCGATTCTGCGGGGTTTGAAGGAAAAATACGAGGTACACCATGGCGTCAGAATCAAGGATACCGCCATTATTGCTGCTGCGACCCTTTCGGACCGTTATATTTCCGACCGTTTTCTGCCGGACAAAGCCATTGACTTAATTGACGAATGTGCTTCCAAGCTGCGCATCGAAATCGACAGCATGCCGGCGGAAATTGATGAAATTCAGAGAAAAGTTACCCAGGCGGAAATTGAACGCCAAGCCCTGAAAAAAGAATCCGATCCGGCTTCCAAAGAAAGAATCGAAAAACTGGAGGCCGAACTGGCCAATATGAACGATGAACTGATGATGATGAAGGGCCACTGGCAAAATGAAAAAGTCATGATCCAGGACATCCGCAGCATTAAAGAACAACAGGAGCAGTTGAACATGGAAGCCCAACGGGCTGAACGGGAAGGGGATCTGGCCAAAGTTGCCGAGATTCGCTACGGCAAAGTCTCAGAACTTCAACGTCGCCTGGAAGAAGCCAATCAGAAGCTTAGCGGGCTTCAGGCCCACAGCAAGATGCTCAAAGAAGAGGTCGACGATGAGGATGTGGCCGAGGTGGTTTCCCGCTGGACAGGGATTCCGGTGAGCAAAATGCTTGAAGGCGAGAGAGAAAAACTGGTGCAGATGGAAGAACGGATTCACGAACGGGTCATCGGACAAGACCAGGCGGTGGCGGCGGTATCCAATGCTGTGCGTCGGGCGCGATCCGGCCTGCAGGACCCCAATCGCCCCATTGGTTCGTTTATCTTCATGGGACCTACCGGCGTTGGAAAGACCGAACTGGCCAAGGCACTGGCCGCTTTCATCTTTGACAGTGAACAGGCGATGGTCCGCATCGACATGTCCGAATTTATGGAAAAGCATTCCGTCGCACGGCTCATCGGCGCACCACCGGGCTATGTCGGGTATGAGGAAGGGGGTTATCTGACTGAAGCAGTACGGCGTCGGCCCTATTCGGTGGTGCTTTTTGATGAAATCGAAAAGGCGCACCCGGAGGTATTCAATGTTCTGCTTCAAATTCTGGATGATGGGCGAATGACCGACGGCCAGGGCCGTACAGTGGATTTTAAAAATACCATCGTTATCATGACCTCGAATATCGGCAGCCAGTGGATTCAGGAGACGGCCGCCATCAGTCGAGAGGAGATGGAAAAACGGGTGACGGAGGCACTACGGGCTCATTTCAAGCCTGAATTCTTAAACCGTATCGATGAAACCATTATTTTCCAAAACCTGACGCCGGAACAAATTACTGAAATTGTTGCCATTCAAATTAAAAAGCTTGGCAGCCGACTGGCAGAAAGAAATATCAAACTGGATTTATCGGATGCGGCCATGTCACTGATTGCTGAAAAAGGATATGATCCGGTTTACGGCGCGCGGCCCCTAAAACGGGTGATCCAACAAATGATTGAAAATCCGCTCTCGATGGAGATCCTGAAAGGCAAGGTCGCCGATGGTGCTCGCCTCAGTGCTGACGTCGAGGGAGACCGGTTAGTATTTCGGACGCCATAATAAAAGTATCCTGGACCAGACTTTGAGTTCGCCCCAGAGGGGTTGTTTTTGCCGTTAAATACCAATGGAATGATGGAAAAATGGAATATTGGGTATAAAAAAAAGATGAAGT
>Ga0316194_10001413_pt1 | contig 16586 bp, 19 predicted proteins | sample CroRivsedime1_MG_FD_204936 | JGI IMG/M metagenome (GOLD analysis project Ga0316194, IMG submission 204936) | Coastal sediment microbial communities from Maine, United States - Cross River sediment 1 | ecosystem: Environmental > Aquatic > Marine > Coastal > Sediment | place: USA: Maine...
CGCGGCTTGGCGTCGGTTGTCGCCGTCACAGCGAGCTTGGACAAATGCTCATCATCAAGCTTGATGATCTTGCCGGGACGATGTCCATGATCAAGCAACCGCTTGATTAATTGAAGTTTCACTACTTGTTCCGGCGTGTAGGCGCGATCACCGTTCTGGTCGCGCAGTGGCCTTGGAAAGCCGTAGCGGCGCTCCCATATGCGCAAGGTATCCTTGGATAAACCCGTGTCGCGTTCTACCGCGCTGATATTGAGCAGGAGTTTTTCCGAGCGGTCTTCAGTATCTGCTGCCATGCTTTATATTGTCCTAGACAAATATTTGACGAATGCCTAATCCGACGCTATCTTAGCAACGAATGTCTAATTTGACTAGGACAAACAGATGAATACTTTAGTGATGATGTTCTTATTTGTTACCTCGCAAGCGGATCTGAACTGCGGCCAGGTGGCTGCGCCTTCCGCTCGAACCCATCAATTGGTTGCCGCCGGACCGGCGATTACAGCTGGGCATGCAACCCCCACCGCGAGGCTGGTTGCTGCGTCCTTGCCGTCCGTCTCCAGCCCGGGTGTGGTTTCTGCGACAGCAGATGCCGACTTCCTGTACTACGTCGATTTGCATTCCCAGGCGCTCAGCGAAAATAGTGGCCCAAGCATGAACCCCTGGATTGAACTGCATCCGCTTGGTTCTACCGAGGGAACGCCGGACTTTGACCAGCACGCACCCGATGTGGCGCAGCGATCGGGCGAACGTTCGGGACTTTCTGGGCAAATGCCTCGTCGCGCCAATGGTCATGCCTGCTCCTGAATCTTCAGCCAGGCTCGCACGGGAAATTTTCCCTGGCGCCAGCTTGCGCTCCCTTCCGTTATTGACGAAACGTGCTTCATTGAAAACTGAAGCCGCGATCGGTACTTGACTTCATGGGCAACAAGGCAATTGCGGTTATCGGGGCAGGAATTGCGGGATTGTCGGCCGCATGGTTGCTATCCAGGCATCACCGCGTCACCCTTTTCGAGGCGAATAGCTACCTTGGCGGACATACGAACACTGTTGATGCCACTGTAGATGGTGTGACTGCACCCGTCGATACCGGGTTTCTGGTTTTCAACGACCGGACGTATCCGAATCTGGTGGCGCTGTTCGATCACCTTGGTGTGTCCCATTGCGACAGCGAAATGTCTTTCAGTGTGCGTGTTGACGAGGAGAAACTGGAATGGGCCGGCAACAGTCTGGCAACGGTTTTTGCGCAAAAGCGAAACCTCGTCAACCTTGAATTCTGGCGCATGCTCAAGGAGATCCTGAGATTCAATCGAGAGAGTACCCAGGCGCTGTTAAACGGTCATGGTTGCGAGGGAACGCTGGGTGAGTTTCTGAAGAGGCGCGGCTATGGTCGGGCATTTCAGGACTGGTACCTGTTGCCGATGAGTGGAGCGATCTGGTCTTGCCCTACCCGGCAGATGCTTGACTATCCGGCAGAGACGTTTTTCCGGTTCTGCCATAACCACGGCTTGCTGAGCATTTCCAATCGCCCCGTCTGGAAAACCGTGCGTGGCGGCGCGCGAGATTATGTCTGGAGACTGGCTGCCGGCGTAGGCGATGTGCGCCCCGCAACCCCGGTGGCGTCGGTGACGCGCTCTGAACATGGTGTGCGGATTTTGACGGCGCGAGGCGGAGCCGAGGATTTTTCGCAGGTCGTATTCGCTTGTCACAGCGACCAGGCTCTGAAGATTCTGGGAGACCCGACAGCAGCCGAGCGTTCGATCCTTGGGTCTGTGGGATATCAGGCTAATCATGCAGTCTTGCATACTGATACTTCGTTGTTGCCGCGATCGCGCGAAGCCTGGGCGGCCTGGAACTACATTGCCGGCAGCAGCGGGCCGGAGGGGCGCCCGGTCAGCGTCAGCTATCTGCTCAACCGGTTACAACCATTACCGTTTTCGCAACCGCTTCTGGTGACACTCAACCCGACACACGAGCCGCGGGCCGAAGCGGTGATACGCCGCTTTGAATACGCGCATCCCGTTTTCGACGGAGCTGCCATTTCCGCGCAGCGCCAATTGCCTACCGTTCAGGGTGTCAACAAGACCTGGTTTTGTGGTGCCTGGACGGGATATGGTTTTCACGAGGACGGTTTGAGTTCTGCGTTGAAGGTGGCCAATGCCATGGGAGTGACCGCACCGTGGCAGGAAATACAGGCATCAGCTTCCGATATCAGAGGCGCAGCATGAAACCGGAAATCTATTTCGGCAGCGTCATGCATGCGCGTTTGCGTCCTCATCGAAACGCGTTCCGATATCGTGTTTTTTTTATGCGCTTGCCGTTATTGCGGCTTGATCGAATTCGTAATCCGCTCTTCTCCGTCAATCGCTGGAATTTGTTCTCGTTTCATTATTCCGATCACGGTGCCCGGGACGGCTCGCCTCCGGAACTCTGGATACGTCGGCTACTGGAGGGCGAGGGTGTTCAATGCGCAGATGGCGAGGTGGTGCTGCAGACGTTCCCGAGAGTGTTGGGCTACGTCTTCAATCCCGTCAGCTTCTGGTTATGTCATGATCGTGAAGGCGGCCTGCGGGCAATTGTCTGCCAGGTAAGCAACACCTTCGGTGAGCACCACAATTATCTGTTGGCACGCCCCGACGGCGCAGTGATCAGGTCGGAAGATGTTCTGGAGTCACGCAAGGTATTTCATGTGTCGCCATTCTGTGAGGTATCCGGCAAGTACGCTTTCCGCTTCCAATCGGGAGTATCGACCTGCAATGTGAATATTGACTACGACGATCCCGAGGGCCGGCTTCTGCTGACTGCAATCTCGGGGCGTGCATCTGAATTTACAATCGGCGCGTTGCTTAGAGCCTTTTTTCTTTACCCGTGGATGACGCTGGGCGTGATGGCCCGCATCCATTGGCAAGCGCTCAAGCTCTGGATTGGTGGCGTGCCCTATGTGCCCAAACCACTGCCACCGCAACAGGAGACAACGAGATGAAATTCGGCGAGCTCTCCCTTGATCACGGGTCGCCTGCTCTGCCACGAGCAGGGCGGATGCTGTTTTCACTGCTGTCCCGGCTGCGTTGCGGGCACCTCGAGCTGACTACGCCCGACGGAGAGCGCTATAGTTTCAATGGCGATTTGCCCGGCCCGGAAGCGTCGCTGCGCATCAACGACTGGACAGTTTGTGCCGACATTCTGAAGGCGGGCGACATAGGCTTCGCGGAATCATTCCTTGCGTCCCGGTGGGAAACAACCGATCTGGCTGCCTTGCTTGAGGTGGCAGCACAAAACCGTGCTGCGCTGGATCGGGCTTTGCACGGTAAGTGGTGGAGCACGTTTCTCTATCGCTTGCGCCACCTGTTGCGTAGCAATACCCGCGGTAATGCGCGACGTAACATTCACGCGCACTATGACCTCGGCAACGAATTTTACCGGGCCTGGCTGGACGGGACGATGTCGTATTCGTCTGCGGTGTTCGGACCGCAAGCTGGATGCCATCTCGAACAGGCGCAGGTCGCGAAATACCACAGAATTCTTGATCTGCTCGGCGTTCAACCAGGAGATCGCATCCTTGAAATCGGCTGTGGCTGGGGCGGCTTTGCGGAGGTTGCCGCACGTGAGCGTGGAGCGTTTGTCCACGGAATTACGCTATCGAGCGAGCAGCTGCGCTATTGCCGGGAGCGGATGAGGGAGACTGGCCTTGAGCAGCGGGTGGAAATCGAACTGTGTGATTACCGGGATGTTGAAGGTCAGTATGATTTTGTCGTTTCGATCGAAATGCTCGAAGCGGTGGGCGAGGCTTACTGGCCGGGTTACTTCGCTGTTGTGCGCGACAGGCTCCGTCCCGGAGGGCGCGCCTTGATCCAGACCATAGTCATCGCCGATGACTTGTTCGAGAGCTATCGCCAGGGTACGGATTTTATTCAACAGTATGTGTTCCCCGGCGGCATGTTGCCATCCGTGTCCGCGTTTGCGAAACAAGCCGAAGCGGCAGGTTTGACTTTGGGTGATCAGTATTTCTTCGGGCTGGATTACGCTCAAACTTTGCGGCTATGGCGCGAACGCTACAACGAAGCAGCTCCGTCGTTGCGCAAACTTGGGTTTGACGCCCGCTTCGAGCGGCTGTGGAATTTTTATCTCGCCTACTGTGAAGCGGGATTCCGCGCAGGCAGTATCGACGTTGCTCAACTGGAGTTGACCCATGACTAGATTTTTCCTGTTGCTGGTTTTGTTCATGCCTTTAGCTGCGCAGGCGATACCGCCCCTTCCTGACGGGGTTATCGCAAATTCTCCCGAATTGCGTCCCCTTGGCGAAGGGCGACTGCGCTGGTTCGGCTTGCATATTTACGACGCTACGTTGTGGACGAGTGAAAGTGCCGTGAGCCTCCAGAATGAATTCGCACTCGATATCCGGTACGCTCGTAACATTCCGTCCCACCGTCTGGTCAGCACAAGTTTGAAGGAAATGCGCCGGCTCGGGTTCGGTGATGGCCCCCAGCGCGAACAGTGGTCGCGTGAAATGGCCAGGGTGTTTCCCGAGATTGCCAAAGGGGATCGTTTGACCGGGGTGAACCTTCCGGGCGTCGGGGCAGAGTTTTTCCACAACGGTCGCTCAGTAGGGCTTGTCGCCGACGCTGGCTTCGCGGACGCTTTTTTCTCCATCTGGCTCGACCCGAGAACGCGCGAGCCTCGTTTGCGCGAATCACTCATCGGCCGGAATTGAGCCCGCATTGCAAGCACAGACATGATCAAAGTCGAGGCCTGTGAAAGGGACCAGGCCGTGCAGGTTGTTGCCGTTTTTGTGATGGAAATCGTTGTCAGGATCGAACGATAGTGTTGCCGCGTCGTGCGCTTTTCGGGTACTCATTGCTCGCGATGCCGCTGGCAATGGCGGCATTGCCAATTTATGTGCACGTGCCAAACTACTACGCAACGACCCTCGGGGCGCCCCTTGCGTGGATCGGATTGATCCTGTTTGCAGCAAGGTTGCTGGATGCGATACAGGATCCAGTGCTCGGTTACCTCAGTGATCGGGCCGCTGGCAGGTACGGCAGGTTTGGGTTGATCCTGGTCGGGGTTCCACTACTTGCAATCGGATTCGTTGCGTTGTTTCAACCGCCGGTGACCGGTCCTGTAGCCGTTTCATGGTGGCTGGCATTGTCGCTGATCGTGGTGTATTTCGGGTTCAGCGCGGCGTCGATCAGCTATCTTGCCATCGGGGCGGAACTGACGACCGATTACCATGGCCGGACCCGCGTCACTGCGGCACGTGCTGCAATGGGCATAATCGGTGTCATGCTGGCGGCGACGCTACCCGAGGTATTGGCGCAACGACCGTCCGCTGTCGCTGCAGGGCAGGAATCGGCAGGCGCTGCTGCGGGGGTCGTGCAGTTCAGCCTGTTATTTGTACCGGTGTTGTTGGTGTGTTCACTGTTGACGTTTAAGTTCACGCCGCGCCCGGTGCTGCTCAAGCCTCCAAAGAAGAGACCATGGCAAACGATGTTTGCGCCCTTCCGGCACCGGGAATTCCGGTGGCTGATGGCTGTCACCATACCCAGTGGCGTGGCCAGCGCAATACCGGCTACCTTGATTCTGTTTTTTGTCGATGACGTGCTGCAGGCCTCACGTATGTCCGGGTTATTTCTAGCCGTCTATTTCCTTGCGGGTGCTCTCACGATGCCGGTTTGGGTCGCGGTCTCGCGCAGAACCGGAAAGAAGAACGCCTGGCTAATTGGCATGTTGATCGCGGTGGCAGCATTTGTCTGGGCGTTTGCCCTGGGACCGGGCGACATTCTCCTTTTTGCCATCGTGTGTGTAATGTCCGGCGTGGCTTATGGCGCCGAGTTGGCCTTGCCTCCGTCGATTCTTGCCGATCTGGTAGACCGCGGTGGCGATGGACATGGATCCAACGGCGCCTATTTCGGTCTGTGGCAAATGATCGAGAAGCTCAATTTGGCCACTGCAGCAGGGATTGCCTTGCCGATGCTTGCTTTCCTTGGCTATCAACCCGGCTCATCCGGGCAGGCGCTGCTTGCCCTGTCTGCCACCTATGCGCTCTTGCCGTGCGCGATAAAGGTGCTGGGCGGTGCAGTATTGTGGCTCGCGCCCATCGATCGCCGCCAAGAAAATGGCGCATCACTCGTAACTGAAGGGGGAGCATGATGAGGTTTTCACTATTGGCGTTGATACTGCTGGGAGCTGCAACGCTGATTGCGGGTTGTGCCGGACCGCGTGTCGATAGCTATCGCGACGAAACACCTGTACTCGATCTGAGGGAATATTTCGACGGGGAGATCGAGGCGCATGGCATGTTTCAGGATCGTTCGGGCCAGGTTATCAAGCGTTTCAATGTCGCCATCAAGGGAAGTTGGGTCGGCAATGTCGGCACACTCGAAGAGGACTTCGTTTACTCCGATGGTTCGACTGAGCGGCGCGTCTGGACCATTACCAGGATCGACGAACACAACTATATCGGGACTGCCGGTGATGTCGTTGGCGAGGCCCGAGGCGAGGCCTTCGGCAATGCCTTGCGCTGGCGTTACGTTCTGGCGCTCGAGGTAGATGGCAAGGTCTGGCACATGGATTTCGACGACTGGATGTTCCTCGTCGATGACAAGGTGATGCTGAATCGTTCGGAAATGCGCAAATTCGGTTTCCGCGTCGGTGAAGTCATACTGTCGTTTCGCAAGAAGGACTGATCATTCATGCCGCTTAATAACCGCATCCGTGACTGGCGAGGAAAACGGGTCTGGGTGCTCGGGGCGAGCAGCGGGATCGGCAGGGCGTTTTCTGAAACCTTGCTCAAGCGCGGTGCGCGGGTCGCGCTGACTGCCCGAAACAAGAATGCCCTCCAGGCGCTGGCGCAGAATTTCGATGCATCGCAAACGCTGGTTTTGCCGGCCGACGTTTCCAATCAGTTCGACATCGACGCCGCATATTCCCGGCTTACGGCAGAATGGTCGGGCATTGACCTGCTGGTGCTCCTGGCGGGCACACATCTCCCGGTCAGGGCCTGGGAGCTGGATGCGAACGATGCGGAAAAACTATTCCACGTGAATGTATTTGGCACGTTTCGGGTGCTGGCTCGGGTGATTCCGGATCTCCTGGCGCGAGGTCAGGGCGGGATCGCCGTCGTATCGAGCGTCGCGGGCTATCGCGGACTTCCGACCAGCCTGATCTACGGTGCGAGCAAAGCGGCACTGACCAACTTAACCGAAACGCTCTACCTCGATCTGAGGCCGAAAGGCGTCAGTGTTTATTTGGTTAGCCCCGGTTTCGTAAGAACACCGCTGACCGATCGCAACGAGTTCAAGATGCCAGCGCTGATTTCTGTCGAAGAAGCGGCTGAACAAATGGTGCGCGGGTTTGAACGGGGCGAGTTCGAGATTCATTTTCCGAAACGCTTTACGCGGATCATGAAACTGTTGCGCCTGCTCCCGTACCGGCTATATTTCCCGCTCGTTCATCGCATCACTGGGTTATGACCATGCAGGCTGCACATGTCGACGCGCTGATTTCGATCTATGAAGGGTTGTCTGCGAAGTCCGTCGAATGTCTTGCCGATGTGTATGCACCGGATGCTTACTTCAAGGACCCGTTTAATGAGGTGAATGGCATTGATGAAATCCAGGCGATTTTTCACCATATGTACCGGCAAATTGAAGAACCCCGCTTTGTGGTGCACCAATGGTCGGGTACACAAGACGATGGCTTTCTGGTCTGGGATATGCGGTTTCGCAGTCGCATGATGCGGGGCGATCCCGAGCAGGTGATACGCGGGGTCAGTCACATCCGCTTTAATGGGGCTGGCAAAGTGACCTATCACCGCGATTACTGGGATACCGGCGAGGAGCTTTACGCCAAGCTGCCTGTGATCGGTTGGTTGATTGGCTGGTTGCGAAAAAAACTGGCCTAGGTATCCCGGAGAAAGCGCAGTGAATCTGAACCGAAATACAACACGTATGGCTAGGTGGACACGTCAACTCTGGTGGCTGCGCAGGGCCTTTGCTGAATATTGCTGCAGCGAACCGGGTAAGTTTACCGTGCCAATGCGATTCTTTTTTCCGTCCGGTTTTCGGGATGAGCGCAACCTGCCCGGTTTGATCTCCGGTTCGCCCTCCCGGGTGCCTTTCAGCGCGGGCCAGCAGTCAGTTCGACGGTTTCGATCCGGGCCTTTCCCATCCCCAACCCGGACGGAACGATGTCATTTTCGCGCTGCGGGAGTGGCAATGATGCTGGCCCGGGCTGAATCTTCTGGTAGGCGCTGCAAACGTACGCCGGAAGAGGTCGGTCATCGAGTTGCTGTCAATGGCGGCCCGTTGCCTGCTTTTGTAAGTCTGGTATGAAGCAATACGACCGGGCATTGGTCTGGTTCCGGCGCGACCTGCGTGCCGAGGATCACGCAGCCCTGAGTCATGCCTTGGCTGAAGCGGGGGCGGTGTACTGCGTATTCGTATTCGATACTGAAATCCTGGATGCGCTCGAGCGCAAGGCTGATCGCCGTGTGGAGTTTATCTGGCACAGTGTGCGGGAGCTCAAGTCGAACCTGCGCCGGTTGGGCGGCGATTTGCACGTGCTGCATGGAAATGCCCGATCAGTGGTGCCGGCGTTCGCGCGCAGCTGCGATGTCGAAGCCGTTTATGCCAATCATGATTACGAACCCATGGCTGTGTCGCGCGATCACGAGGTTGCCAGCCGCCTCGTTGCCGAGCACAGGATATTCCATACATTCAAGGATCAGGTGGTCTTCGAGAAATCCGAGATTCTGAATGCGCAGAACCGGCCCTATGCTGTCTTCACGCCATACAAGCGGGCATGGCTGGCGCGCATTGGCCAGCGTGACACTGAGCCGTATCCGGTTGCTGACTGTGCGAAATCGCTGAGTCCCGAGCAAGCGCCACCGGTCCCGAATCTGGAAGACATTGGTTTTGCCCGTACCAATCTGGATGAGCTCGGGATTCCTGCTGGCTCCAGTGGTGCCAGAACGCTGTTCGAGGATTTTCTTGACCGGATCCATGCCTATGCCGAGCGCCGTGATTTCCCGGCCTCTGCCGGGCCGTCGCTGTTATCGGTTCACCTGAGATTCGGCACCATATCGATTCGTGAACTGGTGCGAACAGCGATTGCACTGGACGCAGACGCCAATGCACGGGCCGGGGCTGGTGTATGGCTATCCGAGCTGATCTGGCGGGAGTTCTACTTTGCGATACTGTCTCATTTCCCGCACGTGGCTGAGAGTGCCTTTCGGCGTGAGTACGATGCTCTGAAGTTTGACAACGAGGAGCGCAAATTCCGCAGCTGGTGCGATGCGGCTACGGGTTATCCGTTGGTGGACGCGGCAATGCGACAGCTCAATTCGACGGGTTACATGCATAACCGTTTGCGCATGCTCAGTGCTTCCTTTCTGGTGAAGGATTTGCATATTGACTGGCGGTGGGGTGAGTCTTATTTTGCACAGAATCTAAACGATTACGATCTCGCGGCAAACAACGGCGGATGGCAGTGGTGTGCATCCACGGGCTGCGATGCCCAGCCTTACTTTCGTATTTTCAACCCGGTGACCCAGTCCAGGAAGTTCGATCCCGACGGCCGGTTTATCCGGATGCAACTGCCGGAACTTGCCGCGGTGCCGGATAAATACATCCACGAACCGTGGAAGATGCCGCCGGAAGTCCAGCGTTCAAGCGGATGCCTGATCGGAGAGAACTATCCTCCCCCCGTTGTGGACCACGCTGCCGCGCGCAAGAAAGCGCTGTCACTGTATTCCGCGATTCGTTCGCCAAGCCGAGATTGAAGCAGGGCGGTGAAACCGCCCCGTCCGCATCAGTCCAGGTACTCGAACACTTTCACTACCCGCTGGACACCGCTTGTCGTCGCCGTCGTGTCGGTAGCAGCCGTTGCCTCGGACCGTGTCACAAGGCCCATCAGATATACGGTGTCATTATTGGTGACCACCTTGATGTAGTTGGCTTGCACATTATCGTTACTCAACAGACGGCTCTTTACTTTGCTGGTCAGTAGCGCGTCGCTGCTTCGCGAAACAAACGAGCTGGCGCCTGCAATCGCGATTTCGTTTTGTACCGTGCGTACGTTCGGTGTTTCCAGTGCCATCGAGCCGATGTCGTCCTTGACGGATTCGCTGGGCACCTGCCCGACCAGTAGCACAACCCGGTTGTAGCTGATTGCGCTGACGCGTACCTCTTGTTCGTACGCTTCGGTAATACTATTCGCAATCTTGCGCTCGATGACCTGATCCTCAAGCTGTGTACCGCTGCTTCTGCGGTCGGAGGCGACCATCGCTGCGCCCACGCCGGCCCCGACAATGACCGCCGGGCATCCCTGCAGCAGCAACAATCCGGATAAGGCGATGGCAGATGGCAACAAATAAGCAGGTTTCATTTTGCAACTCCCGATATGAGACAGTCGATTGCATCGCACATGCAATGCAGACAAATCAAATGGACTTCCTGTATTCGTGCAGTACTGTCAGTAGGCACACACAGGTTGATGTCGCCTTTACGAAGCAGGGGTGCCATTTTCCCCCCTTGCTTGCCAGTGAGCGCCACGACCTTCATCCGGCGAATGTGGGCGGCCTCGATCGCCTTCAACACATTGGGCGAATTGCCACTTGTGGAGATGGCAAGAAGCACATCTCCTTCGCGACCCAACCCGGTTACCTGTTTTGAAAACACCTCGTCAAAGTGATAGTCGTTTGCGATCGAGGTAAGCGTCGATGAGTCCGTGGTCAGGGCGACCGCGGCAAGCGGTGGTCGCTCGATTTCGAAGCGGTTCAGCAACTCAGCGGAGAAATGCTGCGCGTCGCCGGCTGAGCCACCATTGCCGCAGGCAAGTATCTTCCCGTCGTTTTCAAGGCATGTGGCCATCAACCGCCCTGCCGCGGCAAGCGGCCCCGCAAGCACCTCCATCGCCTTGAGTTTGATCTCGGCGCTATCGGTGAAGTGTCGATTGATTCTTTTGACCAGATCCATCATGTACCAGGTGAGTTCCCGCCGGCGCAAATTATTGCATAAAGATGCTCGTCAAACTTGCTGGATTTCACTCTCCGAACGCATTGGGTATCCAGTCGATGTGATTGTCGCCATTCAGCAACACTGCATCGAACCGGCAGTTGGGGATTTTGCCAAGTGCGCCGATGTAATGGCGAGCAGCAGAAAGTAGTTTGCGTTGTTTGCGTGCATCAATGCTTTCAAGTGCGCCGCCAAAATTGCTTGAAGCACGCATGCGAACTTCGACAAAGACCAGCGTTTCGCCATCGCGCATGATCAGGTCTATCTCTCCAAGGCGGCAACGGTAGTTGCGCTCGACCGCGGTCAAGCCCTGGCTGCGCAGATATTCGAAAGCCAGCTCTTCGGCTTCGAGGCCGCGTCTGGTCATTGATCCGAGCCAGGTTCCTCGGTAAACAAGCGTGCCCTGCCGTAGAAAAAGAAGGCCGGCGTCAGCGCGCGCTCGAAATGCTGTTGATCCAGCGTGATCGTACCGGTGACGCCGTCAATTCTCGATGGAGCGCCGTTGTCTTCCAGCAACGCCTGGGCGATGCGATAGGCGTCTATTCCGAGCGCATAGAAACGCTCCTCGTCGAGTGCGCCCGATTCCATCCTGATCCGCTGGTAAGCCATCACTGCTGGATGGTCCTGTTCGAGTAACCACGGCATGTCCATGAAGCGAACACCGTCCAGATCGTAAAGCTGCAGTTTGTCTGCACTTGACGCGTATACCAGCGAGGTAGCGTAGATGGGAAGCTGGGTGCCCAGGTAAGTACGAATAAAGCGCGCCCGGGGGGCATTCATTGCCAGAAAGACAACATCGGCAGCGGTGGTAGTGATCAATTCCCGCAATTCTGTGAGCGCGATGGCATCCGTTGAATAGACGAATTCGTCAGCGATGTCGCCTTGCAACTCATGCCATTTGCGAGTGTAGGCGTTGGCAATACGCTGCCCAAGTGCTGTTTTACCGGTTACCAGTAGTACTTTGCGCCCGCCGTGTTTGAACGCCAGCTGCGCTACCTGCTCTGCTTCCGTTTCGATTTGCAGGCCAAATACATACAGATTCTGCGGAAACAAAATGCTGGCGTCAGGCACATTCAACGCGATCGTAGGTACTGAAATGTCTGCATTTTGCGCAAGCGACGAAACACCGTCGCGGGTTAAGGGGCCGATTATGGCGCGAGCGCCGCTTGCAATTGCTTGCTCGTAGGCTTCGAGTATGCGCCGGGTGTCGGTGGTCGTGGAGTAGATGGTAACCGGCAGCGCGCTGTAGGACGCGACATCCGATGCTGTCACGATGCCGAGCCTGACCTGTTCGGCCAGACGCCCAAAGGCACTGGATTGAAGCGGGAGAATGACCCCTATATGGGGTTGTGTGAAAACAGATCTTTCCTCTACCGGAGCACGCCGGGTAAATGCTTCTCCGGGTTGTCCGTAACTCTGCTCGCTCGGTTGTTCCGAAGGTTGTTCGAATAACTGCCCGGTACCTTGCTCAATTGCTTGTTGATCTGGCTGCGGGGCGGCTTGTTCGGGCGCTTGCTCTTCGGGTTGCTGCGTAACCGGCGGACGTTGATTCTGGGGAGTCTGCCACCCCATCGCCTGAGCGTGACGTGTAGATATGCCTGTGGCTGCGAAGTATAGTAGCGCCGTTAGCAGCACCCACGGAACAAGACGACGTTGCATAAGGTGGTTGAAGAAGCGAAAGATGCCACATTATATGTGGTGGCAACGCCGATCGGAAATCTGCGCGATATCACCCTGCGCGCGCTCGATATCCTTGGAAGCGCAGACGTTGTCGTCGCCGAAGACACGCGGGTATGCGGCAAGTTGCTCTCGCACCTCGGTATAAAGGCGCGAATGATCGCTGCGCATGACCACAACGAGCGTCAGTCGGCGACAGGTATCGTCAAGCTGCTCGCTGCGGGCAATTCGGTCGCCTTGACCACCGATGCTGGCACACCGGCGATTAGTGACCCTGGCTCCGAAGTCGTTGCGCGCGCGCGTGAGCAGGGTTTCGCGGTTGTGCCGGTGCCGGGCGCCAGCGCTTTGACGGCTGCGCTGTCGATAAGCGGGAGACGACTTTCACAGGTCATGTTCTGCGGTTTTCTGCCGGCCAGGGATGGCGAGCGAAGAAAAGCGATCGAACATCTTGCCGGCGCGACATCCACGCTGGTTTTTTATGAGGCGCCGCACAGGATTCTGAAGACCGTCGATGACTTGGCGGATATTCTTGGCAACGATGGTCGAATTGTACTGTGCCGGGAATTGACCAAGTTATACGAAGAGACCCACGTGTGTGCACTAGGTGAAGCCAGGGCCTGGCTGGAGAGCGAGCCCGAGCGCATACGGGGTGAATTCGTGCTGGTGGTGGATCCGCCACCTCCGATGGAGGACAAGGATGGCCTCGAGAGCGAACGTGTGCTTGCTTTGCTGGTGCGGGAGCTGCCGTTGAAGAAAGCGGTCACGCTGACGGTTGAAATCACCGGCGGGCGCAAGAATGCACTGTATAGCCGCGCACTGGAACTTGCGCGCGAAAGTAAGGAGAAGCCCGAGGATTAGGGTGACGCGCGTGTTTTCCGTGACTGGCAGAGCGAGGCGCGACGGCGCTGGGTTGCTTCTCGCGGGAGTACTCCCTGTTTTTCTATGCGATTGAAAAGACAATCGAAAAGATTGGAGCGCCAATTTGTGTATCTTTAGCTGCTGGCGCGGTTGCGGCGGAACATCTTGCCCGTTTGCCGGTTCTTGCTGCCCTTGCGTAGCGCCCTATAACTGACACGAAAACGACTTATGGACCGAATTACCATCACCACCCCCGATGACTGGCATCTTCACGTTCGGGATGGCGACGCACTGCGCACAGTCGTGCCGCATACGGCAGCGCAATTCGCTCGCGCCATCATCATGCCCAATCTTAAACCGCCGGTCGTCAACACCGGTCTGGCGCAGGCCTATCGGGATCGCATCATGAAGGTCCTGCCAAAGGGCAGCACTTTTGAGCCGCTGATGGCGCTCTACCTGACGGACAATACGGCGGCTGCTGAAATCCGACGGGCAAAATCCAGTGGTGTCGTATTTGCAGTGAAGTATTACCCGGCAGGGGCTACCACCAACTCCGATTTTGGCGTCACCGACATTCGTAAATGCGCCGATGTCCTTGAAGCAATGGCAGAAGAGGGTTTGCCGTTGCTGATCCATGGCGAAGTCACTGATGCGTCGATTGATGTTTTCGACCGGGAAAAGACCTTTATCGAACGCGAGCTGGTCGAACTCGTGGAGCGCTTTCCCGGCCTCAGCATTGTGCTGGAGCACATCACGACTTCGCACGCTGCTGATTTCGTGCACAACGCACCCGCCAACGTCGCCGCCACCATTACCGCGCACCACTTGCTGTTGAACCGCAATGCGATTTTCCAGGGCGGACTCCGGCCGCATCATTACTGCCTGCCGGTATTGAAGCGCGAGCAGCATCGACTGGCATTGGTGAAAGCAGCGACTTCCGGAAACCCGAAATTCTTTCTCGGTACCGACAGCGCACCGCATGAACGCAGCACCAAGGAAAATGATTGCGGTTGCGCTGGGGTTTATACGGCGCATGCGGCGCTCGGGTTTTACGCTGAAGCATTCGATGCTGTTGGGGCGCTCGACAAGCTTGAAGGGTTCGCCAGCCACCACGGAGCGGATTTCTATGGCTTGCTGCGCAACCAGACGGTGATCACGCTTGAAAAATCTGCCATGCAGGTGCCGGACAACTATTCTTACGGGAACGGCGCGCTGGTGCCGTTGCGGGCAGGCGGTACGATCGCATGGCAAGTTGTGAGTACGTAGAGCATCAGGGTGGGGAGGTCCGCCGCTGACTGTGCAAGTGCACTAAGCTCGGAGATGGCCTCTTTGGCCCAAAGTTTCTTCAAGAGAGTTTGGGCCGGCACCAAAGCAGGCTGCTGATTAACGGGCAAATCCATGCTAACGACTCTGAGACAAGAGTCTCGTCGACGTACAAGGTGGTCCCGCGGGCATTGTCCATTGCAGATGGCGTGGCAGCGCCTGAAACGGCGGGATGCCAGGCCAGCCGTTAGTGAGGTGTCGCGACCAGACCCTCGTTGCTTCCGGCCAAACTTCGGTGTCCGTGCTTACGGTGCAGATTCAGGCGGCCTGGCTTGCCAGCGCAACGCGTGACGGTGTGAGGTGACTTTCGAACTGTTCGATCGATTCGCGCCAGGAAAATTTCTCGGCATAGGCGCGGGCGTGGCCGCGGTCGATGTCGAGCGCTGTCAGGCAGGCGGTGCGCAGATCATCGTGGAGCGCGCCGGCTCCGCTGTTGCCAATCACGTCGATCGGACCGTGCACAGGAAAGGCGGCAACAGGTGTACCGCAGGCGAGTGATTCCAGCATCACGAGACCGAAGGTGTCAGTGAGGCTGGGAAATACGCAGACATCGGCTGAGCCGTAGTAATGGGCGAGTTCCTGCGGCGTCTTGATGCCCTCGAAACTCGCGTCGGGATACTTGCGCTCCAGCTTCGCACGACTCGGCCCTTCGCCGACGACCCATTTAGGCCCGGGAAGGTCGATATCGAGGAATGCCTCGATGTTCTTCTCGACTGCGACCCGGCCGACGTACAGAAAAATCGGCCGCTCATTGCCGAGCTTGTTTCGATTGCCAGGTGAGAACGTTTTCGTGTCTACGCCACGGGTCCAGAGCACGGTATTGGTAAATCCACGCGACTCGAGTTCGCGGCGTACGGCCGGGGTGGGCACCATTACCGCTTGCGAAGGTGCGTGAAAATGGCGTAACCATCGATAAGTGAAATCCACCGGAACACGGATGCGGGCGTGAACGTATTCGGCGAAACGAGTGTGGAACGACGTTGTGAACGGGTGTTTGTTTTTCAGACAGTAGCGTCGAGCTGCCATCCCCAGTGGGCCTTCAGTGGCAATGTGAATGGCCTGCGGCGCAAAGGTTTCGATCTGTCCTCTGATTCCGGCGGTGGGAAACAGGCTTAGTCGAATCTCCGGATAGCTGGGGCAGGGAACCGATCTGAATTGTTGCGGGGTCACGAAGCGGACTTCGTGACCGATCGTTCTCAGTCCTTCGCCGATCTTTCCCAGTGTCGTGACGACGCCGTTGACCTGAGGCAGCCATGCATCGGTGATGATCATGATCTTCATTTTGCTCTTTCCATTTCTGTCGCTGTTTTCGCGATCGACGTTTCGCCGACTGGATCTCGAATCCATTCGATAATTCTGAGCTCGCCTTCGAAGGTTTCAACGAGCGCCGACAGACTTTCGACCCAGTCGCCGTCGTTGCAGTAGGTGATGCCGTTGATGTCCTTGATCTGCGGCTTGTGAATATGCCCGCAAACCACGCCTTGAAAACCGCGCTTGCCCGCCTCCCGGGCAAGCGCGGTTTCGAACTGGGTCATGAAGTTCAGCGCATTCTTGGTTTTGTGCTTCAGGTAATTGGAAAGCGACCAATAGTCGAATCCGAGCTTGGCGCGGAGGTGATTGAACCAGCGATTGAGTTTGAGGATGAATGCGTAGAGATGATCGCCAACAATAGCCAGCCACTTTGCGTACAGCACAACGGCGTCGTACAAGTCGCCG
>Ga0316194_10001416_pt1 | contig 16573 bp, 12 predicted proteins | sample CroRivsedime1_MG_FD_204936 | JGI IMG/M metagenome (GOLD analysis project Ga0316194, IMG submission 204936) | Coastal sediment microbial communities from Maine, United States - Cross River sediment 1 | ecosystem: Environmental > Aquatic > Marine > Coastal > Sediment | place: USA: Maine...
TCAATGATCGAAATCTGGCGTTTCAGGCCGCCGAGAGCGCACTGCGCACCGGCGAGGCCTGGCTGCAGAGTTTTGGTGCGTTGCTGCCCATCGCCAATGACAGCGCCGGCAACGGCATCTACACGGTCGATACGCCTCCGGCGAACTGGTGGACGGGTACCGCGCCGGCCACGCCGCCACAGGTTGCCAGCGGCACCTTCAGCGCCCTGGCCACCCAACCCCGCTACATCATCGAAGAGCGTGCTTATGTCGAGGGCTCAAGTCTGCGCATTGGCAGCGACCCCGAGGGTGGTGGTTTCAATGTCTATAGGGTGAGTTCCCGCGGCACCGGTGGCACCGACGCCGCGACTGTGTCGCTGGAATCCACTTACGCTGTGCCTGAGTAACGTCCACCGTCCGCCCCTGGGGGTTGGATGGATAATAAGAGAGAAAACAGGATGAGTAACGCCAGACGTTCGTTGCCGGTTGCGGCTCTTGCAAGCTTTTTGCTCGTAAATGGAATGCATGCCTACGCCGCGCAGTTGGACCTTCCAACCTTCCCGCTCTATCTGGGACAGGTGGTGGATCCGAACGTGTTTTTCGAGGTGGACGATTCCGGTTCCATGGACTGGGAGATTCTCACCAAGAAACACTGGCACTTCTGCAGGTACACCAGCGATGGTTGCGGCTGGCTGGTGGATAATGGGCTGTGGCGGTCCAACAGCGGCGGCTACCGATACTTTGTCTACGTTGAGTCCAATCCTGACAATGCCTACACAAACACTTGCACGGACGCTGACAGAAACAGCATCGCGTCCTGCACTGTCTCTCCGATCGATTCGGACTGGCGTGTACTGAGTTCCTCGCTCAATGTCATGTACTACGACCCGGCCAATACCTACGAGCCTTGGCCGGGCTTTCCCAATGCCTCGTTTACCGCGGCGCGCAGCGATCCCCAGAGCGGCACCAGCGGCTACGACGATTTCAAGGACCTGACCGGGTTCGAATATCACATCTGGGAGGACGACCGCGGTTTCACCGGATCCTCACCCGGACGCGGAACCAACAACAACGTCAACGCCACCCCCAATGGCCTGGTGGATCTCTGGGACAGTCATCGCCGGGTGGTGGTGGATACAGCTTCAGCCGCCGTTCAGGACCACAGTTACGCCCCCGACGCCAACAATCTCAATCTGACACTCGGCGCCGCGGTTACCCTGGATGGGTCCGGCACCCATACCGAACTGAACGGGCGGACCGTAACGGAGGAACAGCAGAACATCGCCAACTGGTATCAGTATTACCGTCGGCGCTCGTTCATTGCCAAGGCCGCGGTCGGGTTTGTGCTGGAGGCCAACCCGTCCTACCGCTACGGATTGAGCGTGATCAATCAACACAACACGCTGTTCGTGGAGGTGCCTGGCGCGGGGATCAGCGACTATGCCGTCCACAACAGCGATTTACTGGAGGACTTCTACCAGTTCAATTGGCCTTCCTCGGGCACGCCGCTGCGCAACGGTTTGAAGCGGGCCGGTGATTACTTCGACGGCGTCTTGACCGGTAAGACCGACCCCATCGTGGACCAGTGCCAGCAGAATTTCACCGTCTTGTTCACCGATGGATACTGGAACGGTGGCAGCCCGGGTGTGGGCAATCAGGACGGCGACGGCGTGAGCAACTCACTGGCTGATGTGGCCAAGTATTACTACGACAAGGACCTCAGCCCGCTGCCTAACAATGTGGCGCCCAATCTGTTCGACACCGCGACCCATCAGCACATGGTGACCTTCGGCGTCGCCTTTGGAGTACAGGGTGAGTTGACCGATGGGGACGGCGATGGCTGGCCCGACGGGCTCACTGAAGGTTCCGACTGGGGGGATGCCACGGCGTGCTCGGACTGTCCGGAGAAAATTGACGACATGTGGCACGCGGCCTACAACAGCCGCGGCACCTACCTTGCCGCCCAGACCCCGGCCGACGTGCTGGATGCCATCAACTCGGCTCTGGAAGACATCGCCGATCGCACCAGCTCGGCCTCTTCGGTCGCGTTGAACACCCTGTCCACCCAGGCCGGCGCCAGCCTGTTCCAGGCGCGCTTCGACAGCGGTGACTGGTCCGGCGAACTGATTGCCTACAACATTCAGACGGACGGGACGCTGAGCACGGTCATACCCTGGAAGACCGACGATACCTTTACCGCCGTGACCAATCCCTGGGACTCGGGCCGTAATATTTTGACCTACAAACCCTCGACCGGCGTGGGCATTCCGTTTCGCTGGCCGGCGAACCCGGCCAGCCCGGACGTGGGCGAATTGGATGCTGCCCAGATCGCGGCGCTGACCACCGATCCTGACACGGGAACAGTCGATGGTGATGCGGTGGGGGAAGCACGCCTCAAGTACCTGCGCGGCGATTCCTCAAACGAAACCACCGGCCTGGGATTTCGCAGCCGCAGCAAACTGCTGGGCGATCTGATCCATTCCTCACCGGTGCACGTCGGCACACCGCCATTCCGCTACCCGGATGGAATCGAGTCGGTCAGCTACTCGAGCTTCCGAACCTCCAAGGCCAACCGTACACCGGTGGTGTACGTGGGTTCCAATGATGGCATGTTGCATGGCTTCAATGCCGATACCAGCAGCAGCGAGGTGGGTCGGGAGCTACTGGCCTATGTGCCGGGACCGGTGTTCGACAGTCTGGCGGAGTTGACGTCGGTGAACTACACCCACGGCTACCGGGTCGATGGTGAGCTCAGTGCGGTGGATGCGTTCTGGTCCGGCGCCTGGCACACAGTGCTTGCCGGCACCCTGCGTGCCGGCGGTCAGGGCCTGTTTGCCCTGGATGTGACCGATCCGTCTTTCATCGATTTCAGTGAATCCAATGCCGCCAGCACCGTGCTGTGGGAGTTTACCGACAGCGACGACGCCGACCTTGGCTACACCTACAGCGAGCCCTCGATCGTCAAGATGCAGAATGGCAAGTGGGCGGTGATCATCGGCAACGGCTACAACAACAGCGAAGCCGACGGCAACGCCAGCACCACCGGCAACGCGGTGCTGTTCATTCTTTTCATCGAAGAGGGCATCGATGGTACCTGGTCGACCGGCGACTACATCAAGATCGACACCGGCGTCGGGGATGTAACAACGCCCAACGGGCTTTCAACCCCGGCGGTTATCGACATTAACGGTGATTACGAAGCCGACTACATCTATGCCGGCGATCTGCGCGGCAATATGTGGAAGTTTGACGTGAGCGACAGTTCCGCCAGCAACTGGGACGTCGCCTATGTGGACGGCAGCAGCAACCCGCAACCGCTGTTCCAGACCCAGGCCGCCGATGGCAGCGCGCAACCCATCACGGTGCGACCTGATGTGGGTCGTCATCCCACCGGAACCGGTTATCTGGTGTACTTCGGTACCGGCCAGTATCTGGAAACCGGTGACAATTCCGCCACCGGTGAGGTCACCCAGACCTTCTATGGGGTTTGGGACAAGAACGCCAAGAACAATCTTGGTCAGGCCGCATTGACCGCTTTTGACCGGGGAGATTTGCTGCAGCAGTCCATCATGGCGGAGGTCACCGGGTTGGGTTTCGATCTTCGGGTCACCAGCAGCAACCCCATTAGCTGGCACACAGGCAGCGGTTCGCCCACGGGAACACCGCCCAGCACCCACATGGGCTGGTATATGGATTTGATCAATACCGAGGGCGGCAACACCAACAACTTCGGCGAGCGTGCGGTAACCGATCCGATCCTGCGGGGCGACCGGATCATTTTTACTACGCTCCTGCCCTCGCAGGTGGCGTGTGATTTCGGCGGTACCAGCTGGTTGATGGAGTTGTCCTCGTCCAGCGGCGGCAGATTGGACGAATCACCCTTCGATCTCAATAACGACGGCTATTTCAGCGCCCCCGACTACGCCACCGTGCTGTTCGACATCAATGACGACGGCACCATCGACAGCGACGACAAGGTACCCAGCAGCGGCAAGAAATCCAAGGTCGGCATCATCACTCGGCCCGGTATCCTTAATGTCTCCAACAGCAATCCAGGCAAGGAGATCAAGTTCGTCAGTGGTTCCACCGGAGCGGTGGAAGGCACCGTGGAGTCCAACTCGGGCTTGCCTCGCGGCCGCCAGTCCTGGCGTCAGATTCTGGATTGAGCCCAGGCGGGCAAACATAGGGAGTGAAAAGTATGGGACGCAGTCAATGGTTTGCCGCAGCGGTTCTGAGCATCGGTTTCAGCCTTGCCACCGCCCAGGCCGGTGAAGCCGCCGTGGACGCCTTCGGGACGGTCACCGCGGTGAGTCTGGAACGGGGTGTACTGGAAGTGGATGGCACCCCCTACCGGATACTGCCCGGTGGGGTGCATGTAACCGCGGGAAAACAGCTGTTCGACCCTTCGATCCTGGCCCAGGGCATGCAGGTAGGCCTGGCGACCGGTCAGGATGACGGGCAGCAGGTTGTAACCCACATCCGGCTTCTGGGTGCGGCAGAACGTCTTCAGCCGACCGACTGATGGTGACAAACTACGGGCATTCAGATGACTAAGTACATCCCCAATAGGGCGCGGCAAAACGGTTTTACCCTGGTCGAGCTGATGATCACCGTCGCAGTGGTTGTGATCCTGGCAGCCATAGCCTACCCGGCCTTCCAGGACAGCGTCCGCAAGGCGAGGCGGACCGATGCCCATGGCGATTTGATGCAAGCGGCTCAGCGACTGGAGCGATGCTTTACCCAGTTTCACGCCTATAACAACGCAGGATGTGGCATTGTCGCCCCGCTGGTGGCTGGATACAGCAGCACCGAGGATTTTTATCAGATCTCACGAACTGCGCTCAACGCCAACGACTATATTCTGCGGGCGGCGCCCCCGGCAGGCGGTCCGCAGAATGAAGATACGGGCTGTACCGCCATCACTCTCGACCAGACCGGTGCCCGCAGCCCGGAGGATTGCTGGTAATCGGGGCGCTACGCTTTTCTAGGATTTGCGCCGTCCTCGCTTGGGTATGCCAAGCCGCTGTCGCCGTTCCCACAACGACTTGCGGCTGATGCCCAGGCGTTTGGCCAGATCGGTTTCAGTCATGTGATCCTCATGACGGGTCACGAAATGCACGAAGTAGTCGTCCAGTGAAAGATCCACTGTGGGTGTCTCGACCTCTGCTTTCCTTTCCAGCCCCGCACTGAGCTCATCGACGCTGGGATCGATGGCCAGGAGCTCGCGCGTAACCAGGCTTGTTTCTGCCAGGATCACGGCGCGTTCCAACGCGTTTTCCAGTTCCCTTACGTTGCCGGGCCAGTGGTAGGCGTTGATTGCTTCGAGCGCCTCTTCGTCAAAGGCAAGCTGGGGCCGGCTTAGCCGATTGGCGACTTTTGCCAGCATAGACCCAGCCATGGCGGTGATGTCCGCACCCCGATCTCTCAGCGGTGGCAGGCGAATCTCCATGACCCGCAGGCGGTAGTACAAGTCACGTCGGAACAGTCCGTCTTCCACCATCTGCGCGAGATTCCGATTGGTGGCGGCGATCAGCCTGATATCCACCTGCGCCGACGTGGATGAGCCAACACGGCGGATCTCGCCTTCCTGCAGAACCCGCAACAGTCGTCCCTGTGCTGCCACGGGCAACTCGCCGATCTCATCCAGAAACAGCGTGCCGCCATGGGCGGACTCCACCAGTCCCTTCCGCGCTTGCACCGCTCCGGTAAAGGCGCCGCGCACATGTCCGAACAATTCGGCCTCGATCAAACCCTCCGCTATAGCGGCACAGTTGACTGCGATCAGGGGTGCGTCGCAGCGGGGGCTGCGTTCGTGTACCGCCCGGGCAACCAATTCCTTGCCGGTGCCGGACTCACCCAGAATCAGAACCGTCGTGTCGGTGGGTGCCACTTTTTGAATGTGGTCAAACACCTGTTGCATGGCCGCGCAATCGCCGACGATGCCGCGCACCGGATAGTCCCGCTGCAAATCGGATTTGAGCGCCTGATTTTGCTGTTTGAGGCGTCGGTTCTTGATCAGACGCGCAACGGCATGAAGCATTTCATCGTGGTCGAAGGGTTTGGCGATGTAGTCCGCCGCACCCTGCTGCATGGCGTCCACCGCCGATTTGACGCTGGCATAGCTTGTCATGATCAGCACCGGAGCCTCTCCCGCCTGGGCGATGATCTCGGTTCCTGGCGGGCCGGGCAGGCGCAGATCGCTGATAATCAGATCAAACCCGCTCAGGTCATGCTCGCCACTCGCTTCCGGCACCGAGCCGGCCTCGGCAACCATGTAGTTGTTTCGTTCCAGGAGCCGTCTCAGGGCGGTGCGAATGACCCGTTCGTCCTCGACGATGAGAATACTCTGCATTGTTAGCTCGCTCTCGCGACCGTCTCACTGGCTCGATTCAGGGGCAGTTGTACCGTTACCGTGCAGCCTCCCTCGGAGCGGTTTTCGATGCGCAGTGATCCACTGTGATCGTGCACGATGCTGTAGGCCAGGGGCAGGCCCAGGCCCGTGCCCTCACCCGGTTCCTTAGTGGTGTAGAACGGTTCCAGAACGCGCTCGCGTAGGTCCGCCGGTATACCCGGTCCCTGATCGCGCACGCGGATGACCGCCAGATTACTGGCGCGGAAGCTCTCAACTTCGATGCGGCCACCGGGTTCTGATGCGTCGCAGGCATTGCTGAGCAGGTTCACCACCACTTGCAGAATCCGTTGGCGGTCGCCCTCCACCTGGAGCGCCTGATCGCAGTCGATCTTGTAGTCCAGTTGCTTGGCATCCCGGCTGAGCCGAACCAGGCGATGCGCGTCATTGATGCATTCCGCCAGATTGAAGGTTCGGACACGGTCGCCCTCCGGCGATCCGCCGTGGCTGAAGGTCACCAACGACTGAACGATATCGGTGATACGGGTGGTTTGCTGCAGGATTTCGTTCAGGCCTTCCTTGAGCATGTGGGGTTCCGTTTCGTAATGCAGATTCTGTGTGATGCATGCGATTCCGGTAACAGGGTTGCCAATTTCATGGGCCACCCCGGCGGCCAGCCGGCCGATTGATGCAAGGCGTTCACTGTGGGCCAGTTCGTCTTCCAAGGTTTGCACGCTGGTAAGATCTTCCAGCAACAGAACCACCCCGCCGGTGAGGTCTGATGCGGGCTCCTGGCGGGCTTGGGTAGGTGCGGCGATGGCCGATTTGTGAAGATTGAACCAACGGGCGCGGCTTTCCACGGTAATCCGTCGCTTGTGTACGTGCTGCCCTTCGTCTTCGAGAAAATCTCCCAACAGATTGTTCCAGGGACCGGGTAGATTGGCTGCCAAACTGCCTACCGCGTCCCGCCGCGGGACATCAGTCAACAAAACCATGGCTGCGTTCCAACTTACGATTTCGCCGTCGCCTGCCACGGAGCAGGCTCCCAGCGGCAGATCCTGCAGGATCTGCCGGTGATAGCGCCGCAGAGTGTCCAGTTCCCAGGCCAGTCCTTGCAGACGGGTTTCGGAGCGCTCAAGTTGGTCCTCGATGAATCGCAGGTGGTCACTGAGTACGGTGCGCGTGCCCGCATCCAGCCGCAGCCTTGCGTCGACGATCATGCGCGCCATCATCGGACCCACCATGCCGGACAGGTTCCGTTCCAGACGGTCCCGCAGGCGCCGAAGCTCACGTGGACGATGTTCACCGGCAGACATGTGCAAATCATCCAGCGCCTTGGCGACCTCTTTATCCGCAGCCTCGTCCCCGATGATGCGGGACAGCTGGTCGGAGAATTCCGCCGAGGATGCGGCTTTTGGCGTGGGACGATCCGGCGGGGTCACGTCGTCGCCAAAACAGGCCGACACCGCCCGCCGTTCTCCCGCGTCCTGGCGGGTCGCCAGCGAAATCGCGATAAACAGCAGGGTGTTCAGGGACAAAGACCAGAAAGTCGAGAACGCCCAGGTGTCCTGCGCGGCCGCCCCCAGAAACTCCTGCAGATTGAACGGGCTCTGGATAAACCCGGACTGCTTCAACAGGGGCATCAGCAGGGTCGTGTACCAGACCGCACCCCCTGCTGTCAGGCCCGCCAGAAAGCCGTAGCGGGTGGCTCTGCGCCAGTACAGAACGCCAACCACCCCGGGTAGAAACTGAGCCACCGCCACAAACGAAATAAGACCGAGTTCCACCAATCCCCGGGTGTGCTCGAGCACCAGGTATACGCCATAGCTGGTGAGCATGATCAGGCCGATGATCATGCGTCTGCCCCAGGCTATCCATCGGTATAGATCCACCGACGGGTCGGGATAACTGGCGGGTAGCAATAGATGATTGAGGGCCATGGCCGATAGCGCCAGGCTGGTCACAATGACCATTGCGCTGGCGGCTGAGATGCCACCGATGAACGCAATAGTGGGCAACAACGCCGCATCCGAGAACAGGGTGATGCCCAGCACGTAATAGTCCGGGCTGGTGGCCGGTTGCAACAGCTGGCCCGCCCAGAGTATAGGGGGAATCATCAGGTTGAACACCAGCAGAAACAGGGGGAAAGCCCAACTCGCGTAACCAGGGCCACGCTCATCCAGGCTCTCGACGAAACCCATGTGAAACTGGCGGGGGAGAAGAAAGGCCGCTGCGAACGAGAGCAGGATCAGAGTGACCCAGGGCGCCGTTTGAATCGGCTGGTACAGGGCCACCAGCGCTTCAGGATTGTCCCGCAACCACTGGTCCAGCCCGGCTGGGCCGCCGAATACGCCGAATACCGCGAACGCACCCACCACCACGATTGCCGTCAGTTTGACCAGCGACTCAAAGGCGATGGCCACCACCAGGCCTTCGTGCTTTTCCCGTGGCGATACGTGCCGGGTGCCAAACAGGATGGCGAATACCGACAGGGTGATACAAAACACCAGGGCCAGTTCATCGGGAGAGGCATCCTGGGTCAGGACCCGCGCCGACTCCGTGACGGCACGGATTTGCAGCGCAATATAGGGCAGGGTGCCGGCAATGGTAAACAGGGTGACCAGCACGCCGGCCAGCTGACTGTTGAACCGGAAGGCAAACAGATCGGCCAGCGACGTGAGCTGATAGTCCCGTACCAGGGACAGGATCGGTCTTAGAATCAGTGGGGCGAGGATAAACGCCAGGGTGGGTCCAAGATAGATCGTCAGAAATAGCAACCCCTGGTCCTGTGCCAGCCCGACGCTGCCGTAGTAGCTCCAGGTGGTGCAGTACACGCCCAGGCTCAACGCGTAAATGGCGGGGTGCTGGACCAGCTTCCGCGGCAGCCAGCCACGATCTGCGATATAGGCGATCAGGAACAGAAGTGACAGATAGCCCACCGCGATCGCGAACAGCGCAGCCAGATCAAGCGTCACGGTTGCCCCGCCATTGCAGCCAGAAGGTCAATGCGATCACGCCCAACCATATGCCATAGGCCAGATACCAGGGACTGCGCAGTGTTGCCCACCAGTGCAGAAACGGTGAGGCGAACAGGAACAGAGCGAACAACACCAGCAGGATCAACAGATCTCCGCGTGCGCCGCGTTCTTGAGCTTGTCGCATCGGCACCTGTCCGGCTGACCTTGTTACCATTGGTAACGTAAGTCGGTCGGCCCGGCCCGGTCAAGTAGACTCTTCAAAGGACGGGTCAGGCGCCCTGAGCGAACTCTCCCCCGGCACTCGCTCCAATGCCCAGTGCCCGACCGCCCACGCGAGCACGGCCTCGGGAGGCTCACCGCTGAGCGCCGTCGGCGGGTCCTGTCCAAGAAAACGAAGTGCGGCCAGCAGTCCGGTGGACGGACGTAACAGATCGACAGCCGGCGCCTGGGTCATCTTGCTGAGCTTGGACCCGTGCCGGTTTACAGCCAGCGGGACATGAACGTAGTTTGGCGTGTTCAGGCCCAGCAGCCGTTGCAGATACACTTGTCTCGGCGTGGAATCGAACAGATCCATCCCCCGCACCACCTGGCTGACATCGGCGTCGGCGTCGTCCACCACCACCGCCAATTGGTATGCGAAGATTCCGTCGGCTCTGAGCACCACGAAGTCGCCGACTTCCGTCTCCAGATTCTGTTGCATGTGGCCGTGTATCTGATCGATAAAGCCCACCGGTATCGGGCTTACCCGCACTCGTATCGCGGACGGCTCTGGTTCCGGCTGTGGTTTGCCGCGACAGGTGCCAGGGTATACGTAGCCACTGGAACCGTGTCTGGCGACCGCCGCGATTTGTTTGCGGGAGCAGGTGCAGCCATAGGTGTCGCCCTGCTGGCTCAGCCGGTCCAGGGCCGCTCGATACGCCGGGGTGCGGCGGGATTGGTAAACCACCGGACCGTCCCAGAGCAGCGCATGGGACTCCAGGGTGCGCAGAATGTCGTCGGCAGCGCCAGGCACTGTACGAGGTGGATCCAGGTCCTCGATCCGCAAAAGCCAGCGCCCACCCCGGTGCCGTGCTTCGGCGTAGCTGGCGACCGCGGCCACCAGGGAGCCAAAATGCAGCGGGCCACTGGGTGAAGGCGCGAAGCGGCCCACCGGCGGCATGGGTGCCTGTGATTCCGAATGCAGGCCCATCCGGGGTTGTTCACCACGCCGTTCATGGACCATGGAGATCGGCCGCTCTGAGAACCCAAAAAAAAGAGCGGCCGAGAAGCCGCTCCTTGCCCGTTTCGTTTACGGGTAACAGTTCAGGGCTTAACCGTGGTCAGACCCAGCGTTTCCCAGTTCTGCATGCCGCCCCGATACCATTTGATCTTGTCAGCGGGGTAGCCGAACTTGAGCAGGTTCTTGATGTTGTTCGGTGACTGGCCACACCACATGCCGTTACAGAACATGACCAGCGTCTTGCAATTGCTGTAGTCGAACAAACCCTCCACCTCGTTCACGTTGAACTCAGTCTCCATGATATCGGCGATCGAGATCGGGTCGGCACCTTTGGCCGGATTCAGTGCGGTCCAAGGAATATTTTTGGCGCCGGGGATGGTCCCACGGGATACCCAGTCGGGGGTTCGGGAGTCGATCACCAGAATGGAGTCGTCGCCCGCCGCCATTTTGCCCAGGTAGTCCAGCATCTCCACTTCGGCGATGGTTTCGACCCCCGGCGCCAGCTTGACGGGCTGGATGCAGAACGGCGGGCACTTGCGCGAGGTTTTGGCGAACGCCGGGTTGATCACCGCTTCCTCGTCCTGGTTGCGGGTGATGGTGATCGTCTCGCCATTGTGCATCACCTCAACCCGGTCCATTTCGGGTGTGATGCCCACCGCCATAGGATCCTCGGCGCTGACCAGTCCTGGCAGTGTAGCGCCGAGGACGAGTGCGCCGGTCACGATAGAGTTCAGTTGCTTCATTATTGTCACGGGTCTCTCCTCCTCCTATCAACAAACCCTGCGTGCAGGGAACATCCGAAAGGCCGATACCAACTGTGTTCCGATCCGATCCGAACAAACGGATAATCCGAAGCAATCTCTCACATCATCTGGATGCGTTCCGAGCACCACGGTGTCTGGGGCTCAGGATAGACGATTGCTCAGTCGCAATCGGGTTCCTCTTCTTCCTCCTCGTCGGAGTCGTCCTCCGATCCGGATTGCGTGTCCTGATCCGAGCCTGCAGCGGTGCCCGAGCCGTCTTGCTGGCCACCGGTTTGGGCCAAAACGCTGTCCGTGGCCAAGAATCCAAACAGGGCCAGCGCCAGTACAAGACCTGAAAGCATCTTCATAACCCACCTCCAGTGTAGCCAGTTCCCGTCGTAGTATGGTCTCGCACGCCCTGTCGCGGCAACGGTCTACGTGTTTTTGACGACCCCATCAACCCTGCACATCAGTTCGCCATCACTCAGTTTTGCGATCACGCTTTGTCCGGGGGACACCTGGGCCGCACGGATAATAAGCTGGTTCTGTTCGGCTCGACGCAGTATTGCGTAGCCGCGATCCAGTGTTGCCAGCGGGCTGACTGCGTTCAACGCCCGACTCGCCAAAGCCAAACGCGCCTGACCATCGGTAAGCTTTTGGCGGGTAGCGGCCTCTATGCGGACGCCCAGTCGCGTCGCGCGTACTCTTGCGTCGGAAAGCCGTTGTCGCGGTGAGTAGGTCATCAAGCGTGTGCCAAGCGCATCGACCGATGATTTGTACATCCGAAGCTGTCGCTCCAGGCCGTAGGCCAGCCTTGCGCCCGCATGAACCAATTGCTGGCGGCGTTGCGCCAGGTGCCGGGCCGGTTCCTGACCGATCAGCCTGCGTTCCAGCCAGTCTACGCTCTGAACGGTTTGCTGAAGGCGCGCGCGGATATGACGCCGCTGTCGTTGCTCGATGCTGTTCAGGTGCTGGCGCAACGCCGTCGCCGAGGGGGCGACCAGTTCGGCGGCAGCGGATGGGGTTGGCGCGCGCAGGTCCGCCGCGAAATCCGCAATAGTGGTATCGGTCTCGTGTCCGACGCCCGTGACCAGCGGAATCGGGCATGCGGCGATGGCCCGCGCCACCGACTCTTCATTAAAGGCTTGCAGATCCTCCATGGCGCCCCCACCCCGTGCGAGGATCAAGGTATCGCAGCGCCCATCCGATGCTGCGGTCGCCAGGGCGCGAACAATCTCTTTCGCTGACTCCTGACCCTGCACCGCGACCGGGTAAACCAGCACGGGGAGGGCGGGGAACCGTCGACCCAAAACATCCAGGATGTCGCGCAACGCGGCGCCGCTGGCGGAACTGATGACGCCAACCCTGCGCGGGAACGCTGGCACGGTCTGTTTGCGCTCGGGATCGAACAGGCCCTCCTGCCGGAGTTTTGCGGTGAGACGCTCGAACGCGCGCTGCAGATCGCCATCGCCGGCCTGCTCCATATGTTCGACAACGAGCTGGAAGTCGCCGCGGGCGGCGTACAGCCCAACCTGGGCGCGAACCTTGACCCGCATTCCGTTTTCCGGCGCGAACCGAAGGTAACGTCCACGATTGCGGAACAGGGCACAGCGCACCTGAGCGCGCTCGTCCTTCAGACTGAAGTAGAGGTGGCCCGAAGCAGGCCGAGAAAGATTGGAGATTTCGGCTTCGACCCATAGCAGGGGGAATGCATCCTCCAGCAGGTCCCGCACCAGCGCGGTCAATTCGCTGACGCTCAGGACCTGGGACGGCCCATCGGGTGTGACGGCGAGGCTTGCCATGCTGGATGCCGGGCAGAATTATCCCGCCAGCTGAATCATCAGATGCGTGGCCCTGCGTTGGATTCCCGCGCCGCCTGGGCGATCGCGGCCTCGGACTGGGCTTTGGCCTGCGTCGCGAGCTTGATGGCCTTTTCCGGGTCGCCGTCCGCTGCCGCTTTTTCGGCCTGTTTGATCATTTTGCTGGTGTCGCGCCAGGCGAAGCCACGGCTGTCGGCGTCTTGATAGGCCACCTTGGCCTCTTCGATCGCCTTTGCCGCGTCCTCTTCCGCCATAGCCGGGAGTGCAATCAGACCTGCGCAAACAAGGGCGCTCAACAGAAATTTCTTCATACCGTCATTCTCCCAAGCCTTTGCGCAGGCGTTGCTTGTTGGTGTTGTTCCAGCCAGTTAAAATATCGGGTTTACTCCAACAGCGTCAACCGGCCCTCGATTGACGATCCACCGGACGGAGCCGGCCCGCTCATGCTAAGAATCGTACAAGAAGCGCTCACATTTGACGATGTTCTGCTGCTACCGGGTCATTCCACCGTCCTGCCCAGGGAGGTGGAGCTGCGAACCTGGCTGACCCGGGAGATTCAGCTCAACATTCCCGTCATGTCCGCGGCGATGGATACCGTTACCGAGGCGCGAATGGCGATCGCGCTGGCCCAGGAGGGGGGCATCGGCATCATCCACAAGAACATGACCGGCGAGCAGCAGGGTGATCACGTCAGGCAGGTCAAGAAGTTCGAAGCCGGCGTCATACGCGATCCGATTACGGTGGGTCCCGACACCCGTATCCGGGAGTTGCTGGATCTGACCCGCCAGCACAACATTTCCGGCGTGCCGGTGGTGGATGGGGCGGATCTCGTGGGCATCATCACCAACCGGGATGTGCGTTTCGAGACCCAGCTGGATCAACCCGTGCGCAATCTGATGACACCCCGGGAGCGCCTGGTGACGGTGCGCGAAGGCACCGGTCTCGAGGAGGTGCAGTCGCTGCTGCACAAGCACCGGATCGAGAAAGTGCTCGTGGTCAACGGTGACTTTCAGCTTCGCGGCATGATCACGGTAAAGGACATTCAAAAGGCAACCGACTTCCCCCGGGCATCCAAAGATGAGCATGGGCGCTTGCGCGCGGGCGCCGCTGTCGGCACCGGCCCAGGCACCGACGAACGGGTTCAGGCGCTGGTCGAGGCAGGAGTCGATGTCATCGTTGTGGATACCGCTCACGGTCATGCGCAGGGCGTGATCGATCGGGTCCGGTGGGTGAAGCAGAACTTTCCCGACGTCCAAGTGATAGGCGGCAATATCGCCACCGCTCAGGCGGCGACGGATCTGGTCTCCGCCGGGGCCGACGCGGTCAAGGTGGGCATTGGCCCGGGGTCGATCTGCACCACCCGCATGATCGCCGGCGTCGGCGTTCCACAGATTACTGCCGTGGCCAATGTGGCCGAGGCTCTGGCCGGCACCGGGGTCCCCCTGATCGCCGATGGTGGGATCCGCTATTCCGGTGATATAGCCAAAGCGCTGTCCGCGGGCGCCTATCTGGTCATGCTGGGCGGGCTGCTGGCGGGTACGGAAGAAGCGCCCGGCGAGGTCGAGCTGTACCAGGGGCGGTCCTACAAGTCGTACCGCGGTATGGGTTCACTGGGGGCCATGGCAGGGCAGCACGGCTCCAGCGATCGCTATTTCCAGGACGAAACCGAGGTGGAGAAACTGGTGCCGGAAGGAATCGAGGGCCGCGTGCCCTACAAGGGTGGCGTGCTGGCGGTTGTTCACCAGTTGCTGGGCGGCGTGCGCTCCAGTATGGGATACGTGGGCGCACGGGACATCGAGGAAATGCGGACCCAGTCCCAGTTTGTGCGCATTACCGGTGCCGGGGTGCGGGAAAGCCACGTGCACGATGTCGCTATCACCAAAGAAGCGCCCAACTATCGCTCTGAGAGTTGATCGGTCCACGGGCGACCGGCGCCTCCGCCCGTGCGTCGGCTCGCGTTCTGACAGGCCTTGTGGCCTTTGATCGCGGTTCAGTAGCACACCAGGACCTTTGATCCATGACCAATGCCGATATCCATGCCCACCGCATCCTGATCCTGGATTTCGGGTCCCAGTACACTCAGCTCATCGCCCGTCGGGTCCGGGAACTGGGTGTCTATTGTGAGATTCTGCCGTTCGATTTGAGCGATCAGGCGTTAAGCGACTTCGCGCCCCGGGGCGTCATTTTGTCTGGTGGACCGGAGTCAGCTACGGGCGAGGCGTCCCCGGCGGCGCCGGCGGAGGTGTTCCAACTGGGTGTGCCCGTTTTGGGCATCTGTTACGGCATGCAGACCATGGCTACGCAATTGGGCGGGGAAGTGGAGTCCTCCAGCCACAAGGAGTTCGGCTATGCCCGGGTTCGGGCCCGGGGCCACACCCGCCTGCTCAGGGACATCGAGGACCATGCCAGTGCGGAGGGATATGGCTTGCTGGATGTCTGGATGAGCCACGGGGATCGTGTCGCCAAACTGCCGCCCGGGTTCAAACTGATGGCCAGCACCGACAGCGCCCCCATCGCTGCCATGGCCGATGAAACCCGGGGCTTTTACGCGCTACAGTTCCATCCCGAAGTCACGCATACCCATCAGGGTGGCCGAATCCTAGAGCGATTTCTGATTGAGATCTGCGGCTGCCAGGCGCTTTGGACCACAGGCAACATCATCCAGGACAGCGTTGAGGCGGTGCGCCGGCAGGTGGGGTCCGACCAGGTCGTTCTGGGCCTGTCCGGCGGCGTGGATTCTTCGGTGGTCGCCGCCCTGTTGCACCGGGCCATAGGCAACCAGTTGACCTGTGTTTTCGTGGACACTGGTTTGCTGCGTTTCAACGAGGGCGATCAGGTCATGACCACCTTTGCGCGCCATATGGGGGTGCGCGTTGTGCGGGTCGATGCCGAGCACCGATTCCTGTCCGCCCTGAAGGGCGTCAGCGATCCGGAACAGAAGCGCAAAGTGATCGGCGGCCTGTTTATCGACGTGTTCGACGAGCAGGCCGCACAACTGAGCGATGCTCGATGGCTCGCCCAGGGCACCATTTATCCCGACGTGATCGAATCCGCCGGAGCCCGCACCGGCAAAGCCCATCTGATCAAGTCACACCACAATGTCGGTGGCTTGCCGGAGGATATGAAACTGGGCCTGGTGGAGCCGTTGCGTGAGTTGTTCAAGGATGAGGTGCGCAGACTGGGGCTGGAACTGGGTTTGCCCTGGGATATGGTCTATCGGCATCCGTTTCCAGGGCCCGGTCTTGGCGTGCGCATTCTGGGCGAGGTGCGCAAGACTTACGCGGATCTGCTGCGTCAGGCCGACCACATCTTTATCGAACTGCTGCGCCAACACGACTTGTACGACAAGGTCAGCCAAGCTTTCGCCGTCTTCCTGCCAGTTAAGTCGGTGGGTGTTACCGGAGACGGGCGGCGCTATGAGTATGTGATTGCGCTGCGGGCGGTGGAGACGGTGGACTTCATGACCGCGCGCTGGGCGCATTTGC
>Ga0316194_10001417_pt1 | contig 16559 bp, 14 predicted proteins | sample CroRivsedime1_MG_FD_204936 | JGI IMG/M metagenome (GOLD analysis project Ga0316194, IMG submission 204936) | Coastal sediment microbial communities from Maine, United States - Cross River sediment 1 | ecosystem: Environmental > Aquatic > Marine > Coastal > Sediment | place: USA: Maine...
TTTTTTTATGTATCATAGCTCATCTCTTGACGGCTTCGTAAAAAGTCTTTTGTGAGCGACATCGAGCAAATTCAGACTTTTTACGAGTTCATCATCTCTTGAGTTGATAAAACCTGAATGCTGCAATCCTGTTATCTGTATTCAGTTGGGCAATAAGATGCTAACGGTGGTTCCTTGGCCCAATCGGCTCTCTACCTTTATCTCCCCGCCGTGGGCTTCTACGATATTATGAACGATGGCCAATCCCAAACCGGTACCGGATGCTTTGGTGGTAAAGTAGGGATCGAAAATATGCGCAAGATCGTTTTCGTCAATTCCGGTGCCGGTATCCGAAACCCGGATCTCAACCCCATCCTTTTTCACATTTTCCCTCAGCATAACAGTCATGCTTCCTTCACTCTCCATCGATTCAATGGCGTTCAGATACAGATTCAGAAGGACCTGGTTGATCCTGTCCGGATCGAAAAATACCGTGTTTATTTCAGAATCAAAGCGGGTTTTAATATCGATGTTCGCTTCCGATGCCTGGCGTTCAATGAGTTTGAGAGAGTCTTTTAAAAAGGCTTCAACAGGGATCGATTTTCTCGATATTTTTATGGGCCTGGCAAACTCATGAAGCTGGCTCACAACCCGGTTCAACCGGTCGACTTCCTGAATCATGAGGTTGGAGATCTGTTGGTTTTCCGGCACGTCATGGTATCTTTCCTTGAAATATGTGGCAAAACCTTTGATGGAACTCAAGGGATTGCGGATCTCATGAGAAACACCGGCGGCAAGTCTGCCTACAGATGCAAGACGCTGGCTACGTACAATCTCTTTTCTCAAAGAACGGACTTCACTGAGATCCTTGAACAGTACCACATACCCGAGAAACGTTCCGTTTTCATCGTTCAGTGATGTCGCGCTGATTTCAAGGGGGATAATCCCCTCTTCTCCTACGGTACAATCTATCTCCTTTTCAACAACCCCTTTTTCCATATCCAGGTCTTTGGACATCTGCCATAAATCCTCAGGCAACACATCCGCTGCATTTTCCCCCATAACCGCTTCGGCGGAAAGACCAAGAATCGTTCCGGCCACATGGTTTAGGGAGGTAATCCTTTTACGGTCGTCCGTGGCGACCAGGCCGATGGGCATATGCTCAACCAGGTTGTCCGAGAAAACTTTTATCCTGGAGAGGGACATCCGTGTCGTGCGGTAACTCTGGGCCAAAAATAGCAGAATGATGCCGGCAAATCCAACCAAAAGAAGGATAATGCCCATGATAACGGCGTGCCGGGTATCGGTCCTGATGGCCTCTTCGATGGAGGTCATGTCGAGCCCCACGAAGATGATCGGCGTGGGCGGCTGGACGTCCATTCTTTCATCCGCCCCTCGTTGAAACCACAGATGCATCATCATGCGACCAGGCCCCAGGCTAAAGCTTCTTTCCTGGGGCAAGAATCTGCTGAACACTTCAAATATTTTCTTTCCGCCAGGGGTGGAGACGATGCGCCACTGAACCGTTTTAAGATGCGAAATCCTTTTAAGATCGAGCCCCTTGCCATGGTATTTCCCCATATGCTTGGGGTTGTCGTGGGCAAGGATCCTGCCGTCTGCATCGGTAACCAAGAGATATAGAATATCGGGCTGCTGGGCCGTCTCGGCAAGGAGTCTCTGGAGCTGGAATTCGCTCCGGCTCATTCCCAGCCCTGTCCGTGTCCCTGCCTCGAAAGACCGGATCAGGGCAGCCCCTTTTTCCAGCAGGAGGCGGGTGTTGTTCTGATTTTGGCGGTGGATGTTCTGGACGGTGATAAACGCAAAAATCGGAAACAGAACCACTACGGCGCCGATAAATATCCACGGCGGCACACCGGCCCAAAATCTAAAATGTTTAATTTTATTCAGCATAACGGTTGTATCAATGCAAATCTGATGCCATTGTTAATGTTTCAGATAATCCCCCTGTTGGATACAAGATTTTCAATTCAGGGACCAGAATCCACATGGATACAAATTACCCATCGAGACGTTTTTGCAGGCGGTCCTGGGTACATAGTATCCACTATCCGGTTTTTAATGGCAAGGGAAAAGGCAGGTTATGGACACTGGAAATTCTCGATCTCCGGCATTAAGGGACGGATGGCGTCAAGCTCATTGGGCATGATGGGCCGCCAATCGACGGTAAAAAAAATTTCAGCTCCATAAAAAGACTTGGGGGTAAATATAGCGACATACAGGGCCGGCTCATCCGGATAATGCTCGATCCAGAGAACTTCGTCGATTTTCAAATTAAAGTCTCTGCATATTCTTTTACCCAGACTTTCGGCGCAGGTTGTCTTAAATATACCTTCTCCGGTCTGGGTCGCCACAACGGCGTACGGTCTGAGATGCTGAACATCAGGATATTGTTTCGAAAAATCGACGATCCTCAACCGCCAGGCGCAAGCCCATTTACGACCCAGCTTTGAAGGGGCGTCTTCCTGCCGCTGCAAGCGATATGTTCCATCGAAAAGAAGCAAATTTCGTCACTCCTATCAAAGAAAACATGCTCCATGCTGCCGTTGGACACATAAAAGGCCGATCGCCCGTTTAAAAGAGCGCCATCTGCCGATCATCCTTTTTTTTCCAACCTTTTATGGGCCCCTTTCGAATCCCGGCAAACACCCCCGGTGCAAGTTTGGCATGGCGCGCCCAATCGAGCATAATTTTAGCGATGTTTTGGGCGGTACTCTCCTTCCAGTTCATGCCGAGCTTCTCTTTGAGTTCAATACCGAGCCCCAAAAGCGTATTGCCATTAAACCGATGGGATTCAAGTATTTCCATAAAAGTCGAAAACGAGGGCATCTGCAGGGCACCTTCTGCAAACAGAGCGGCGCGCTTATCTATATTCTGAACGAATTCTTGCCCCTTGGGCAACATTTTTATCAATGGCGCCCGCCTAACGATGAAGCCCAGATCTTCCAGCATTGCCAGGGCTCTAAAAATGGTGTTTTTGCCAAAGCCGGTCCAATCCACCCTGCCGTCCCCGTGAAGCGCCTGAAAAAGCCTTTCCGCCACCTTTTCAACCGGGGAATATTGGATCTGCGGGGTTTTAGATCCACGTCTTTTGGGCAACAGGAGGCGACGCTCCCGGATTTCTGTCACAGGGTCAAAAAAAACGAGCATTCTATTTTTTTTATCCCAAATCGCGAGATCGGCGAAATCCATCCATCCCGCCAGAATACGGGCATATTTCAACCCGGCTTTACCGGCAACAGATCTGTAGGGAACTAAAATCCCGAACAGATTGGATACTTCATCCATGGCCAAGGTGTTTTTTTCTTCCAAAATTTTTAAAAGACCATGAATCAGACGGTACCCTCGAAACCTGTCCTGCAAATATTTTCTCAATGAAGCATCGATATCATGGTCGGCACTAGGCAATTTGGTTTGCAGGAATGCCGTACCCTTGCTGAATCTAACAAGTCCAAGGAAATCCATATCTTTTGCAGTCCGGTAAAACAGCTGTCCGGACAGGCCGGCCCGTGCTCTAAATTGGGAAATATCCAGAAAACCGTCGGCTGAATGCAGGATCTTCACCACTTTAACGACATCCCTCACGTCGGCCACAAGGATAGGATCGTCATGAAACGGTAAAATCAGATCAAAGTCGGCGAGTTTCTGATACAGCTTCGTGAGATAACCGAGGGCCGACGGATCTGACACCAAAGAACCGGCTTTGTCGAAAAGCGCCAGCCGGTTTGGACTTTCTTTGTCTTTAGATGTGATGATCCAGGCCCAGAACACGCCTTTTTCCGTGTAAAACAGAAAAGGATCGCCGGAAGTTCCCATATTCCGGGGAATATGTTTTCCAAGGCCCTCCGGACCGGCAACTCCCGGGAACGCTGAAACTGCGTTCAGAACCGCGTCTTCTTCATAGATAGCAACGGTAACGTCTGAATTTTTCGCTATATAATCTCGATAAAATTCTCCGGCAGAGCCGTCGAGGCCAGGCAGTGCGATAAAAAGTCCGTGGCATCGTTTTTCTTGATGCCATCTTGCCATGTACTTGCCGTAAAATGCCTGAAGGTCGGGAGCAGACACCGATGTTTCACAAAACGTGCAATCCGCATAAAATGGAGCGTCTGTGGCCGAATGCTTTCCCTCAACCTCGATTTCCATTTCAGGGTAGTTTGCATGAAAGAGACGGTCGACACGATATCCATAGTGGTGCAGCACCTGAGACACCAGGCTTTCAAACAACTTCCCCCGCGCCCGGGTCCCGGCATGCTTCGTGTTGCCGGATGCAAGTATTTTCAACCTTGCCATATCGCCGTTATCCTCTTCAAACACACGCCATCATTCCAATTGTGACCTCTCCGCCGACAATCCTATACGGGAGGTTTTGAAGGTCAAAGCTTAGGCCCTCCTTCATCTCGGGCTTTTTCAACATAACAAAAGCATCCATCAAGCCGTATGGTTTATTTTGAATAAAAATTATTATTTTGTCAATAGGTTATACCCCACCGGCCGGCAAAATCATAGAATCGATTTCGCAGATTGCCGCGGCCTTAGGCCCGTAGCAATAAGAAGATGAATCGAAACGGGTTTCAAACTCTTATCGTGAGATCTTTTGATAAAAGTTCTGAAAAGCCCTTTCAAAATCTTCGGATGAGTGATTTTTGAGTTCTTTGTCCAAAAGCACCTGGCGATGCGGGGGAATCATTTTGTTCACCTTGACCATTTAATTTGGGTTTGATATCGGTTCTGTAAAAAAGACCCCCATTGAAAGGAATATTGAATGCTGATTACCGAGATACTGGCTCGAAATGCGCGTATGTATGGCCTCGAAACGGCACTCATAGAAAGAGAACCGGCCAAAAACCGGCGTCAGGATATCACCTGGAAGGAATTTGACCATCAGGCCAATCAGGTTGCACAGGCCCTGATATCCCGGGGGATTTCAAAGGGTGACCGTGTGGTCCATTTAATGACCAACTGTATCGAATGGCTCCCCATCTATTTTGGGATACTCCGAACCGGTGCCTGGGCGGTTCCGCTCAATTTTCGATTTGAGGCGGAAACTATCCGACACTGTGCTGAAATCGCCGAACCCAATGCCATGATCTTTGGTGAAGAATTTATCGAGCGCATCGACACCATCAAGGAAGACTTGGACGGATTCCTTGAAACCTATATTTTTGTGGGTCCGGAGAAAAAAAAGCCTGCTTATGCAAAATCCTATCAAAAATTCCTTGAGGCCAAACCCCCCATTGCGCCAAACGTCGAAATAAAAATTACTGATGAAGCTGCCCTGTATTTTACTTCCGGTACCACAGGCACGCCCAAGGCGACTCTGTTAACCCACAGAAATCTTGAATTCGCCTGCTTTGTGGAAAATCAGCATCACAACCAGACCCACGAAGACAATTTCCTGTGCATTCCGCCGCTGTATCATACCGGAGCAAAAATGCACTGGTTCGGCAATTTCATTGTCGGTGCCCGGAGTGTCATTCTTAAAGGGGTTGAACCCAAGTGGATATTGGAAGCCGTTTCCGAAGAAAAAGTGACGGTGGTCTGGCTTCTGGTCCCATGGGCACTCGATATTCTTTTTGCGATCCAAAGTGGAGAAATCAGCCTCGAAGACTACCATCTGGATCAGTGGCGTCTGATGCACATCGGTGCCCAGCCCGTTCCCCCCAGTTTGATCAAGGAATGGAAAAGAATTTTTCCCCATCACCAGTACGATACCAACTATGGCCTAACCGAGTGTACCGGACCCGGATGCGTCCATCTGGGAATGGAAAACATGCACAAGGTCGGCGCCATCGGAAAACCCGGCTTTGACTGGGAAACCAACATTGTTGACGATCGGCTGAAGCCCGTTGTTCAGGGACAACCCGGCGAGTTAATTGTCAAAGGCCCCGGCGTGATGAAAGAATATTATAGAAATTCGGGTGCGACTCGAGAAGCGCTGGTGGATGGCTGGCTTCTGACCGGTGATGTGGCCCGGCAGGACGAAGACGGTTTCATCTGGTTGGTGGACCGGAAAAAAGATGTGATCATCACCGGCGGAGAAAATATTTATCCGGTGGAAATCGAAGATTTTCTCCAAGGTCATCCTAAAATTCATGATGTGGCGGTCATCGGTCTTCCCAGCCTCCGGCTTGGGGAAATCGCCACAGCCGTGGTCCAGGTTAAACCGGACCAGACACTCACCAAAGAAGAAATCAACGATTTTTGTGAGAAAATGCCCAGGTACAAAAGACCCCGGAGGATCATTTTCGGCCAGGTGCCCCGGAATCCCACCGGAAAAATAGAAAAGCCCAAGCTTAGAAAACAGTACGCCGGAATATCCGAAAGCTTTAAAATATGAATCATCTCCAAAAGAGTTGATGATTTTGAAAGGATTCAAGGGATCAAGGGCCCAAGGATTCGAGTGAAATGCTTAAGAAAAGGATCTGAAAATTTAACAAGCGTCGTACCTGCGCTGTTTGGATCTTTATAGAATAACAAAATTTTTTCCAAAAGAAAAAGGCTCTCAAGGATGATACAGAGGAAGTTGAAAGGACGCTCAAAGCGCTGATAAAATCGTTGGAGAAAAAACGCTTGGACCCTTGCCCCCTTTAATCCTCGAACCTTTTTCTCCAACTAAATTGGAGAAGAACCAACACATATAATATTTTCCCATTTTGTTTGCGATCATTTGGGGCAAAATTATGATACTGGAATATAACGGCCATAAACCGAAAATCGGAAAAAATGTTTTTATTGCGCCGACAGCCATGGTGATCGGGAAGGTCGAAATAAAAGACAATGCCAATATATGGTACGGCACTGTTTTAAGGGGGGATATGGCCTCGATAACCGTCGGAGAAAGCACCAACATTCAGGACAACTGCACCATCCATACGGACTATGACGCCCCCGCAGTTATTGGCAGCGGTGTAACGGTGGGGCATAATGCCGTGGTCCACGGGTGCATTGTGGAAGACAACTGTCTTATCGGCATTAATGCGGTGGTACTCAGTCATGCATGGATCAAAACTGGGTCGGTGGTTGCAGCCGCTTCAGTGGTCAAGCACGGACAGGTGGTCGGGCCCTTTCATCTAGTGGCCGGCGTACCTGCTTTCATGAAAAAAAAGCTTTCAAAATCGACTGTCGAGAACCGCAAAACAACAGCTCAACATTATATAGAACTTGCCCGTGAACACATGGCCATAACAAAAGCCGGAGATTAATCCGGCTTTTGTTAACTATTGTCCATCCATAAACGGCATCTTTCGGCCCAGGACTGCGTTCTCGCTTTTCTGCAATCCTCGAAATAGCACGCTATGCCGGTGGTTGCAGAAAACGCTCGGGCCTTGTCCTGAACCAAAATCTACCATTTATAGCTGGACACTAACTATATGGCAATTCCGAAATTGGCTCTAATTATAATTCGTAGTCGCCTTCCATTTCGAGAATGAATTCCCCCGGCGCATCCCCGGACGTCACATTAAACTCACCCTTGCCTTTGATGTCGTCCAGCTTGCCCGTTCCTTTATAGGTTTCCCAAGTACCTTTGGTGACTTTGCTTTCCCCGTCACGATGACCTTCAAAACGACTGTAAACCGAACCATACTGAAAGTTGGTGACAGCGTAGCCCTGCATATGGCCGCTGCCGGCAATGCGGTCATGAAAGTTTACGCTGCGGCGGGAGACAAATTCACCGGCAACGCCCACTTCATAGTGGAGGGGGCTACCTTCCATTTCCACCAGCATCAGTTGGTGGTCGTACTCATCGTGAACATGGAGGGACTCTCTCCGGGTAACTCGCAATTTGTAAGTTGCTTTTCGTTTCATAGCTTTCTCCTTTCATTGATGAATATTGAAAACGATCATAAAGGAAAATATTAACCACCGTCCCATGGATTGTCAACCTGGAATTGTAATTGAAGCTCCCTGGAGCTCCCAACGACGGATCGTTCTTAAAAGAACAGCCTCAATAACTGCCCAGAATCTTGAGATAGTCTGTTTTTGCTTTGAGCATTTCGAGTATCGGTTTGAATGCTTCCGACTCGACATCCGCTTCAAGATCCACATAAAACATATACTCCCAAGGTTTCCCATGGATGGGCCGTGATTCCAGCTTCACCAGGTTGATGCTGTTTTCGGAATATATTTTCAGAACTTCATAAAGGGCGCCCGGCTGATTGCCGGTTGAAAAAATAAGAGACGATTTGCGTTTGGGCCCTTTTTCGAACGGGTCACTGCCGATCACCACAAAACGGGTATAGTTCCGAGGATTGGTCTCGATCCCTTCCTCGATGACCGCCATCCCATGAATTTTAGCCGCCTCTTTACTAGCGATGGCTGCATCAACAGAATTCGTTTTTTTACTGATGGTTTTGACTGCTCCGGCGGTGTCCTTGACCGGCACCAATTCCCAGTCTGCATGCTGATCGAGAAACTGTCGGCACTGCTGGAAGATTATGGGCGGCGAAAAGATCCGACGGATCGTATCGATCTTTGCCTCCGGATGACCCACCAAGTGGTGTATGATGCGGAGCGTGATTTCGCCGACAATCCTTAAATTATATTCCAGCAGAAGATCGTAGTTTTCATGTATGCTGCCCGTAAGAGAGTTCTCAACCGGGACCACGCCGAAATCGACATCCCCGTTTTTAACCGACTGGAAAATCGTTTTGAACGAAGGTGCAGGGACGGCAGCCACCTGATTCCCGAAATACTGGGTACAGGCTTTATGACTGAACGTGCCGATCTCACCCAAAAAAGCAGCCTTCTGCATTCCGGCCCCGTTGGTTTTACTCAGATGATCGACGGCTTTGGCCTTATCCAGATAGTCAAAATCGAGCTGTTTACCCACAACCGGTGCGATCACATAAATGTCCCGGGTCAATTGGCCGAACTGCTTTGGATAAAGGCTCTGGGGACCATCGGAAAAGGCCTGATCCGGGTCGTGATGAACTTCGATCATCAACCCGTCTGCACCGGCTGCGATGGCGGCACGGGCCATGGGGCTAACCTTTTCACGGATGCCGGTGGCATGGCTGGGATCGATGATCACCGGCAAATGGGTGAGCGTCTTGAGCACGGGAATAGCAGAAAGATCCAGCGTATTGCGGGTATAGGGTTCAAAGGTTCGAATTCCCCGTTCACACAAAATAACGTTGTCGTTGCCCTCGGAAAGGATGTATTCCGCGGACATGAGCCATTCCTCAATGGTGGAGGAGAGTCCTCTTTTCAGTACCACCGGTTTTCCGATGCGGCCCACGCATTTTAAGAGTTCGAAGTTCTGCATGTTCCGAGCCCCAATCTGAACAACGTCCACATACTTCATCATCATGTCCGCCTGGGCCGGCGAGGTAATTTCGGTAACAACGCCAAGGCCTGTGACCTCTCTGACTTCGGCGAGGATTTTAAGCCCTTCTTCCTCCAGGCCCTGGAAGGAATACGGAGACGTTCTCGGTTTAAACGCACCGCCGCGAAACAGCACGGCACCGTACCTTTTGACCTCCCAGGCAGTTTTCAGCGCCTGATCCCTGCTTTCTACGGCACAGGGTCCTGCAATAATTGTTATGCGTTCTCCACCCACCGCCACATTCCCGACCTGAACCGTCGTATCTTCCGTATGCATCTGTCGACTCACCAGTTTAAACGATGTGGAGATTGGTATCACCCGGGAGACGCCGGGAAGCTCTTCGAAAAATTTTGTCTCTTTACCCCCTTGGCCCACAGCACCAATGACATTCTGCCCGGCCTCGGACATTTCCCGGACGATATACCCCTCGCTGAAAAGTATACTCCGAACGTTTTTCTTTTGATCTTGGGTGATCCCCTTTTCAAGTACGAGAATCATGATCCGCCTCCTTTCTTGCACGTGATGGAACTGTTTATGAAAAATATAACCTTTAATGCGCGTAAAAAATGGGAAACTTCCAAAAGCCGTTTCAAAAAAAAAGCCCCGAGAATCTATTCCCCGGGGCTTTCAAAAAATAAACCCCGGACGGACCGGCTCAGGTCCATCCGGGGCGTCGTAACTTTATGTGTTATCGATCCGGATGGACGCTTCTAAAACTAAAAAAGAAACGTCCAAATGTTTCTGGCAATCTGATAATAGAATGTTTTTTCATGGATAAAATTTCCAATGGATACTTTTTGCATCCTAATTACTTCACTCTGTTCAGGCTGTCAAGAACTGTTTTTGGGGGTCGGCAAATTATAGGGTTTTGAAATGGCTTTTAAAATGATGTGTGCTCGATTAGTTATTGCGATTTTTGTAAGATTTTGTAAAAGTTCAAAGAAATATAAATAAATGAATCTTGCACGGAAAATTTCCGGCAATAAAACATCGGGAGCACACTATGAAAACCTTAGAAATCCATGGAGGTACCGGCAGCTCGGTTATACGGGTCGGTGAAACATTGGAACGTCTGGGGAGATACATTCCCTCGGAAAATGTGGTGATTATCACAGATATCAACGTTAAGGGTTTATATGGACATGAATTTCCGCCCCACCCCGTTATAACCGTGGAAACCAGCGAGAAGATAAAAACCCTTCATACGGTGGAATATATCTGTGAAGAACTTGTGGCGCTGGGGACCGACCGCTCAACGTTTATCATCGGAATCGGAGGCGGAATTGTCTGTGATATTACAGGCTTCGTCGCATCGATCTATCTTCGGGGCGTACGATTCGGTTTTGTCTCCTCAACCTTGCTTTCACAGGTTGACGCCAGTGTCGGCGGGAAAAACGGCGTCAACTTCAAGGGGTATAAAAATATGATCGGCGTTTTCAACCAACCCGAGTTTGTGATCTGCGATCTGAATTTGTTGAAGACGCTGCCTAAAAAAGAGATCTTATGCGGTCTGGCGGAAATTGTAAAACATGCCGCCATTGGAGACGCGGATCTCTTTACCTATCTTGAAGAACAGTTTAAAAAGGCTTTGGCTCTGGATATGGACGTCGTTGAAAAACTTGTTTATGAGTCCATTGTCATTAAGTCCGATATCGTCAACCAGGATGAATTGGAAAAAGGGGAGCGCCGGAAACTCAATTTTGGACATACCTTCGGACATGCCATTGAAAAAACAACCGGTGTTCCTCACGGAGAGGCTGTCGCTGCCGGTATGGTCATCGCTTCGGCACTCTCCGCCCGGAAAGGGTTCCTACCGGCCGACGATGCCGAAAGGATCGAAAATCTACTCCAAAATCTTGAGCTGCCCACCCGGCTTAAAGCGGACAGAAAAATGGTGCTCGATGCATTGAAAAAAGATAAAAAGCGCCAAGGGGACCGTATTTTTTTCGTTTGGCTCAATGCCATCGGCAATGCATTCGTGGATCGAATCTCCGTGGGTGAACTCAAGGCCGTGATCGATGAGCATGTGGAACATGGGTAATCCTTTGGTTGGATCGGTGCTTGATAAATTTTTCCAAAAGATCCAAAGCCGATGGATAAAAAGCGTTTGCCTGATACCAAGACACGAATGCGACGCCCCATTAATATGGATAGATCTTGACAGCCGGCATCTCAACTGCTATCGAGCGGAATTGAAAAAGACAATGGCAAATCCGTATGACAGGATCTTTCGGAATTGAATCGACTTCAGAAATTTTGATATTTATTCGAAATGGTTATAGACGACCGAAGGCGGGTCGGAACGCAAATTCAAATCATCAGGAGGTTGGAAACATGGTTAAAAGACTTTCGTTGTTCATGGCAATTGTTTTGGCACTTTTTATGATTTCAAGCGTTAATGTCTGCGCCAAAGAACTTATCAACGGCATTGATGCCAACTTCCCGCCGTTTGCCTATGTGGACAAAGCAGGCAACCCCGGCGGCTTTGATATTGACGCGGTCAACTGGATTGCAAAAAAAATGGGATTTACGGTTAAACATCAGCCCTTGGACTGGGACGGAATCATTCCCAACCTGGTGGCCAAAAAGATCGATTTTATTGCTTCGGGTATGAGCATTACTCCCGATCGCCAGAAAGTTGTCAACTTTTCCATGCCGTATTGGGAAATTAAGCAGGTCTTTGTGGCAAAAAAAGATTCCGATTTAACCGTGGACCAGGTGCTTACAGGCAAAAAACGTCTGGGTGTTCAGCGAGGAACCAGCGAAGCGGAATGGCTTAAAGACAATGCGGTCAAAAAAGGCTGGAATTTTGAACTGATATATTACGACTCCGCGCCGATGGCCGTTGAAGATGTTCTGAACGGCCGCATTTCCGCGGCTGCAATGGATGATGCTCCGGCTGAAGACGCTGCTGCAAAAAAGCCGGTCAAGCTCCTCGGCACCTTCGGTATGCATGTGGAGAATTTCGGCTATGCGGTTCGAAAGCAGGATACCGAACTTCTCGATACGCTCAACAAAGGGTTGAAAATGCTCATGGCAGATCCCTATTGGAATGAATTGGTTAAAAAATACTTCAAAAAATAGGAGATCCACATAACCCCTTGAGAAGGTAGACCACATTTGGAAGGCGTCGGGTTAACCTGCGCCTTCCGTTTTTTTTTCAAGTCGAACTATTCTAAGATGTTTGATACACTCTCCGCCATTCTGGAAGCACTCCCCTACCTGTTGGAAGGGGCGCTGGTCACTATAGGAATCGTAATCGGTGCCATGGGAATCGGCTTGATCATCGGTATTCATATGGCCGTCGGTCAGGTTTACGGAAATCGCGTTGTCCGCTGGGCCGTGGGTATTTACGTCTGGTTTTTCAGGGGGGTTCCGGTTTTGGTTCTTCTCTTCCTTTTTTATTTCGGATTGTTCGCCCTCATCGGCCTTAATCTGAGCGCATTTGCCGCATCCACACTGGTACTGGGCATGACCACCGCGGCCTACCAGTCTCAAATTTTCAGGGGAGCGATCCTCTCGTTACCCCGGGGCCAGTTTCAAGCTGCAAGGGCTCTGGGGATGAGCGATTTTAAGGCCATAATCTCTATTATTCTGCCCCAGGCCCTAAGGTTCTCCATCCCCGGCTGGTCCAATGAGTATTCCATTATCCTCAAGGACTCCGCCCTTGCCTTTGTCCTCGGAACCTCTGAGATTATGGCACGCAGTCATTTTGTCGCCTCACGGACGTATCACCACCTGCCGCTTTACATAACGGCCGGATGCCTCTATTTCATTCTCACCTGGCTGGGCGTTCGAGCACTTTTAAAACTTGAAGAAAAAGTCCGGATACCCGGCTATGCCCACTAAGAAAGCGACGACGATGCCTCAAGAAAAACCGATTCTGCGTGTAGAAAATATCTCAAAAACCCTCGGGGGAAAAGAAATCCTCAAGTCCGTATCCTTGAGTCTCAAAAAAGGCGAGTTAAAGGTGCTCATCGGGCCATCGGGAGCCGGTAAAAGCACTCTCCTTCAGTGCATCAATTTTCTCCTTCCTCCGGACAGCGGACGGATTTGGCTGGACGGCGTTGAAATTCAAAACCGCCGCAAGCGCGATCTCTATGCATTTCGGCAGCAGGTCGGCATGATCTTTCAGGACTTTAACCTTTTTGACCACTTGAATGCCCTGGATAACGTCTCCATTGCACTGCGAAAGGTTAAAAAGATGCGTCGGCCCGAGGCCCGGGATCGGGCCATGGCCGAGCTCGAACAGGTCGGCCTGGGAGACAAGATCGATCTTTACCCGGCTGAGCTGTCGGGCGGTCAGAAACAGCGGGTTTCCATTGCCAGAGCCCTTGCCATGGATCCAAAAATCATGCTTTTGGATGAACCCACATCAGCCCTGGATCCGGAACTGATCGGCGAAGTTCTATCTGTCATCCGGGATTTGGCCCATGGCGGCATGACCATGATTTTGGCCACCCATCAGATTGCTTTTACGCGATCTTTGGCCCAGGAAGTGATTTTTTTGGAAAACGGCATCATCCTTGAACAGGGAACACCGGCAGAACTGCTTTCCCCGGACGCATGCACCCGATCCAAGGACTTCTGTTCCCGGCTCGATGATTTATATGAAGAGAAAGGGTGATTAATTGGAAACGGCCTTTTTCACGACCCAGTTGATCCCGGCACTCAATCGGGGACTCGTCATGAGCATCAAGCTGATCGTTCCAGCCGGAATGTTTGGGCTGATGTTCGGAATTGTGATCGGGACTCTTAGGACCTTTGGGCCTCCGGCCATCCGAAGGGTCGCCAACGGATATGCCGCCGTTTTTCGAGGGACCCCCCTGGTGGTTCAGCTGTTTATACTCTATTTCGGCCTCCCGAATCTCGGCATTTACCTGGATGCCTACTCGGCGGCCGTCACCGGTTTTATCCTGTGCAGCAGTGCGTACCATTCCGAATATATCCGGGGCGGCCTTTTATCCATCAAAAAAGGACAGGTCCTGGCAGCCGAGTCCATGGGGTTTTCCACCTTTAAAACCATGTGCCACATCATCGTGCCCCAAGCGATTCGAAAGGCCCTGCCCGGCTGCACCAACGAGATCATATACCTGATTAAATATTCCTCTTTGGCATACATCATCACATGTATTGAACTGACCGGTGAAGGCAAAATCATCGCCACCCGAACGTTTCGGTATACCGAGGTTTTCCTTTTCCTCGGCTTTTATTACCTGGTACTTGTGACCATGGCCTCCTTTATGCTTCAAAAGATAGAGAAAAAGTACAAGATCCCTGGATTTGGGAAGGCCTAAAGGATGGCGAGATCATGAAAGGAGAACATTTCATAAATTTAATGTGGACAAATGATTGAATACTCACCCATCACAGATGAAATCCGAAGCCGGATCATCCGGGAGCTGGGAGATGAATGCATTGTTTGGAACCCAAAAGAAGTCGGAAAATACGCCCAGGACGCTTCCGAACTCCGTTACACGGCTGAGTTGGTCATCCGAGTAAAAGAAACCCATCAAATCCAGCGGCTGATGCGTCTTGCCAATGAATACAGGTTTCCGGTAACTCCCCGCGGCGGCGGATCCGGTCTTGCCGGAGGTTGCCTGCCGGTGCGGGGAGGTGTGGTCCTGTCACTGGAAAATATGAATCGTATCCTTTCCGTGCACACAGAAGACCTCGTTGCTGAAGTTCAGCCGGGAACCCTTACGAAAGTCCTTCGGGATGCGGCCCAGAGCAAAGGGCTTTTTTTCCCGCCGGACCCGGCCGGCATGGATCAGAGTACAATCGGCGGCAACGTGGCCACCAATGCGGGCGGACCTTCCTGTCTCAAGTACGGCACCACAAAGGACTACGTTCTCGGCCTCGAAGTGGTCCTGCCCAGCGGACGGCTCATAAATACCGGAACCCGGACCCGTAAGGGCGTGGTCGGGTATGACTTGACGCAACTGTTTGCCGGTTCCGAAGGAACTTTAGGGATTATCACCGGTCTGATTTTAAAGCTGATTCCGTTCCCGAAAGCCGTGTCCGGCACGTCGGCTGTTTTTAACGATCTGCCGGTCGCCATGCGGGCTGTAACCAAAATACTGACCAGTGGCCATCTGCCGTCGGCCATAGAGTTCTTGGATGCCAGATGCCTTTCTCTGGTGGACGATCTTCTACCATTCAAGGTGCCGGGAGAAAATTCCACTCTCTTGATCATCGAACTTGACGGTGCTCCGGAGCAGATCAGACATGAAATCGATGTGATCGGAAAGATCTGCGAATACGTCGGTGCAACACATCTTCTCCACGCCCCTGACAAAGAAGAACGGGAGCGGATATGGGAAATGCGTCGCCAGGTTTCCCTGCGAATTCACGATAATTTCGCCCTTTATATCCCCGAAGATGTGGCGGTCCCCCTCGGAAAAATCCCGGCCCTCGTGGCTGAACTTCCAAAGTTCGAAGCTGAATACGGCCTTGAAATCTACGCCTTTGGGCATGCAGGAGACGGTAACATCCATCTGAACATCACGGCCCCAAGCCGGGATAATATGACCCGAGTGGAAAAAGGCGTGCAGACCATACTGGCCCGGGTAATCCGGATGGGGGGAACAATTTCCGGCGAACACGGCATCGGTGAGGCCAAAAAGCGGTATTTGTCCATGGAGCTTTCAGAAGAAAGTATCCGGCTTCAAACCGAAATAAAAAATGTTTTCGATCCGAATATGGTCCTCAACCCAGGCAAGATTTTTCCAGAGTAAATATCCGGGTTCAGAGGGTCCGGCATTGGGTTCCCCCTGGAAGGGGTTTGCTTTGCTGAAAGTTCATTGAATTATTAAAATTGCAAATATCAAATTGCAAATATCAAACAATTTCCAATGACCGAAATTCGAAAATCCAAACAATGTGTCATGGAAGGTTTTGGTCATTGAATATTGGAATTTGAGACCTGCCCGCTCGTGCCTCGCAATGGCAGGCGGGTTTATTTGTTATTTGGTGCTTGAAATTTGTGATTTCAGACACAAAACTCCAATGCAGAGCCATTATCTCTGACTCCCGCAATACGGGACAGACATTGCCCTTCGGAAATCTCCGCATCGCCGGGGAGGACCCGGTTTTTAACCACCTAATTGCCAAATGCCAGGACATCGATTACCCAAGTCTAACGGTAAATAGTGCCAGGACATCGATTACCCTGGTAATGTATTGATCTCATATTTCGCCTATCACGGCATGGTCAAATAATTATGTTAGTCGT
>Ga0316194_10001419_pt1 | contig 16543 bp, 15 predicted proteins | sample CroRivsedime1_MG_FD_204936 | JGI IMG/M metagenome (GOLD analysis project Ga0316194, IMG submission 204936) | Coastal sediment microbial communities from Maine, United States - Cross River sediment 1 | ecosystem: Environmental > Aquatic > Marine > Coastal > Sediment | place: USA: Maine...
ATCATGTGCACCGGAATCCGGATGGTGCGGGCCTGGTCCGCGATCGAGCGGGTAATGGCCTGGCGGATCCACCAGGTGGCATAAGTCGAGAATTTGTAACCACGACGATACTCGAACTTGTCCACCGCCTTCATCAGTCCGATGTTGCCTTCCTGGATCAGGTCCAGGAACTGCAGGCCTCGGTTGGTGTATTTCTTGGCAATCGAGATCACCAGCCGCAGGTTGGCCTCGACCATTTCCTTCTTGGCGCGGCGAGCCTTGGCCTCGCCAATGGACATCGTGCGGTTGATGTCTTTCAACTCGGCGATGGTGACCTGCGCCTCCGTTTCGAGCCGCGCCAACTTTTCCTGCACCGTGCGGATTTCGGGCGCGTATTCCTTCAGTGCCGGCACCCACTTCTGCTTGCCCTTCAGGACCGGTGTCAGCCACTTCGCATTGGCTTCGTTCTCGGTGAATGATTTGAGGAACACCGACTTGGGCATCTTCGCCTGTACGACGGCCATCTGCAAAATCATGCGTTCCAGGTCACGGGTCTGGGAAACGACATAACGCAGGCGGTCGACCAGGTGATCCACCATTTTCGCGGGAAACTTGATCCGCAGGAAAATGTCGGCCATCTGCTCGCGAACTTTCAAAACATTCTTGTGCGCCAGACCGTGCTTGCCTTTCAGAGTGACAAACTTACGGTACAGCACCGCAATTTCCTCGAACTTGCGGTCGACTTCCTCCGGATCCGGGCCGGTGGGGCCCTGTTCCTCTTCAGCCTCGTCCTCGTCCTCGTCGTCCTCGTCCTCGTCGTCTTCGTTGTCCTCGTCGAGGTCCTCGTCCTTCTCTTCGATCTTGGGCTTGGTGGGCTTGACCGGTTTCGGAATTTCCTGCTTGGCCAGTTCTTCCGGATCGATGAAATCGATCATCAGTTCCGTCAGCCGCTGACGGCCATCCTTGTAGTTGGCATATTCCACCAGGAGGGTCGCATAGGTACCGGGAAACCGCGCCAGTGCATGGTGCACCTGCAGCAAACCGTCTTCGATGCGCTTGGCGATGGCGATCTCGCCCTCGCGGGTCAGCAGTTCCACCGTGCCCATCTCGCGCATGTACATGCGGACCGGGTCGGTGGTGCGGCCGATCTCGGTCTCGACCGCAGCCAGGGCCGCCGCTGCCTCCTCGGCCGCCGTGTCGTCGTCGGTATCGGTCGTGGCGTCGTCGTTGAGAATCAGTTCATCGGTGTCCGGCGCCTCTTCATGCACCGAGATCCCCATGTCGTTGATCATGTTGATGATGTCTTCGATCTGCTCGGGATCGACGATGTCATCGGGCAGGTGATCATTCACCTGGGCATAGGTCAGAAACCCCTGCTCCTTTCCCTTGGTGATGAGATCTTTCAATTGGGACTGCTGATTCTCGTTCATAAAGTTCTATTCAGGCTAATTAACTATAGTCCAAGACCGCCAAACCGGCGACATGGTTTCATGCGCCCGTTCACTATCACGGTTCTCCCCCGTGTAACTCCCCGATCAACTGTTGCCTGCGCTGCTGCAGGGCCAGCAATTGCTGGCGATCCTCGGGGCCGAGATCTACGATTTTGGGCATTTTCTCCATGCGGCTCTCGATCCACTGGAGCTCCAGCCCCGTGACAGCATCCCGGAATTCGCGGGCGAGATTCTCTTCGTCTCCCTGCAGGTCCCAGGTGGCCAATTTGTTCAAGTGTGATTGCGCCGGGTGGTCGTGCCATAGCTCCAACAGCTGAGCGGTAGTCATATTGGGGCTTTTGGCGCAGAAGTCAACAAGTTCACGGTAGATTTCAAAACCCGGCAGATCACAGCCCTCAAACACGTCCATGTTGCGTGCGCCGGATGCCAAAGACGGATTCTGTACCAGGTGGGCCAGCGCCAGTCGCATCGCGGTTCGCGGCGTACCCGGAGCCCTGCTGGCTGCAGATCTCAACTCCCTGGGGGGTCGGCCGGCCGCCTGGTCGTCCACCTTGTGACGGGCCAGTGATTCGAGGCGCGAAAACATCATGTCCCGGAATACGCCCGGGGGGATCTGCTCGAGGTGTGGTTTGGCCTGGCCGACCAAGCGTGCCCTGCCGTCGATCGAGCTCATGTCGACCGCGCCGGTGAGCTGGTCGAAGAAGTATTCCGACAGCGGTTGCGCGTCGGCCAGCAAAGCCTGGAAGGCCTCGCTGCCCTGCCGCCTGACCAGGCTGTCCGGATCTTCGCCTTCCGGCAGAAACAGGAATCGTGCCTGTCGTCCCTCGCGCAAGCGCGGCAAGGTCGCCTCCAGCGCCCGCCAGGCGGCTTTTCTACCGGCCTGGTCGCCATCGAAACAATAAATCGCTTCGTCTGCCGCGCGGAACAGCAACTCGGCATGATCACCGGTCGTCGCCGTGCCCAGCGTGGCCACGCAATTGCCAAAACCGAACTGAGCGAGTGCCACCACGTCCATGTAACCCTCCACGACCAGGATCTGTTCCAGTTTTGCCTGACTCTTGCGCGCCAGGTACAGCCCATACAGTTCGCGGCCTTTGTGGAACAGTTCTGTTTCAGGTGAGTTGAGGTACTTGGGGCCGTCGTCGGCAAGCGCCCGTCCGCCGAAAGCGATGATCCGGCCGCGCCGGTCATGGATCGGGAACATGATTCGATCGCGGAACTTGTCATACGTGCCGCCTTTACCCTGGCTCAACATACCGGCACGCTGCAGGAGCTTCAGGCGCTGGTCATCCGTCCCCAGCTGCCGCATCAGGCCGTCCCAACCAGCCGGGGCGTATCCGACCCCGAACCGCGCGGCCACTTCCCCTGACAGGCCCCGTTGCTTCAGGTATTGGATCGCCTGTGGGCTCTGCTTCAGCTGCGCCTGATACCAGTCGCCAGCCTCGGCCAGCAACTCGTACAACCCGGCTGACGGCCGCGGAGCTGCAGCCGCGGTGTCACGCGGTACCTGCAAACCGGCCAGGCGCGCCAACTCTTCGACTGCATCGACAAACTCCAGGCCTTCGTAATTCATCATGAAACCGATGGCCGAGCCGTGGGCTCCGCAGCCAAAGCAATGGTAGAACTGTTTCTGGGGACTGACGGTAAAGGAGGGGGTTTTTTCGTCGTGGAAGGGGCAGCGGGCCTGGTACTCACGCCCGGCCTTTTTCAGGGGCACGCGCCGTTCTATAACTTCCACGATATCGACGCGGCCAAGCAGTTCTTCGATGAACGAATCCGGAATCAGGCCCCCCATTCAGGCGCCCCGTTCATCACCGGCCTGGTCAGGAGGCAAGTTGTGTCTTGACCGCCTGGCTGACGGCCTTCATGTCGGCCCGCCCCTGGACCTGTCCACGCAGGGCATTCATCACGGCGCCCATGTCCCGGATGCTGCTGGCGCCGAGGTCGGCAATGGTGGAGCGGATCAACTCGGCCAACTGGTCTGCAGACAGGGGTTCCGGCAGATACGTCTGGATCAGGTCCAGCTCGAACTGCTCCTTGGCCGCCAGGTCGTCACGCCCCGCTTTCTGGAACTGTTCCAGCGACTCGCGGCGTTGCTTGACCATCTTGTCGAGTACGGCCAGCACCTGCTCATCATTCAGCTCGATCCGTTCGTCTACTTCTTTTTGCTTGATGGCCGCGGTCACCAGACGCAATGCAGCCAATTGCTCGCGCTCATGCGCGCGCATGGCCTGCTTGACGTCTTCCTGGATTCGGGATTTCAGTGACATGTCAACGGACAACGGGCGCCGCCCTGGCTTGGACAGGCCTCAGTAAAGACGCGTGCGACGGACTGCTTCCCGCGACAGGCGGCGCATGTTGCGTTTCACGGCGGCGGCCGCTTTGCGCTTACGCTCCTGGGTCGGCTTTTCGTAGAACTCACGGCGGCGTGTCTCAGACAGCACCCCTGCTTTCTCGCAGGACCGCTTGAAGCGGCGCAATGCGTACTCAAAAGGCTCGTTTTCGCGTACTTTTACACTTGGCATTAAGAATCACTCTTCCTTTTCGTGCCTTGAGTTTTCCATTCCAGGCCGACGGGGCCGGGAATCAATCGAAGGCGCTCTGTTGACGTAGCCGCTTATTTTACCAAGCAATGCCGCAAGCATGCAAAGGTTTGATGAAGCCGCCTGGAAAGGGCGGTGCTTATCCCGACCGGGCGAACGCCACGACACCGCCGCGTCGCGGGTCACCCGCGCCGTCGAAAATGCCACCGTGCTTGATGGAAACAGTATGCACACCGCCGAAAAACAGGTTGCTTTCGGGCCACACGTGATGGCGTGGCACCGCCGACGTCAACGCGTGAACGGCGTCTTCCGGAAAGCCCGCCTCGATACTCAACATGTCGCCTTCGAGGTGCATTCTCGACGCGGTCACCGCTTGCTCGAGGGACATGCCGAAATCCAGCAGGTTGACCAGCACCTGGGTGATGGCGCTGCGGATGCGGTTGGAGCCTCCGGTACCCAGCGCAATGCGGGTGCCGTCAGCCAGTTCGGCGACGGCCGGCGACATCATGGAGGCCAGTCGAACATTTTCTTTCCAGCGATGGAACCCACCGAAATTGAGGTCTTCCTCGCCCAGCATGTTGTTCAGCATGATGCCGCTGTCCGGCAACACGTAGGCGCAGCCCTCGCCGTTGGACGCTGTCAGGCTGGCGATGTTGCCGGCGCGGTCGGCGACACTGATGTGGGTTGTGCCGCGACTGAACAGGGAGTTCAACTCCAGGCCCTGCTGCCACTCCCGCACGGTCTCCTCCCCCAGCAATCGCTCCATTTTTTCGCGCTCCAGTCCGGATTCCAGTCGGTAGCGGTGCCGGGCCACGCTGGCAGCCCGCATGCCCCGGAGCAGGTTCAGCGCGTGTCCGGGGCTGCCCCAGGTCTCCTGCGATGAATCCCAGTCCGAAATCACGCCCAGAGCGAACGCAATCAGGCAGCCCCCGGGGGACGGCGGAGGATTGATTGCGCAACGCGTCCCGCGGTAGCGGAAGACGACGGGCTCGCGCCGCTCCACGCGATAGGCGGCAAGATCTTCGCGGGTGATGTGGCCGCCTCGCTCCAGGCAGTCGCGCGCGAACTGCGCGGCCCACTCGCCCCGGTAGAAAAGCGCCTGCCCTTCCCGGGCCAATGCCTCCAGTGAATCCGCGGCCTGCGGGTTGCGCAGCAATTCTCCGACCCGGATCAGGCGGCCGGGATGGGCCGGTGATTCGAACAAGCTGAATGAGGAGGGCGTCGCCTGCATGATGGGCCGCAGGATTCGGATGATGTAGTGGTGGAATTCATCGACACGCACTCCGCCGCGGGCCAACTCGATGGACGGCGCCATGATGTCCGGCAACGGCATGCGCCCCAACTCCTGGTGCGCTTCGAAGATGCCTGCGACGATGCCGGGAACGGCAATGGAACCCATTCCAATGTGGAATTCCTGCGCGGCGGTCCCGAAATTGGCCATGATGGGGTAGAAATCGAGTTCCGCCGTGGGACGCCGGCGGGAGGGCGTCTGGCAAAAGAAATCGTAAACCCGGGGCTTCTGGCCGTCAGGCAAGGCCAGCATGAAGCCGCCCCCGCCCAGGCTGACCAGCAAAGGCTCAGCAATCGCCGCGGTGCACAACGCGCCCAGGGCCGCGTCAAAGGCATTGCCCCCGGCCTCCAGGATTTCCACCGCTGTCCGCGACACTTCCGCGCTGCCGGAAGCCGCCACGCCAATGTTCCTGCCCAAAATCCCGTCCTGTTCCGTCCAGAGACTGAAGATATCACAGGCGGCGCCGGCCACAAGTCGGTAGGGCCCGCCAGGACGGGCTTTGCTTCCGGCATTGCAGACGGTCGAAATCGAATATATATCTGTACGCATGCATTCGAAGGAAATCAGCTGTGCGCGTACTGGGTATTGAAACGTCCTGCGATGAGACCGGCGTCGCCGTTTATGACAGCGATCGTGGTTTGCTCGCGCATGCGCTCTATTCCCAGGCCCATATCCATGCGGAATACGGCGGCGTGGTGCCGGAAATTGCTTCCCGCGACCATGTCCGGAAACTGTTGCCACTGCTCGACGAATGCCTGGCGCAGGCCGATTGCACCCGCCAGGACATCGACGGGGTGGCGTACACGGCGGGCCCCGGCCTGATCGGGGCATTGCTGGTTGGTGCCTCGGTGGGGCGCGCGATTGCGCTGTCCCTGGGAGTGCCGGCCGTCGCCGTGCATCACATGGAAGGCCATTTGCTCGCTCCGCTGCTGGAGCCCGACCCGCCGAAATTCCCTTTCGTGGCGCTGCTGGTTTCCGGGGGCCACAGCATGCTGGTCGAAGTCAGCCGCATCGGCGCCTACCGGGTGCTGGGCGAAACGCTGGATGACGCGGCCGGGGAGGCCTTCGACAAGACGGCGAAACTACTGGGGCTGGGTTATCCCGGAGGCCCGGTGTTGGCCCGCGCCGCGAAAACCGGCGACCCCGAAAAATACTCGTTTCCCCGGCCGATGACCGACCGCCCGGGTCTCGAATTCAGTTTCAGCGGACTGAAAACCCACACCCGCAACCTGTGGCAGGCTCACTGCGATGAAGAAAACGCCCAGGCGGATATCGCCGCGGGATTCCAGCAGGCGGTGGTGGAAACGCTTGTCATCAAGTGCCGGCGGGCCATGCAACAGACCCGCTGCGGGCACTTGGTGATCGCCGGCGGCGTCGGCGCCAACCTTCAGCTGCGCGAGGCCCTGTCCCGGGCCGGCCGGAAATATGGCTGGGGCGTTTCCTATCCACGGATCGAGTTTTGCACCGATAACGGTGCGATGATTGCCTATGCGGGCTATCATCGCCTGCGCACCGGCGCTTTCGAGTCCGAGATCATCCGGGCACGGCCGCGCTGGCCCCTGACCGAACTGGAAAGCGATACATGGACCGCGTATTCATCGAAAACCTGACGGTTGAGACCGTGATCGGCATCTATGACTGGGAACGGGAGATCCGACAGGCCGTGAGCCTGGACCTCGAAATGGACTTTGACATTCGCGCCGCCGCGGCCAGCGACGCCATCGAGGACACGCTCGACTACAAGGCCGTGTCGAAGCGGTTGATCCATTTCATCGAGCAAAGCCAGTTCCAACTCGTCGAGGCGCTGGCCGAACGCTGCGCCGCCATCGTTCTCGATGAATTCCCGGTCGCCCGGCTCAAGCTGAAACTCAGCAAGCCCGGTGCGGTGCGTGGATCCAGCGCGGTCGGCGTGATGATCGAGCGCCAAGCGAAACCGGAGCGCTGAGCCGCAAAGCCACCCATGAGAACCACCGCATGAGCACCGCCTACCTTGGGCTGGGCAGTAACGTCAACGCCCGGGTCAACATCGCTTCGGGCATCGCGGGCCTCGACGAGGTTTTCTCTGATGTGGACCTCTCTCCCCTGTACCGGGCGCCGGCAGTCGGCTTCGACGGCAGTGACTTCATCAACCTGGTGGCCCGCATCGAAACCGCCATGAGTCCGCTCGAGCTGAAACGATTTCTGCACGCCCTGGAGGACCGCCACGGGCGCATCCGTGATGTGCCGAAATTCTCCGACCGGACGCTGGATATCGACATACTCCTGTACGATGACTTGTACCTGATCAGCCCGGAGTTGGAAATTCCGCGCGAGGAAATCCTGACCGCCGCGCACGTGCTCAAACCGCTCGCGGACCTGGCGCCGAAGCTGCTCCACCCGGTCAGCCGCCGAACCATGGCTGAGCTCTGGGACGACTTCCCACCTCAAGAATCCCACCTGGTATGCATCGAACTGTAGGAGCGGCTTCAGCCACGACGGGTTTTTGTGGTCAGCGAAAAAATCGCGGCTGAAGCCGCTCCCACACCCCAAATCAGATATTGAGCGACCGGCCTCCGTCCACGGCCAGGATCTGGCCTGTGACATAGGGAGCATCCAGCGCCAGGTAGCTGACCGCCGACGCGATATCCCCCGGGTCGCCCAGCCGGCCCAGCGCGGTGCGCCCGAGGATCGACTGTTTCTCAGCGGCCGCGGGCTCATTTTCCGGCCACAGGATGGCGCCCGGGGAAACGCCGTTCACGCGCACCGCCGGACCCAGCTCCCGCGCCAGCGCCTTCGTCATCATCGCCAGGCCGGCCTTGGAGATGCAGTACACGGGGTGGCTACGCATCGGCCGCTCGGCATGGACATCGAGGATATTAACGATACTGCCGCGGGCGGCGCGAAGCTCCGGCAACAACGCCTGGACCAGGAACCACGGGCCGCGCAGGTTGCTGTTCAGCAGGTCGTCCCACTGCCAGGCCAGCACTTCACCCGCCGGGGTGGGATAAAAGCGGGATGCATTGTTCACCAGCACATCGAGGCTGTCGCATCCCTCGCGGACCCGGTCCGCCAGCTCATCGACGCCCGCAGGGCTGGACAGGTCCGCCTGCGCGACGCGGGCGCTGTCCGGTCGCGCCCCGTTGAGACGCTCGGCCAGGGCCTCGACTCCGCGGGAGTTGGAGTTGTAGTGCAGAACCACGTCGCAGCCCCGCTCGTGCAGAGTGGCAGCTATCGACGCGCCGATGCGTGCCGCCGCACCGGTTACCAGCGCCGTCTTGTTGGAAAATGCCTTTTTGCCACTGGACATGCGTCGTTCGCTCCAACACACTTTTCAGCCATGTCTCGCGCCATCCTGCCCGAACCCCCCGCCGAGCTCAAGCAGCTGAGCCGTTCGCTCTCTGCGCTGCTGCGGACGGAAATCACGGAATCCGGCCCGCTGCCGTTCGCCAGGTTCATGGACCGGGCATTGTACGAGCCCGGGCTTGGTTACTATTCGGCCGGCCTGCATAAGCTGGGCGAGTCTGGGGACTTCGTCACGGCGCCCGAATTGGGGACGCTGTTCGCCGCCTGCCTGGCACGCCAGGTCGTCGAACTGGCCGGCATGCTGCCACACTATGACATCCTGGAGGTGGGTGCCGGCACAGGAAAACTGGCGGTCGACCTGCTGCGGTCGCTGCCTCCGGGGCGCGTTCCCGTCCGCTACCTGATCCTGGAGACCAGCGCCGACCTGCGCCGCGTGCAGCGCGAGCGCTTCGCGGCGGATGCGCCCGGCTGGCTCGAACGGGTAGCGTGGCTGGATGAACCTCCGACCGCTGCCTGGCAGGGCCTGTTGATCGCCAACGAGGTGATTGACGCCCTGCCCACCGAACGCTTCAGAATTCACGCGGAAGGCGTCGAGCAGATGTGCGTGACGGTGTGCGAAGACGGCTTTGACTGGGCCTTTCGGCCAGCGCCGGCCGAGCTCGAGATGGCGGTGCGCCGGCTTGAGTCAAGTCTCGGCCGGCCGTTGCCCAATGGCTACCGCTCCGAAATCCGTCCGCGGTTGACGCCCTGGCTGGAAGCAATGACCACACACATGCAGCGGGGCCTGGCCCTGTTTGTCGATTACGGCTATCCGCGCCGCGAGTACTACCTGCCGGAGCGGGTGGACGGTACGCTGATGTGCCATTACCGGCATCGCGCGCACGACGATGTTTTTTTCTGGCCGGGCCTGCAGGACATCACGGCTTGGGTGGATTTCACGGCACTGGCCGAATCGGCTGACGCCTGCGGGCTCGACGTGGTGGGCTACTCGACCCAGGCCCTGTTCCTGCTGGGCTGCGGCCTGGATACCTTGATCGCGGAGCGGTCGCGCCACGGCGCGGATGGCGGACTGGCGCTGAACGCCGAGGCCCGGCAGCTGACACTGCCCGGCATGATGGGTGAGCGCTTCCAGGTCATGGGGCTGGAGCGCAACCTGGAGCCGGGTCCCTTCTTAGGCTTCAGCCTGCAGGACCTGCGCTATCGCTTATAGCGGCGATCCGCGCCTCTCGCAACCTGGTACCGATTTGCACGCCCTCGAGGCCCGCCGTATCGAGATCCCGCGCCTGGACAGCTAGCACGGCAGCCAGGGCGGCGCGCAACCGGCCCGCCTGGGGATAGGGCCGCTCTTCCCAGCCCAGCCGGCCCCGGTAGTCGGCCTCGCAAGCCGCCAGAAAATCAGGCAGCAGTTCCGGGCGGCGCAGCAAGCCGGCTTCCTCGATGAGTCGCATTACGGCGCCGGGCCGCATCTCGCACAACCGGTGCAGACGCAAATGCAGGCTGCACGTTATCAGTGCCAGGTCGCGAAACGATCCCGGCACACGCAGCCGCTCACAGACGGACTCCACCAGTGGAATCCCTGCGGTCTCGTGCCCCACGTGGCTCGGCCACTCCGACTCGGGAGTCAGGCCCTTGCCGAGATCGTGTAACAGCAGGGCGAATACCGCCTGTGGTGTCGCCCCGCTGCGTGCTGCCAGATTCATCGCCATCAGCACGTGCACGCCGGTGTCGATTTCCGGGTGGAAGGCTTCTGGCTGGGGGATGCCGAACAGGCGGTCGACTTCCGGCAACAACACGCTCAAAGCCCCGCAATCACGCAGAACCTCAACGAATCGGCCCGGCTCCGCGGCGGTCATGGCCGCCGCAGTTTCCGTCCAGACGCGCTCAGCAACCAGGTGCCCGATCTCGCCCGAGGCGCAGATCTCCCGCATCAGCTCCAGCGTGTCGGGGTGAACCCGGAATCCCAGCGGGGCAAAGCGGGCGGCGAACCGCGCCACGCGCAGCACGCGCAGCGGGTCTTCGCGGAAGGCGGGCGAGACATGCCGCAGCACCCGGTCCTCGAGATCGCGCGCACCACCGAATGGATCGATCAGGCGGCCCTGATCGTCGCGCGCCATCGCGTTGACGGTCAGGTCACGCCGGGCCAGGTCTTCCTCCAGCGTGACGCCGGGATGGAAATCGACCGCGAACCCGTGGTAGCCGTGGCCCTGCTTGCGCTCGGTTCGCGCCAGCGCGTACTCCTCCCCGGTCTCCGGGTGGAGGAACACCGGAAACGAGGCGCCGACCTGGCGGAAACCTTCGGCCAGCAGTTCGTCCGGCGTGCAGCCGGTCACCACCCAATCGTTTTCCTTATGTCGCAGACCCAGCAGTCCGTCGCGGACCGCGCCGCCGACCAGGTAGACCGCTCGGGGCATATCAGTGCTGCACGTGCCTGCGCCATCCACCGAGGCGCTGCTGCCTCGGCGAGATTCCCAGGTATCCCGGCACCGTGCTCTCGATCGACCGCGGCTTAATGCCAAAACGCGGCAGAGCATTTTCCTCGCTGGTGTTGTCGATCTGCAGGGACAGGTAGTTGTCCGTCGAAAAAGGCTTGCCCGGTACGAAATCCATCAACCAGCCCTGCAGGCGGGACAGGCCATTTGGCAATCCGACGATGTGGGGTTTCCGGCCGATGGTTCGGGCGGTGAACTCGACGAGCTCCCGCAAGCTATAGTCCCGCGGCCCCACCAGAACCAGGGTTTCCCCGACGGTCGACCCGTCGGCCAGGGCGGTGGCCACCATGGTCGCTACATCACCTACCCAAACCGGTTGCATACGGGCGTCCGGGCACGCCAGCGGCAATACCGGCGCCACCTTGAGCAGGCCGGCGAATCGGTTGAAGAACGAATCGCCGACACCGAATATCACCGAAGGCTGCAGGATGGTGCCGTCGATATCACTGGCCGACCGAATCAGATCTTCAGCCTCGCCCTTGCTGCGCAGATAGTGGCTCTTGCCCTTCCCCGCGTTGAGCGCGCTGACCTGGACCAGGCGGCGCACTCCGGCGATCCGGCAGGCCGCGATCACTCCCTCCGTGAGTTCGACGTGGGCCCTGCGGAAACCCTTGCCGCGGCGGCCCGACTCGTTGAGGATCCCGACCATGTTGATGACTGCATCGGCACCGCGACAGATTTCGGCCAGCTTGTCGCGATCATGGACGTCAGCCTGGCGCACTTCGACCCGTGGAATGATGGTCAACTCGCGGCAGGACATCCGGTAACGGCTAAGCGCCAGGCAATCATGGCCGGCTGCGGACAGGTCCGCGAGCACATGATGTCCGACGAAACCGGTCGCACCCAACAACACGATTCGCATGTTCGACTCCTCGAAGCGAAGGCAGCTACCCGGCGATCAGCCGGTGACGCGGCAGACGACTTCCGTTGTTTCAACAGCCTGCATGGTACCGCTCACGGCGCCGGAATCAAATGCAGGCATCCTGGACGAGATCCGGCTGACCGGCCGCCGCAGCCGCCATTCGTATATCGTCGCAAAGGCCAGCACCCGGGGGATGTAGTCCCTGGTTTCGAAATAGGGCAACGTCTCGACCCAGATCGCAGGGTCGCTGTTCGGCCGCTCCCGCAGCCAGCGATCGACGGCGTTCGGGCCGGCGTTATAGGCCCCGGTAACCAATACCGGATTGTCGGCGAAGCGATCCAGTAAATCGCGCAGATAGGTCGTGCCGAAGCGGATATTATCTTCAGCACGCATCAACTGTTCGGCCCCGGTGTAAGCGTAGTTGTGGCGCTTGGCCAGTTGCCTGGCGGTACCCGGTGTCACCTGCATCAGCCCGCGGGCGCCGGCCGATGACAAGGCGTCTTCAGCCATGGCGCTCTCCGAGCGCATCAGGCCCATGACCCAGGCCGGGTCGAGACTCATGGCGCCGGATTCGCTTGCGACCAACGCGCTGTAGTCCAGCGGAAACCGCCACTCGTACCAGCGCTGATCGCCGCTGTCACCGAGGGCGAATATGGCCATGGTGGGCCAGCCCTCGCGAACGGCCAGCCCGGCCGCAGCTCTCAAGCCCCGCTGGTCGAGTTTTCGCGCGGCCAGCACCCACTCGCTGCGGGCCCAGTTGCCGATGCCGGCCCGCCTCAACTCCAGGGACCGCTCGAACCCCGCCCGCCCGGCCAGTTGGTCAATCTCCTCGGATGGAACCGCCGGCGATTCGGGGCAAACGACATAGGGCAGACCCAACTGGTCGGCGGCCAGAAAACCATGATAGCCAGCTTCCTGGGCGACTTTCCGCAGCAGTTCCCCGGCCGCGGCGCTTGCGCCCGTCTCCAGCAGGGCCCGAGCCTTCCAATATTGCCAGCGCGAGTCGTTGGCGGTGCTCGGGGACATCGCCAGGATCGCCTGCAAGACCTTCGGCCAGTCGCCCGTGGCGAGCCCGTAGCGGGTCCACCACTCCAGCAACTTGTCGTCGCGAGCATCATTCGGCACCGCAAGCATGCGCTCCGCCGTATCGGCGCTGCCGTTGACAGCGGACCACAGGGCGATTTGCCGCAAAAGGCTGCTGTGAACCTCCGGAGCCCATTGGAAATGGCCCTGCAATGCCTGGTAATAACGCCACGCACGGTCCGGGTCGCTACGCGCCAGCTGACTCAGTCCGAATTCTGCGATATCCCGACCGTTGGCCGCATCCGGCCACTGCATGGCCTGGTCGAGGCGGCGATAGCCGCCGCCGTGCTGCTGATACCAACGTTCCGCCCAGACACGGTCCGGCTCGGACAGGAAGCGCGCCAGATAGAGGCTCAGCCGTGGCTGACCGGCCTCCATTGCCAGCCGGATTCGCTGCCAGGCCAGCCCAGGTGTGATACCACCCTCCTGTTGCAGCCAGCGAAACACCGGATCGCAGGCTTCGGGTTGTGACCGGCCGACGGTCCACAGGGACCGCGCGACCGCCAGCAAACCCTCCGTCTGCCCAGCCCGTATGCGGGCCTGTGCATAGGCGCAGCGGACTTCGGCGTCGCGCGCGTCCCGCGCATGGGCCAGCAGGGATTCCCAACGCTCCTGGCTGGCCAGGGTGCGGAGCCAGGCGGCTTTGAGGCCGGGGTCGAATGCCCAGTCTTCGTGGGCCTCGAGGAACCCGGCCATTTCGAGGTCATCAATCTGGCCACGGCGCTGGCGGAAGTCCTCGTATTGCAGGTACGGGTAAAGCACATAATCCTGCAGGGTGTCGGCGATCTGTTCGAAGGTGGCGCGATCGCCGCTCGCCGCGGCCTGCCAGGCACGGTTGAAGGCCTCGCGCTGGTCAGACTGCACCGGGCCCGCCGACGAGCTGCCCGGACCCGCCAGGCAGGCACAGGCGGCGACCAGGGGGGCTTTTCCGGCGTAGCCGGAGAGAAATTGGGTTATTCTGCCAACGACACGTTTGCCGCCCAGGGCCCATGAAAGAAACGATGCGTTCATTCGATCAAGAATATGTCTGCGGCCCAGCGGCAGCAAGCCGGCTTGCGGCAGGCGGAGTCGGGACAGGCGGCCGCGGGGGAGTCTGGAACAGTGTATTTTGAATTCGCCGTCATTGGCATCGCCGCAGGATACCTAGCCGGCTTTCTCGGGATTGGCGGCGGCTTTGTTGTCGTTCCGGCCCTCACCCTGCTATTCCTGCGCGACAGCACCACGGCGCCGTGGGCGATCCACATGGCCGTGGCCACCTCGCTGGCGACGATGCTGGTGACCTCACTGAGTTCGATCATCGCGCACCACCGACGCGGCGCCATCCGCTGGCCCCTGGTTCGATCCCTGGCAGGCGGCCTCGTTATCGGTGCCGTGCTGGGTGCAGTCATTGCCGACGCCCTGCACGGAGAGGCCCTGGTCCGGGTGTTCGGATCGTTCGCGGTGCTGGCGGGCCTGCAATTGATCCTCGGCCGCCACCCCGACGGCGAGAAACCCTTGCCGGGGCAACCCGCTCTCAGCCTGGTTGGCGTGGTCATCGGAACGATTTCGAGCCTGATCGGCATCGGCGGCGGTGCGCTGACGGGGCCATGGCAGTTGTGGCACGGGATCCGGGCGCAAAACGCGGTGGCGACGTCGGCGGCCTGTGGCTATCCCATTGCCATAGCCGGCACACTGTCGTTTATCTGGCTCGGCTGGCAGGGCGGCCAGCCCGGCCACGCCCTGGGCTATGTCCACCTGCCGGCCTTGGCCGGCATTGCGCTGACCAGCGCGCTGGCGGCGCCGTTGGGCGCAGCGACGGTGCATCGCCTGCCACCGAGGCTGGTGCGGCGTATCTTCGGCGTATTCCTCGTGCTCGTGGGTCTCAAGATGTTGACCGGCCTGTAACCGCCTACGGTGCCCGGCCCACTTCCACGCTGAGTATCGGCCTTTGAGGCTCGATCAGTTGAAACCCGGCCGGCAGATCTATGTCGACCGCAACCGGGCAGTGGTCTGAATAGCTGACGTCGAGCACCTGTGCCGTGCCTGCTGTCAGCTTTTCACTTACCAGGATGTGGTCAATCGCACGCTGGGGTTGCCAGGCAGGATAGGTCGGCAACCCGCTGGTGGGGGCCCGCAATGCCAGGGTCTCGCGGAACTCACTGACCGGGCCGGCGTCCGCCTGGGTATTGAAGTCACCCATCACGACCAGGTGTCGGCCGCTATCGAGTTCCCGGGCCAGGAATCGAAGTTGCTGCAACCGTGCGCGCTTGCCCAGCGCGAGATGCACGATCGCAATGTCCAGCCCGTTGAAACCTTCACCGTAACGCACCAGCAGGGTGCCGCGACCCGGAATGACTCCGGGCAGACGGTGCTCTTCGACGGCATCCGGCTGGAAGCGGCTCAGAAATCCATTGCCGGCGTAGGCCACCGTACCCACCTTGCGATTGGATTGGTGACACCAAAACGGCATACCGGACTGGGTCGCCAGGTAACGGGACTGGTTGATGAAACCGGAGCGGAGGCTGCCCGAGTCAACCTCCTGCAAAGCCACCATGTCAAAGGGAGCGACCAACGCGGCGATCGCATCCAGGTTGGCAACACGCTGCGTATGAGGCAGCACCTGCCGCCAGCTGTGCGTGACGTAGTGGTGATAGCGGGCCGTTGAGGTGCCCGCCTGGATGTTGAAACTCAGCAGGCGGATTTTCCGCCGGGAACCTCCCCCTGAATCAATTGGCTGTGGCACTGCCCTGCTGCTTGCCCGCGCTTTCCGAGGCGATCAGGAAATCGACGATGTCCAGCATCACGTCGAAGCTGGGCACCGCCGCATTGCCGGCGATGCGGTATTTGCCGTTCAGGATCAGGGACGGGGTCCCGGTTATGCCGTATTCCCGCACTTTCTGCTGGTCTTTCATCAGCCGGGTCTCCACTGCGAACGAACCCGAAGTCGCCAGGAACTTGTCCCTGTCGATCCCGAACTGGCTGTAGAAATCGGCCAGTTCTTCCATGCTGCGCATGACGTTCTTTTCCTTCCAGAGCCGGTCCATCATGGCCATGTGGGCTTCTTCGGGGACATTCATCAGTTCCGCGGTCACGTAGCCCCGGGCATAAAGCTCCCAGGCGCCCCTGCCGAAGACCACCGGGATGCGTCTGAAGCTGACATGTTCCGGCTTGCGCTTCTGCCAGGCGGTGATGTACGGCTCGAAGGTATTGCAATGCGAGCACATGTAGCTGAACGCCTCAGCCAGCTCCATCTTTTCAACAGGGGCCGCCGGGGCGCCGTCGATCAGAAAATAGTGCAACCCTTCCTGGTAGGGAACCGGCTTACCGCCCTGAGCCTGCACCGCGGCCGCCAGGGACAGCAGGCCCACGACCAGGATCAAGCTCTTTGTGAAATTCTTCATCATTAACTCCCGCAGATGCCGACAGCCATTCGGACTTCCCTAATGACCGCACACCGAGAATTCAGTTCACTCGGACTTCAGGTACAGGCCCTGGATATAGCTGGAGACAGCCGCGATCTCTGCGTCGGTCAATTCCGCCGCGACGCCGTTCATCACCTGGCTGGACGCGTCGCCTTCGCCCCA
>Ga0316194_10001421_pt1 | contig 16539 bp, 13 predicted proteins | sample CroRivsedime1_MG_FD_204936 | JGI IMG/M metagenome (GOLD analysis project Ga0316194, IMG submission 204936) | Coastal sediment microbial communities from Maine, United States - Cross River sediment 1 | ecosystem: Environmental > Aquatic > Marine > Coastal > Sediment | place: USA: Maine...
TGGACGACTCGGTGCCGCAGACGCACTGGGCACTGGGCTTCGTCCATCTCACACGTAAAGAGTTCGATCAAGCGGAGCAGGCTGCAGCCCGGGCAACAGCAATTGCGCCGAATTATGCTGACGGGTATGGACTGCTTTCCTTGATAGAGGTATTTCGTGGAGATCCGGAGAAAGCAATCAAACTCAACGACAAGGCGATTGGTTACAACCCCTTTTATTCGTTCGAGTATCTAGTTGCTTATGGATTGGCCTATTACATGCAGGGCAACTATGACGCGGCAATAAAATTTCTAGAGCGCGGGGTGGAGCGCAATCCCAATGCTATTCAAATCAAGGTACCGCTCGCGGCGAGTTACGTGAGAGCAGGCCGCCAGGATGATGCTGAGTGGGTGGCCGAAGAAGTGCAGATGTTGAGCCCGACCACCACCGTCAGCAGTATTGAAAAGGCTATCCCTTTCGCAAGGCCCGCGCTCAAGCAGGCCCTGATGGAGGATCTTATAAAAGCCGGGATACCCGAGTAGCGTTCGAGACCGGGGCCAGGTGGTGCGAACCATAGCTCTGGCCATCGGTCCATTTTGTCGCCCAATCAAGTACCCGAACTGATGGTTAGTCTCGTGCATAGTCTCTGGGCCGGGCAACGTCCGCCTTTGTTACAAGCTGAAATCATCAACGATCCTCCGGAACGACCGCCCGCGCGCGACGACAAACTACCAATCGCGCCATCGGGAGGTCCGCTTTACGCATAAAAGGCTGACATTCAGCTGGGTGTCTCGGCAGGACAGCTCCTGGCCGGTTCCGACCGGATCGTCAGGCAGGGCGAACGGCAGCTCCTGAGTGGGAAGAGTCAGTCAGCCGAGCTGCGCTGCAACCCATCTTGGCGGTCGAGTGGATCGGTCAGGGACCGTCCGGTTCTGGCTGGGAGCACCCGTTCCCGGCTCCCTCACCGTAAAGAATCCTGACAGCCCGAGATCGCGCCGACGTTAGGACCGGTTTTGGCCGACTGCCGTCATTGGTCGGCACGAGCGTCCCCGTAACCACGACCAGACCTCACCGAAACCGTGTAACCGCACGCTCGCACGCGCAATCCCGCGCATCCGCATCGGCCAAGAACGCAAAGAGCGGGCAGGGTGGATACTATGATATCCACATAACACCGCAACACCCTCCGCCCCGTCCGCCAACATCTTCTGTTTGATTATCCAGCGGTCTACTTATCGTAGACTCCATCACGCTCGAAGGGTGACAATCGTTTTATTATGAACTACCTGGCATGGAGAGAATGACGGTATGTTCCCCCTAGACCACGTCCATGATCACCTCGCAAGTACCTTCGCGGACATCGACCGCGAGGAGTATTCGTTGTCGTTCAATGCTCATGCCGGCCGAACTACGATCTCGGTAATGCCATCGAACCACCAGACCGAGGACGGGATGACTATCTCAGAGGTAGTGGTCTTGGAACACGAGGCCAACGGGCTCGAAGGGGTTACGCTAGAGCAGGCGGCGATGATGAACCGCTTTTCTACAATTAGCGCGCTATTCGCGGCGACACCGCAATTCAGTAATCCGAGAACAATTTCCAAGGTCGGTATCTTTAGCACCGACCAGGCCGCCGCAGAGCGCGTTTATGCTCCTATGATCGCGATGGAGGCAGCTGCTATCTCCTGGTGGACGGCCTGTATCAAAGCGCGAGAGTTTAATGTTGATCCCAATTTGTCACCTCTACCGATGACCGACGTCGCGGCCCCCTATGATCAGGGTGACTTTGAGAAGGCTGCCGAGATCTTTAACAACAGAGGCATGATGGCTACGGTCGGTGAGGACAGCCTTACCTTTGAGCTGCCCTGGGACGATGGGGCCGTCTCCAGCATGTACCGTGCTGCGGGTGTACTCGATGCTAGTCGTGCTGAACTCCGGGCGCACGGGATGACCGACGAGGACATCAGTCTCATGGGTGGACGCACCAGCCTGGCGACCATCAAGGCCAAGGCGCGCCACCCGATGTTCGGAGAGGGTCTGCAATGCTTGCTCCAGCTCGCTGTCCCCATGCTCGAAGACATTCCCGGCCAGGTGGCGCAAGCGCTCAATCTGTGGGAACTCTCCAAACCCGACTTGCCACCGATGTTCGGCAGCTGGTGCGCAGGGGAAAATGGGCCTGCCTTCGTGAGCTTTTTTCCGACAAGTTACTGTATCCCGGGCTTACCGACCTCTCTCGTCTACTGGACTGCGTCTCGACATGCCAGCGCTAAGACCTACTTGCAGGAGGTCTACGAGCGCTAAACGGGCTGATGCCGTCACTATTAGGAGCAGCATCTCTGCTAATTAGTCGTGGATCCCTGGCAATCACAGTTCAGTCCAACTTATTTCCGCTTAACCTTTAGTGAGAGTGATACATGCCGCTATTGACGCTATGAGCGGTTCACCTTCAGGATTTTCTGAATGCTTCAGTCAGACCTAGTAACGGCGCGAGAATCAACCGAGCCGAAGCCAAAGCGTTCGCTCTTTCGGGCGATTTTTCTGGCCGCAGTTTTAGTTGCGCTTGACGGGTTCTTGTTGAACCAGGGAGTGGTCGCCTTCCTGGTCGGCGTCTGGTTGCTGTTCATCAGTCTGCCGCTCAGATTGTTCATGAAAAGGTCCGCGGAATTGCGCACACAGTACCTACGCGACATTACTGTCTATTTTGCAGCGATTGCTCTGGTCTTCGCCCTTAACGCAGCGAACAACCAGATCGCGTCGGAGCGTGCCGAAGTTCTCGTTGCCGCTGTAAATGCTTTCCACGCGAGGCATCAACGGTACCCGGATTCTCTGGAAGAACTCGTTCCTGACTTCATTGAACGCGTCCCCTCGGCCAAGTACACGCTGTTGTTCAACGAGTTCTGGTACGTCGCACCCGAGAGAGATATGGATGCAGAGCTTTGGTACGTCGAGTTCCCGCCGTTCTACCGACCGACCTATGACTTCACGACAAATGAATGGAGGCACATTGACTAGTTTGGTGTTCGTTTCTTGTCAAGACCTAAGGCGCCCGCTACGTTTTATCGACTCGCGAAGACCGCGTCCGCCAAGCCTGCGATCAGATAACCCCGGGGATGTCGTTGGCAGAGCTGAAGGTCTTTGCAGAGGATCACGACTTATTGCCACCTGGCGACCAGTCAGGCGCCTACCTGGTTGAAGAGAAATCGTATGGGCGCTGGGGATGCATAGTAGAAGTGCAGGGAGATGTGGTGAAGAGTTCCGAGTATCGTTTCCTGGACTCATCGGCCACAGACGCGAACTCTCTGAACATAGGTGCGGTATTCGTGGAAGAAAACCACGATTTCAAATCGGTGAAGCCTGCGCAGAAAGACATGCGAATCGACACAGTCGCTTCTGATGGAAGTGCACAACCAGTCAGAAAGGGCATGACATCATCATGAAAGAGCTTGTTTTTACAGAAGAGCAAACTGACCAGTGGGTCTACTACGAATCCGATACGTTTTGGACGCTAAAACAGATGCTGGATGCAGTTGGTGATGCCACCACTTGGGGTGAATTTCGCGCCATGCTTCCGGAAGGGGAATTCGAGACACTGTCTGATTGGAATATCAACGGTGGGGAAAAGATTTATTGGGATGGTTCTAAGTATCTATTTATTGAAAAAGAGAAGTTGCCGAACTTTTTGGAAGAAGCAAAAAAAGATGAAGACTATTTCATAGTTCGACACGATAGCCCATTCAATAACTCTTGGTTTGTAGACGCGTGTTGGCCCAGCTTCGAGATCCACATTTGGGACGAGTTTCCAGAGGGATTCATCGAAAGGTTTCAGCAAGGAAAAACTTGGTTAGAGAGTAAACCCTATTTTGACCAATATGATTTTGATGAAATGGAAAAACTACTTACGGAAGTTGGCTATGACGTAAAAAACATTGGCTATGCGTGAAGAACTTGATATGACCGTTGTTGGGTGTTTGCGCTCATTCGCCTTGACGCTGGCGTACGGCTTTCAGACAGTTGAAATACCTAACCTGGGAATGTCCGTTGCTGGCTGGGAGCACCCGTTCGCGGACCTCGGCGTACACAGCATTCTGACGGTTGAAATACCCAGTCGGGGAATGACCGGTACTGAGTGAAAGCGCCAGTTAGCCGACCCCGTGCCGCACAGCTTCTCCGGCGGTCGGGCAACTTGGTCGGGGCATGACCGCAAATGGGCGCACAGCTAACCTCTTTCGCGTAACCGACCAACAGGTGAATCTTGCGATGGTCGGAGGGCAGGATTGCGCCACTAAGAATCGGGCAGGGCAGTGTCCTTGGTTTCAAAATCCGCCCATGTTTCAAAGGGGCCTCATCACAGGTGTTTGGAATTCCCGTCCAAAAAAGTATCCTCGGAGTTTGAGGCTGTGGATTCGAACATCGCTAGCGAACTCATAACCCGAAGGTCTCGTTGACACGGGGACCGTGTTGTTCGGTAGCCGAATAATTTGAGCGGGCTGCGCAGTTATTTGCCTTCGGAACCCCCGGGAGTAGCTGAATACCCTGCACCCTCATATATATGCCGGTGTTTTGCCGGGATCAGTCCTGCTCAGTAGTGCTCTGTCGTGCAGTTTGCAACGGGCGCCCTGCCAACAAGTTAAATGAAAACAGCGGCTTAGAAATCACATCGCCGCCTTTTAATCAATTGGTCGGGCGTTCGAATCGCCCACGACCCACCATACAATCAAGGGCTTAGCGAGATCATTCTCCTAAGCCCTTTTTGTTGATTCCTATTAAGTGGCCATATAGTGGCCACCTCGCATGAAACCTCACCGCCAAGGGACGTTAGCCAGCTTGGAGATGATTCGCGCCATGCCGAAGATTGGCTGGACGCTTTCAGGTGTCTACGACACTGGGGGTTCAAAGTGGGCGTTCAAACGGCGAGAAAACTGATTCGCTGATGCCACAGAACGGCAAGTTCAAACGCTCTGCTGACCAAGACCCATCAGGCCATTCCGGCAGCAAACAACACACTATTGCTGGTCAGCCACATCACGGCCACGCCAACTACTGTTCCTCCACAACGACCGGCGTGACGAAATCCGGCGCTTTCACTACCAGCACTGAGCATTTCAGTTGCCTGACAATAGCTTCAGCGGTGCTATCGACGATCAGGCGGGTCATTCCAGAATGTGTCAGATCGCCAACAACGACCAGGTCCGCCTCGATTTCGGTGGCAACCTTGATGATCTCGTCCCGATGACTGCCCTTTACCAGGTGGCAGACGGGTTTGAATGCTGGCAGTACGTCGCTGTCCATCGACTCCTTCAATTCGGAAAGACAGGTGTTCAGCGCCTTTCGATTTCTCTGGTGCTCGCTTGCAACGTAGTTGGCTGCTTCAAAATGCAGGAAAGAACGCCCGCTTCTCAGATCGTCCTCACCGTAGGCCTCCCAAGCATGGGCGACATGAAGTTCGGCGAACTGCGAGGTGGCAATCCAGGTCGCGTGCTCCAAGATTCTGTGGTTGATGGCGTACCTGTCATCCCGAGGACCCCCGGGATTTTCATCCTGGTAAACACCTGCACAAACACGGCGATGACGGTAAGGTTCCGGTGGTATCGTACGGATGAGCAGAACCGCGCAGGGGCATGCCCTTAACAGGCGAAAATCATTGTCACCAAAGATCCGCTCTTTCAGTCCGTTCCCGCCCTCCGCCGCCTTCAGCACCAAATCCCGTTCGTTGGCGACGACATCACGGGTGATCTCCTCATGCGACCGGCCAACGAGAACCTTGGTCTGAATGTCGAAATCCACATGTAGACGGTCGACCAACGCCTCCAAGCGCATGCGTCGATTCTCCGTCATCTGTTCTTCCAGCTCGTCCGGGGAAGACACGTTTCCCTCGACGCCAGTCGCCGGCTCGGTGAGGATCTCCGCTACCGTAAGAGCCGCTCCGCTGTCCTCGGCCAGGGCCGCTGCGTATTGGAGGGTAGTGACCTCATCAACACCCGGTGTCAACACCAGCAGGATGTCCCGATAACCGGCTCTCTTATCCGTTGCGGAGAACTTCGTGATTTTCTGATGCTTCCAATCCTGGTCACCTTCGGTGAGTCGGTCCGTAACCTCCACAGGGACACCTGATGCCCGGAGGACCTCTTGAGAGAGCTGCTGTCCGGACGCCAAGGTTTCGGGCACCGTGAAGGTGACGCCCAATGTGGTCAGCCTCTTGGCCATTCTCCCGTCCCAGGCGCGGGCATACACAGGCAGGCCGGGAAAGGCCTCCCGCACCGTTACCACTGCCTGCCCGATGCTTTCCATGTGGTCCATGGCAAAGACCACCATCGAGGCATGGGCAGCGCCGGCAGAACGCAGTATCTCGACACGACTGGCGTCCCCGAAGTACACCGGGTAATCGAGCGCCTGGGCCCTTGTTACCCTTTCCGGATTGATCTCCAGTACCAGATAGGGAAGCTTCGCCTTGGCCAGATTTCGGGCCAGGTGTTTTCCAATCCGGCCGAAGCCCGCGACGATGATATGGTTTCGAGAAGCGGGGATCGGATTGATTGACGGGGGTGCAGTGGGAGGCGTGCTGGCGAGCGTTTTGCCAAGCAACTCGCCCAACTTCGTTAGCACAGGGGTGGCTGCCATGCTCAGAGCGATCGTGACGAGTAACAGCTGGAAGAGCTCCCCATCCAATAGGCCCAGTATGTTTGCCAGTCCGAACAGAATGAACCCGAACTCACCGGCCTGGGCGAGCAGCAACGCAACCTGTACGGATTCTGCGTTGGAGCGTCCGGTTATTCGGCACAACCCCCACAACAGCACTGCTTTGAGGAGCAACAGCCCCCCTACCAAACCCGCCACCAGTAAACTCTGCTGACCCAGGAGTCCAAAATTGATGGACATGCCCACGCTCATGAAGAACAAGCCAAGCAGCAGGCCACGGAATGGTTGGATGTCGGCCATGATTTGATGGCGGTAGCGGGAGTCTGCCAACAGCAGGCCACCGAGGAAGGCGCCGAGAGCCATGGACAGGCCGGCCCAGTCGGTCAGCCAGGCGGCCCCGAGCACCAGAAATATGCCGGTCGCGGTAAATATCTCTGGGTTTCGACGGTTCCGGGCAACAATTTGCAGCGTGGGTCGCAACAGGAGACGGCCCAGGACGAAGACGCCGACAATGATCGCCACCCCTTCTAATGCGGCCAGCTCCACGTCCTCGGTGATGGACAGTTCCCGCTGTGCGAGTAGCGGGAGAAGCGCCATCAAAGGTACGATCGCCAGATCCTGGAGGAGCAATATCGCGAAGGCCGTGCGGCCGTAAGGCGTGCCCAGCTGGCCTTTGTCGCTCAGTATTTGCAGACCGAAGGCAGTGGAGGAGAGCGCCAGCCCGAAACCGACGATCAGCGCAGAGCGTATCGGCATCCCCAACGCCTGGGCCAACAGGGTAAAGACTACCCCTGTGACCAGCACTTGAGCGGTGCCGAGACCGAAAACGCTGCGTCGCATGACCCAAAGCCGGGACGGCTTCATCTCAATGCCGATAACAAACAAGAGGAAGACGACACCAAACTCGGCCAGGTGCCGTATCTCATCTACCGCTGCGATATAGCCCAGCCCCCAGGGCCCGACCAGTGCGCCGCTTACCAGAAAGCCCAGGACGGCACCGAGACCGAGGCGCTGGAACAGTGGCACAGCAATCACGGCTGCTGCCAGCAGTACCAGGATATCGACAATGAAGTGAGTCTCGGTCAAGGCTCTATCCTGCGTTCGCAGATATCTGATTCACCCAGCAGCGCTGGGTTGGTTGTGAAGGATGTTCTCACTAACCTTGGTGATCACGAGATCACGCGCAACCTGTCGAAAACTTCATTCGCAGTCCACTGCTGCCTATGGGACTACTTTGGTCAATGCGAAAGCGACAAGGATACGGAAGGATACATCGCTAGTTGATGGAAGCCATACTAGGGAAGTTGCTCAGGAATTTGCGCCCGGCCTAGGTAAAACCGCCAAGTGACAATTTTTGGCCGGTTTCGCCTACGACGGACGGCTCCGAATAAATCCCGAATCACCATAATAAAGCAGACAGGTCCGGTCCCGAAATAACCCCCTTAAACGCCGTCCCAGGAAAAGATTCGGCCAAAACCGCTGCGCGGTTTGGTTTTCCTGTGTTTCTCAGCCGGCCGCGCCCAGTAAGAAAAAACGACTGAAGTGATCAGCGTGCGTCAATAGGGGCCTGGATTGACCGGTTACGCCCAACCGCACATGGCCGGCGCGATCATCCCGGATACTGATGCAATTTGCAGGCTAGAGCGAAGTTGCTATTTTCCGCGAGAGGGACATTCATAACGCAATACTCCGTCGGAATCATTGCTCCGATTCGGATGAGTCTTTGGTCGAAGTAGTTTTAATTTTAACTTTGTGAATACGACGGCCTGAGGCCTGTCTGATTTCCACCGTTAAGCCATCTATTTCAAATTGCTCATCGGTTCTGGGGATTCTCTCAATGTTGTTTACAATCCAACGGCTAACACTGTCCGTTTTCTTGCCCCGTACATCTACTGTAGAAAACTCCTTGATTGCCCCCAACTCCACGCCCCCCTCTACTTCAATACCATCATCCAGTCTTGTAATCCCAGAGGGTCGTTTCCTATCTGACTCATCATATATTTCACCTACAAGCTCCTCCAGTAGATTTTCCATGCTAACCACCCCCCTCAGGTCGCCATGTTCATCCACTACAATGCTAAGATGCCTTTTTTGACGTTTAAGATCATAAAACAATTGATCGATAGGTTGGTTGAGTGGCGCGAATATTGGATCAATACCAATCTCTTTTAAGGGTTTGTCTATTTGATTATTAGCAATGGCAGTAGCGATATCATGCCAGTGCACAATATGAGTAATATTCTCAACGGATCCCGCATAAACAGGCACACGGGAAAAGCCAACTTCCACAATTTTTGGTAAGGCTTCCTTAATAGTGATCTCTTCATTCAATGAAAACATTTTATGACGAGGAGTCATCACATCCGCCACTACCAAATCGTTAAAAGCAAAAACTCGCTCAATAATTTTTGCCTCATCTTTTTTAATAGTGCCTTCTTTAGTGCCGTACTTTATCAAATATACTAGTTCCGTTTCCGTTACTATTGGGGTTTCTTTAATGTCGGTCATTTTGTGAACGAGAGTTATCAAATGTTCAAACATCCACACGAGGGGGAATAGTATCCGCATTAATAGCAATACGATGGGAGCAACTGCAAGAGAAACCCTGATAGAATGACGAATTGCCAAACTTTTAGGCGTAATCTCACCGAACACAAGGATCAGAAACGTTAACACTCCAACCGCCACCCCTGGACCCAGAGCTCCAAGATGTTCCGTAGCCACAACTGTAGCAAAAGCAGATGCGCCAATATTGACCAGATTATTTCCAATCAATAGTGTAATCAACATGCTTGTGGATTTCTGTTTCAATTCAAGCAATGCCTTGGAGCCACCCTGACCCTCTTTCTGCAAAGCTTCTGCACGCGCTAATGTGACGGCTGTTAAAGCTGTTTCTGAACCGGAAAAAGCACCTGAAAGAAATAGCAAAGAAATGAGTATTAGTGTGTCGTTCATAAGTAAAGAAAAGGTTCCTATCTGTTTATTTTCTCATGATCCCAGCCTGGTTTTTGCAATAATGATTGATCAGTCAGGCTTGGCCGAATCATGGCCTACGTAGTCTTTTATTAGAATTAAGGAATAACGCAATAATCGTGAGCAACAGAGCAATGCTGATTATCATCGCAATAACTATTATTGCCTTTCCCTCTCTTTCTCCAATGCTTGACAAGGAACGCCGTGTAATTTCGTCGGTCTCAAACAAAAAGCTTTCCAGCCTTTGATTGAAGCCTTCTTCAAGTTTTTCTGTTTCGTTGGCGATCTGTTCCGCATCACCTATGTTTCCATTCGCAAATAGAGCAAACAACTGATTGACGCGCTTGATATAATTAGCGTAATCTTCCCGTATGGATACGAGCAATTCGTCAACACGCCTGAGCTCAACTATCAACTCTTCTGCCTGAGCTAGTTTCTGAGCTTCCGTGCTCATGTTTGAAGCGGTTTCGATCTCTTCGTTCACCTTGACGGTGAATTCCTTGAATTTGGCTTTTGCTTCGTTTAGCAGTCTTGTGTTTTCTTCATCATTCTGTTGACCATGCGCTGCGACTTCAGCATGGCGCAGCGCCCGCTCGAGCCAGGACGTTTGCTCCAATTTATGTACCGTAATTCGAGTTACCATTTCGGTGATGGGCATCTCGTGCTTGAGAATCACGTTGAGCTCATTGTTGATTTGAAAAAGATAATATATGCTCGCCATCCCTGAGCCCAATAAAACTAAAAACAATAATCCTGTCAGCCAAGATCCCTTTCCTTTGCGTTTGGTCGACTTTGATCTCTTCATCTGTGTTCCTTCTCCTCCGTGCCTCATCGTTACCGACAATTCCGACCCAGAATGATTCTTCCGAGCCTAAGTGCTTCATCTGTAGTTCTCTTGTCACTGCGGACTTAACCCGCATGTTGCACGAAGGCGGCTACGCGTATATCCGTTTAGTGGCGTCACTACAGGCATTTGATTGAATTTTCTGGGCACGTTGCACAAGGTACAGTTTGTCCTAATCGGTTCTCTGAAAAATCTGGCGTTGCATCTTGAACGATCCCCCTCGATCCATAGCTATGGCTATGGTTTTTCGGGCGATAGTCCAAGCTGCTTAGCCAGCTTTCCCAGAAATTCCGATTCCTTCATGCAACATGCGGGTTAACCTTTATGTGCCTGTAACTCCTTAATTCGTAAGTTTTCGATGGCTTGTGGGTAACAATGTGCCACCAGTCAGCGTGGACAACAAGGCATGGTCTCGACTACCCAAATTGAATGTCCGCTATCAGCAGTTGAACAGGAAAACGACTCCCCTACTTGAAGGTGCGGAATTGGCGGGCTTCAGGCAACGCTGGTTTGGTTGGCAACGCCAGCAACCGCTAAACGGCGGTCGTTCGCCAGGTGAGCAATGACCGTCAGCAGCGTGTCGTCTCCGGCCATTTGGCGCGAATCCAGTGTAAAGCGATCTGACACCCCGGCCACCCTGCCGGGGAGTGTCTGTTGTGTCGAACTCGGTCATCTGAGCAAACCTATCGGGGATTCATGTCCGGCCGGTTTGTGGCTCAGATATCCAACAGCCATTGAAGAATGTGCTTGGCGATGAAGCCGAGCATGCCGAACGCAAGTACGAAGAACAGCACGAAAGTGCCGAAGCGCCCAGCTTTGGACTTGCGCGCAAGGTCCCAGATGATGAACAACATTAGGCCGATGAGGAGAGTCAGGCCCCAGGTCAATCCGAAATTCGAAATTTGTTCTTCAGTCCACCGCAACGCTCGTTACTCCACGGTGGTATACGTCGGCAGGTCGGATGCATCCACGAGTTCACTGTAAACATGCCAGGATGCGTGGCCCATGAGCGGATAAAGCACAAGAAACCCGAGCATGCCGCTCGCGAACGAAACTCCAGTCAGCCCCAGGATGACCATCGCCCACCACAACATGGTGACAGGATTTTCACCAACCGCGCGCACACTAGTGCGTATTGCCAGCCAAAGAGTCACGTCACGGTCGACCAGCAGCGGCATCGTCACTACCGTGACCGAAAAAGCGAGGGCCGCGTACAGACCACCGAGAATGCTCCATAACAAGAACAGGCCGTCATGCTGGGTGAGGACGTAGCGCAGAAACTCTGCCGGGTCGGTGATACGGACATTGACAAAGAAGTAAAACATCGCCAGAGAAAAGGCGACCCATACCACGCAGGCAAACACCAGCAGCAGGCCGAAGCGAAACAGACACTTGCTAGCATGTAGCCATCCGTTTACAGCGTCGGTCACCGAAGGCCGCCCCCCACCACTGAGTGATTTGCTGATGGCGTATAGACCGGTGGCCAGGAAAGGTCCGATGAAAACAAAACAGGACGCAGCAATCATCACCAGTTCCCAGCGCAGCAGTGTCGTGGCTAGTATGGCCAGGCTGAGCACAACGACCAGCAAGCCGTGCAACAGGCTGGGGCGACCGGCCGCACGCAGGTCGTGCCAGCCCTGCTTTAGCCAGTAGAAGACGCGTTCCGGATCTGCCGTTCGTACCGGCGGAGGTTCAGGGGGTACTACGGACGACTGTGATTCATTGCTCATACACTCTTTTCCGCCAGGTGTTGAGGAACGTCCGATTCTGTCACTAAAGCGATGTGGCGAACAGGCTGGGGAACAAACCGGTGCGAAAGGTTTCCCCAGCGGCGGCCCCATTAGCAGAGTGCGATATTCGTGGCTATGTGGATGGTATATTGGTATCGCTGTCCGCATCTAAGCGCCAGTATGTGACAACGCGGATCCTGGCGCTGATCGAGTACCTTTCGACGATGCAGGTCAAATAAACGCCTAGCCTGCAAATTGCATGAAGGCGGACGGGCAGATTGGAGTCTGCAGTATCATGGAAAGCGTTTGAATAGTTTCAGCTTTCATTTTCGCAGTTGCAGTTTGTCCTGTTCGGGCTCAGGCCGCGCTGGACTTTGCATTTGCGCCGATCCCCCTCAAACCATAGCTACAGCTATGCTTTTGATGTCGGGCTTCCTGTCCGCCACCCCTTCGGGGCCAATGCTGCGCATTGTTCGAATTCGCTCCAGGCTCATTCGTCGGCCGATCAGCCCAACTGCTTTGTCCATCACCCCCTGATTCCCAAACCCTTCATGCATTTTGCAGGCTGGTCCTGGGGCGGTCCTACGAGGGCTTGAGCGCCTTTGCGGTGGCGAACGAGATCAGATCCGTGCGGTCGGTGGTGGCCAGCCAACATCACCTCAGCCGGCGCTGACAATCTTCGCTGGACTCTTGGCCATCACTATTGGTCAAAAAAGTGTTTTCACACGGCCTGGGCCGAAAGCGTGCGCCTCTGATCAGGGTCCGGGAGATTCGATCTCCAGTTTCAGCGCGATGTATTCCCCGAGGTCCTTCAACGAGACCACGCCTACCAGCTGCCCGTCCTTGACGACCATGAAACGGGTATTGCCACCGGACTGGGTCATGCGAGAAATGAGTCTGCTGGCGGTCGTGTCGGGAGAGACGCTGTTGGCGTCGGAAGGTGGCGTGACGAGTTCACCGAGGGTCGCGTAGGTCCAGCGATCGCGTGGTATGGCCTTGATGTCGCTAGTCCGGACACAACCGAGCAGCCTGCCGTCGTCCTGTACCGGAAACATCTTGAAGTGGTAGTGGTATACGTAGTCGTCCAGCCACTGCTGCACACTCAGGTTCGGCGGCACGCTCACCGGCCTGTCCTGCATGAACTGGCGCACCGGTTTATCACCCAGGATCTCGCTGACCAGCATTTGACGGTACGAGGTGTTGGCCGCCGTACGCAAAAAGGCACCGATCAGCAGCCACCACATGCCACCGATCACGTTGCCCTGAATGAATGCCAGCCCGCCCAACACCATGAAGCCGATGCCGAACCCAGCGCCGATACGGCTGGCGATATAGGTGGCATAGCGCAGGTCCCCCTTCCCGTACCACAGCGCGGCACGCAACATCCGGCCGCCGTCGAGCGGGAAGCCAGGCAGCAGATTGAACACTGCGAGGACCAGGTTTACCAGGGCGAGATAGTGCGAGACGCCGATAAAGGGCGTGGGCCAGCCCCGGGCCGTGGCCAATACTTCTACCCGCGAAAACAGGAACGCCAGCAGCAGGCTTGCCAGCGGGCCGGCGACCGCCATCAGAAATTCGACTTTCGGGCTGACCGGTTCCTCTTTCATTTCGGCCACGCCGCCGAAGATGAACAGCGTGATCCCCTTGACCGTCACGCCCAAACGGCGCCCGACCAGCGAATGCGACAGCTCGTGGAAGACGATGGAAAAAAGGATGCCGATCGCGCCGGCGACCCCCATCCACCAATAGGTGTGCTGTGAAAGGCCGGGGTAGTCGATCGGAAATAGGCCGGCACCCAGCGACCAGGTGATCAGCAGTGCAAGCAGCAACCATGTCAGATTGAGCTTGACGTCGAAGCCGAAGATGCGGAACAGTCGGTAGCCTTTGATTCCGGATGTCGATTCGGGTTTGCGCTGCCCCGGTAGGCCCACGTTCATCTTTCCCCTCCGTGGAGTGGTCAGGATTCATGTTAGCCCAAAACAGACGGGCGCTGGATAAAGAAAGAAGGCCCGGGCTTGCTGCGAGGCGTTGCGATGAAATGACAGCTGTTATTGACGTTTTATGCTTGCCTGAAAATCCATATCAAGAGCTAGCGGCCCTATCGACCGCGCAGCAGTTTTCATGATTTAAGTCCATTGGCGTTGGCCTGCTGAGCATACGAACAGGCAAAGTTGAACTCAAGCGGAGTAATGTTCATCCGGTAGAGAACTCTTAGCAGGCGGTTCGTTTGGAAGAAAAGGCGTTTTATGCTGCTTACACTCAGGAAGCCGTCAGTGGGCTGTATATAATGAGAATTCACGTCTTTGGGGAACGCCAAAGGTGGATTCTGGCGCATCCCTCTGGGAGTCCGCGCAACTTGACATTCGGAATTACGGCACCATGAGCGACAACAACAATCCTAAGTCCGTTGAAATCGAGGGCGCGGGTGCCTCACTGTTTTTGGAAAAACGCATCGAGCAGCTCGAAAGGGAAAACGCCAAGCTCAAGAGAGAACGCAGCAAGGCGCTCAAGCGCTACCGCAAGCAGGAAGAGCTGAAACCCTACGAAGCTGAGTTGATAAAGCTGCAGGAACAGCTTGAAAGAGACAACCGGCGCATGATCATCCTCTTCGAAGGCCGTGATGCCGCCGGTAAGGGCGGTGCCATCCAGCGCATCACCTTTTACATGAATCCACGACATTGCCGGGTGGTCGCGCTGGGCAGACCAACCGAGGAACAGCGCAGTCAATGGTTTTACCAGAAGTACATCTCACAGTTACCACGCGGCGGAGAGATAGTCATCTTTGACCGGAGCTGGTACAACCGGGCCATGGTTGAGCCCGTGTTCGGGTTCTGTACCGAAAAGGAACACAAGGATTTCATGCGTGGGGTGGCAGGATTCGAACAGGATCTGGTGCGTCAGGGTACCCTGCTGATCAAGTTCTACTTCAGTGTCAGCAAAGCAGTCCAGGCGCGACGATTCGAGATTCGCAAGACCAACCCGCTGAAACAGTGGAAACTGAGTGAGATTGACCTCCAGGTCCAGGAACGCTGGGATGAATTCTCCCGGCGGAAGTATGAGATGCTCAAGCGCACCCACACGCTGGCGGCTCCCTGGACCATAGTCCGTGCTGACAACAAGCACCGTGCGCGTCTGAATGCCATCAAAGTGATCCTGAACTCGGTCGACTATGAACGACGCAACGGCGCGCTAGATTACACACCGGACCCCGCCCTGGTCCTCTCGGGGGCAGCAGAGCTGGAGAAGATGACGGCGGATCTGCTTGGAACCGGACGGCTGATCGAATAGTCCGCCACCAGGTAAGAAAACCGTGCGGTGCGAGTTCGACAGGGAATGGCGGGTTATGGCCGGGTTCACCTGTAGCCGACCAAGCAGTAAAGGTCAGCTTGTGAGTGAAAGCGCCAGTTAGACGACCCAGCGCCGCAACCCATCTTGGCCGCCGAGCTGATTAGTCAAGAGCCGTCCGGTTATGGCCGGGAGCGCCAGTTAGCTGACCCGGCAGTGACAAGCATCCTGACAGTGGAATTGCCCAGCCGGGGAATGACCGTTCCTGTTACTGACCTACCGTTCACCGGGGGAGGCCCCATCGTCAGCAACATGTGCATAGCCGTCGCTGGAGGTCTGATCCAACTGCTTCCGCAATGGATCGGTTACCGGACGTTGGCCGAAAATTCTTCCTGAATGGCAGCTTTCTGAGTTCCTGAGGGACCGGACACGACCCTGAACTGCCGGTCAAGCAGTCCGAGGTTCACCGTCAGGTAGCAAAGTACAGCGGTCATTCGAGGCGCCTGCTCACTGGCAAGTCGTCGGCCAGAGCTGCCGGTGGAGATTCGACCCGGCAGCGACTGCAATGGATTGCTCACCGGACATAGGCCGGGAAAATTCCCCGACGGCAGCTTTCTGATCTCTTGACCGGCAGCAACCGACACCAAGTCGACCTTCAGCGTTGAGGGGTCTGATGGGCGCTATCGACACAAGGAGCGGCGGCTATATATCGAGTGTTCGCACGATGCTTTCAGCCATACGGGATCAGCTTTTTGCCGAGCTTCATGTATGAACATTTGTACAAAACCAGAGCATCTGCCTCGAATGCAGCTGATGAGTATGAATTTGCACATATCAATGCAATGCGCTGATCGCTGCATATAATAATCTTTCTGTAGCGTAACTTCGGGCATCCACTATGCTCAGTGATAGTGAAAAAACCCATGGAAGAACTTGAGTTGGATTTTCTGCACCGTTGCGGCGCGTTCTGCGCTTCATTCGCAATCCTCTGGTGCGCAGCTTCAGTCGCTGACCAGCACAGAAACGTCGCTTCGCCGGAAGATCGTTACGACTTACGTCGATTGATGCAACCCTCGGCCGCCGAGTTAACTG
>Ga0316194_10001422_pt1 | contig 16538 bp, 17 predicted proteins | sample CroRivsedime1_MG_FD_204936 | JGI IMG/M metagenome (GOLD analysis project Ga0316194, IMG submission 204936) | Coastal sediment microbial communities from Maine, United States - Cross River sediment 1 | ecosystem: Environmental > Aquatic > Marine > Coastal > Sediment | place: USA: Maine...
ATCAATCACCTAACCCCGAACATGCGATGACGTAAACTAACCTGCACATAACACCAAACAGCCCTTCGAATGCCACTTTGGACCGGCTGAGTAACCAGCATATAATCGCTCCCCCTTTGCGATACCGAACCCAGTCATGACGAACACCGTCACCGCGCTGAACACAGACGAAGCCAGCGCCCAGGACATCGGCGCCTACATGCGCAGCGTTGGACAGGCTGCGCGAGCCGCCTCGCGGGCTATTGCAGCCGCGCCGACCGATGCCAAATCAGCGGCTCTACAGGCGATTGCCGCTGCGATCGACGGCCAGCGTGAGCGGCTGAAAGCCGCCAATGCGATCGATATGGAGAAGGCTGCGACCAACGGCATCGATCAACCCCTCATCGATCGCCTGCTGCTCGATGACGCAGCCATCGATCGAATGATCGAAGGCGTGCTGCAGATCGATAAACTTCCTGATCCGGTAGGGGAAATCACGGACCTGGCCTATCGACCAACGGGCATCCAGGTTGGCCGGATGCGCGTGCCGCTCGGGGTGATCGGCATTATTTATGAAAGCCGCCCGAATGTGACGGCCGATGCGGCCAGCCTGTGCATCAAGTCCGGCAACGCCTGCATTCTGCGCGGGGGTTCGGAGGCAATAGAGTCCAACAGAGCTGTGGCTCAGTGTATTGAGGCAGGTCTTGCTGAAGCCGGTCTGCCGGCCGGTGTTGTGCATCTGGTGAACACCACCAATCGGGACGCGGTGGGCGAACTGCTGAAGCTGAATGATTGTGTGGATGTGATAGTGCCTCGAGGCGGTTACGGACTGATTGAGCGGGTCAGCCGCGAGTCGACGATTCCTGTGATCAAACATTTAGATGGCATCTGTCATGTTTATGTCGATGCGCAGGCCGATCTGCAGATGGCGGTCGCCATCGCGGTGAACTCCAAAACTGAAAAGTACGCGGTCTGCAATGCGCTGGAGACACTGCTGGTCGCGCAGCCGATCGCCGCGGAGATATTGCCGCTGCTGGCCGAACAGTTTCAGGCAGCAGGTGTTGAGCTGCGAGGCTGTGATCAGACCCGAGCGCTGATTACAGCTGAGCCGGCAACCGAACAGGACTGGTCTGCCGAATATCTCGGTCCGACCCTCGCGGTTCGAGTGGTCGAAGACCTCGATGCAGCGATTACTCACATCAATGACTATGGTTCTCAGCATACCGACACCATTGTCACTGCCAACTATGCCAATGCCCGACGCTTTCTGGCGGAGGTGGACTCGGCAACGGTAATGGTGAATGCCTCCACCCAGTTTGCCGATGGCTTTGAATTTGGGCTCGGTGCGGAAGTGGGAATTTCCACGGACAAGCTTCATGCTCGGGGTCCAGTCGGACTGGAGGGGCTGACATCGCAGAAATTTGTGGTGCTCGGCGCTGGAGAGATTCGCCACCGTTGATCTGTCTGTACGGCGGCACGTTCGACCCGATTCACAATGGCCATCTGCATGCTGCCCGGACGGTCTGTGATGCTCTGCAACTGAACCAGCTGCGGTTGGTTCTGTCGGCTCGTCCTTCTCATCGCGAAGATACCGGTGCCAGTGTCGAGCAGCGCTGGGAAATGCTGCAGCTCGCCTGTGGCTCCGAGCCGCAGCTTGTGGCCGATGACCGGGAGATCCATCGTCATGGTCCCTCCTATACCGTTGAGACGCTCGAGGCGCTGCGGCTCGCACACCCTGAACAGCCGATTGGCTGGGTGATTGGCTGGGATGCCTATCGACTGCTGACCAGCTGGTATCGCTGGGAGCGGGTGGCTGAGTTAACCAATCTGGTTGTTGTGCATCGACCGGGCCATCTCAGCGAGCTGGATCAAGACATGCAGGAATTCACCCGCCAACGGCAGGTGTCGGCATTGTCCGGGGAGAAATCGGGTTCGGTAGTGATTCTGGAACAACAGATGTTGCCGATCTCCGCCGCTGAGGTCCGGGGGCTGTTGCTGTCCGGCAAGACGGCAGATCATTTGCTCCCGGGTGCGGTTGCCACTTATATTAGGCAGCACAATTTGTACGGAGTAGTCAGTGACCCCTGAAGCGCTGAGTGACCTCGTCATCAACGCACTGGAAGATATCAAAGGCCGCGACATTGTGACCCTTCCAGTTGCCAGTCTTACAGACATCGCGGACTACATGATCATTGCCAGTGGCACTTCGAATCGCCACGTCAAATCCCTTGTTGATAGCGTTGTGGAAGCCGCCAAAGCGGGCGGTGAGAGAGTGCGTGGTGTCGAAGGCCGGGAAACTAACGAATGGGTCCTTGTCGACCTGGGCGATGTGCTCGTGCACGTCATGGGTAGCGAAGCCCGCGAATTCTACGATCTGGAACGGCTCTGGACGCAGATGCCCGGTGATTCCGAAACGCTGCCCTGAGCCGGCTGTGGACAGCCCTGAGCGACTGGTGGACAGCCCTGAGCGACTGGTTAACAGCCCTGAGCGACTGGTTAACAGCCCTGAGCGACTGGTTAACAGCCCTGAGCGTCTGGTGAAAAAGCCTTGAAACTCAAACTGGTTGCGGTTGGCACCCGCCTGGATGACTGGATCACAACCGGCTTCAATGAATATGCCCGGCGCCTGCCCAGAGAGTCTGCGCTGGAATTGATTGAAGTTGCACCGGCGCAGCGTCGCGGCCAGCCGCCCGAGAAGCTAAGGGCGGAAGAGGCGACCAGACTTCTCGCCAAGGTGTCATCGCGCGACCATGTGGTCGCACTCGATGTGCTGGGGACGAAACTCAGTACCGAGAAACTGTCGCAGCGAATGGCCGACTGGCGGATGACCGGAGGTGATGTGGTTTTTCTGGTTGGCGGTGCGGACGGTCTGGACGCATCCTGCCTGACAAGAGCGAATGAACAGCTGTCGCTCTCGGCTATGACATTTCCCCATGGGCTGGTGCGGGTGATGATCGCCGAGCAGCTTTACCGTAGCTGGACCTTGCTGTCCGGCCACCCCTATCATCGCGCCTGACATGGCCCGTTCAATTTCCTTTAATGATCCACTGCGCGAGCGCCGAAGCTTTGGCGCTCGCGTCGCGCTGCTGTTTACCATCGCCGTACTGCTGATCGCTGTGCTGGTGACTCGGCTGGTGCAGCTGCAGGTCTGGGAGTTTGAGACCTATCAGACCCGCTCAGATGAAAATCGGATTCAGGTGCAACCGCTGGCGCCGCCGCGGGGACTGATTTATGACCGCAACGGCGTGCTGCTGGCAGACAACACCACAATCTATTCTCTGGCGCTGGTGCGCGAGCGGGTGGATGACATGGAGGCGCTGCTGGCGCGATTGAATCAACTTGTAGGTCTCGATGCCGAAGAACTTGAGGGCTACGAACGTCGTCTGAAGCGGCGACGTCGGCCGTTCGAGCCGGTCACTATGAAAGAAATCCTCAGCGAAGCTGAGATTGCCCGTCTCGCGGTAGAGCGCCATCGATTGCCTGGTGTTGAAATTGTTACCGAACTCGTGCGCCGCTATCCGGCTAACAGTGCCTCGCTGTTCGCGCACGCGGTCGGATCTGTGCGGCGTGTGACAGAGGAAGATCTGCAGCGCCTGGATCCGGTGAGCTACAGCGCGACCCGTTACCTGGGTCGCCGGGGTGTGGAACGGTTCTATGAAAACTCGCTGCACGGCCAGGTGGGCTATCAGCAGGTAGAAACCGACGCTCACGGGCGGATTCGCCAGGTACTGGAGATTAACCCCCCCGTTTCGGGTAAAGACATTACCCTGCATCTTGATCATCGGCTGCAGATTGCTGCGTCTGCGGCGCTCGGTGGTCGTCGAGGTGCTGTGGTTGCCCTCGATCCTCGCAGCGGTGGTGTGCTGGCGATGGTCAGTAATCCTGGCTATGACCCGAATCTGTTCATCAGCGGGATGACCGGGGAGACCTACAGTGCGTTGCTGAACTCGCGTGATAAGCCGCTGTTCAACCGCGCCATCAACGGACAATATGCGCCTGGCTCGACCTTCAAACCCATCGTTGGACTGGCGGGTATCGCGACCGGTGAGACCAACTGGTCAGAACATATCGAAGATAGAGGCTGGTTCAAATTGCCGAATCAGGAACGTATCTATCGGGACTGGAGCTGGACCGCGCGGAATTCCGGAGGCCAGGGGGTCGTGAATCTGAACCGGGCAATTTACCGCTCTTCCAACGTGTATTTTTATGACCTGGCTAGCCGGATTGGCATTGCCCGGCTAGCGCCGTTTGCGGCTCAATTCGGGCTGGGTCAGAACCTGGCTGAAGATATTTCCCTGGCCAGTTCGGGCCTGTTGCCGGACCCTATCTGGAAGCAGGGCGTCAAAGGTCAGGTCTGGTACCCGGGTGATACTGTGAATCTTGGGATCGGCCAGGGCGATCTGCTGGTGACACCGCTGCAACTGGCGACTATTTCGGCGACCCTGGCGAATCGTGGCCGTGTGGTGCGCCCGCGCATGCTGCTTGAGAGCAACAGAGCACTGGTGGAGCTTGATCCGCTGCCAGCGCCTGAACCGGTTCAGGGCTTGAGCCCGGAAGACTGGGAGCTCATGGTGGATTCCATGGAAGATGTCGTGCACCGGGGCAACAAAGGCTATGGCCAGAACGGTACTGCGTGGGCTTACATTGGCCGCGGTATCGACTACCGCATGGCGGGAAAATCCGGCACGGCTCAGGTAGTGGAAATTCGCCAGGGTGAAGAGTACGACGAAGAAGAGCTGGGTGAATTCAACCGCAAACATGCCTGGTTCATCGCTTTTGCACCGGCGGACAACCCGGTGATCGCGCTGGCGGTGCTGGTTGAAAACGGCGGTGGCGGCAGCTCTGTCGCGGGGCCAGTTGCGCGTGAAGTTCTGGACGCCTATCTGCTACCGCAGCTGGCGGCAAAATGAGTAGTCAGGATTTTGTTCGGACTCTGCCGTCTGCAGGCTCGGGCTCAGCGGGTGCTACGTTGCTCAGAGTCCATCTCGATCCGCTGTTTCTGTGTGTGCTAATTGCCATTGTCTGTTACGGACTGGTTGTTCTGTTCAGTGCAGTCAACAGAGACATGGACGTCTTCGGTAATCAGCTGATTCGCATGGGGATCGCGTTCATTGCGTTGTTCGCTGCCGCTCAGCTGCAGCCGTCGTTCTACCTTCGCTGGGCACCATTTGTTTACATCGGGGGTGTGGTGCTGCTGGTGCTGGTGCTGCTGATAGGGGTTGAGGTGAAAGGTTCTCAGCGTTGGCTGGATATTCCCGGACTGCCCCGTTTTCAACCTTCGGAGCTGATGAAAATTGCAGTGCCGATGATGGTTGCCTGGTATTTTCACGACCGGCCACTGCCGCCACGGTTCAAAGACGTTTGTGCGGCCCTGCTGATCATCGCGATTCCTGCAGCCTGTATCATCCGCCAGCCGGATCTCGGTACCGGTATTCTGGTGGCGGGAGCGGGAGTTGCGGTCCTGGTTCTAGCCGGTCTGTACTGGCGTTGGATACTCTATGCGGGTCTCAGTCTGGCCGTGGCGGCACCGGGTCTGTGGTATACGCTGCAGGATTATCAGAGGCAACGGATTCTCACCCTGTTTGATCCACAGAGCGATCCGCTGGGCGCCGGTTGGAACATCATCCAGTCAACCACGGCCATCGGCTCCGGGGGAGTCTGGGGCAAAGGGCTGTTTCAGGGAACTCAGAGTCATCTGGAGTTTCTGCCAGAGAGCCAGACTGACTTCATCATCGCCGTGGTCGGCGAAGAACTGGGTCTGGTCGGGATCCTCGGTCTGCTGGCGTTGTATCTGATCGTCATTGCCCGAGGTCTGATGATTGCTGTGCAGGCACAGAGCACCTTTGGCCGGTTGCTGGCAGGCGCACTGACGCTGACCTTTTTTGTCTATGTTTTTGTCAACATCGGCATGGTCAGCGGTCTTCTGCCGGTCGTTGGCGTACCCTTGCCGCTGGTGAGCTATGGGGGCACATCGGCGATTACCCTGATGGCGGGCTTTGGCATCATTATGTCTGTTCGTACCCATCGATCCCGGTAAAGACGAATACGGAGTTGTGTCGAACCATATGTCAGGAATGAATCTACGGACAGTGCTGTTCCGATGCCTTGTTGTTCTCGGTCTCACCGCGACTACTCTGTATGGCTCGGCTTATGCCGACTACACGATGCGCGAAGATGTATTGGACTACATTGACGAATTGGTCAGGGAACATGCTTTTGATGAAGCACAACTGCTGGCTCTGTTCAGCAAAGCCGAGCGTAAAGAGAGCATTCGCAAAGCCATGTCGCGACCGGCGGAGAAAACCCTGAAGTGGTATGAATACCGGCAGATTTTTCTCAAAGAACCGCGTATCAGTCAGGGCCTGGAATTCTGGGAAGTGAATGCTGACACCCTGGCGCGGGCTGAAGCCCAATTCGGTGTGCCGCCGGAGTATGTGGTGGCCATCATCGGAGTTGAAACCCGTTATGGCAGGATTGTTGGCAGCTTTCGGGTTGTGGATGCGCTGGCGACCCTGGCGTTCGATTACCCTACAGATACCGGTAGATCCCGGGCAGATTTTTTCCGGCGGGAACTGACCGAGTTTCTGCTGCTGGCACGGGAAGAAAACAAAGACCCACTCAGCCTCAACGGCTCTTATGCCGGTGCGATGGGCTATGGCCAGTTTATCCCCTCCAGTTTCCGTGCTTACGCAGTGGATTTCGATGGCGATGGGTTGCGGGATATCTGGACCAGCGAGACGGATGCTATTGGCAGCGTGGCCAACTACTTCCACGTTCACGGCTGGCGTTCAGGACAATCCACCGTGGAGCTGGTCACGCTGAGTCCGGAAGCGGACATGGTCAGCCTTGAGGCGCTCGCCAACAGCACGCTGAAACCCGAACAGACAGTTGCTTCTCTGGCAGCACTCGGTCTGGAAGTGGGTGATCTGGACCCGCAGCAGTCGGCAGCTCTGTTCCGGATGGCATTGGAAGACGATGCCGAGTATTGGCTGGGGCTGCAGAATTTCTATGTCATCACTCGCTATAACCGCAGCCGCCTTTATTCGCTCGCCGTTCACCAGTTGGCGCAGTTGCTCCTCGAAGCCAGGCAAGCGGCGTTGTCTGCGCAGTCCGTGAAGGTCCAGCAAACATGAAGATCAAAAGTTTCGCGCTCCTGGCGCTGGCGGTTGTTCTGTTTATGACGGGTTGTCAGGTGCCTGGCTCCAGCCCGGTGCAACAGGCACCCAAAGATGGTCCGCCACTCACTGTCCCCCAGGGTCTGGCCAACCTGCCGGATCCGGAGGTGGTGGAAGAATCTCGCAGTCGTTACGGTAATCCGTCAACCTATACCGTCGCCGGCAAGACCTATCGACTCATGGCAACCAGCCGGGGGTATTCGGCTGAGGGGCTGGCCTCCTGGTACGGCCGCAAGTTCCATGGCCGGCGGACTTCCAGTGGAGAGCCATTCGATATGTTTGCGCTGACCGCCGCGCATCGAACATTACCAATCCCCGCGTTCGCTTCGGTCACAAACCTGACAAACGGTCGATCTACCGTTGTTCGGATCAATGACCGTGGCCCGTTCCATGACGATCGGATCATTGATCTGTCTTATGCCGCAGCCGTTAAGCTCGGATTCGAGGGTTCAGGGACTGCCCGAGTCAGGGTGGAGATTCTAGAACCGGGCCGTGACATCTATCTGCAGGCAGGTGCCTTTACCAGTCTATCAGCCGCAGATGCGCTGAAGGCCCGGGTCGAGCAGCTCACCGGTCAACCGGCTTTTGTTGTTAAAGTACCGGGCGATAGCCTCTACCGGGTTCGCATCGGACCCGTCAAAGGCCGTAGTGAAGCGGCCGCAGTCCAGCAGACCATGAGCTCAGTAGCGCTCGCTGAGCCGTTGATATTGCCCCGCTGATGACATGGAGCGTGCGCGCCCGAACCGGGGTGGTAAACTCCCAGGCTTAAATTTCCGGATGAGAAAACAACTCTTGTTTGATCGCATTTCCATTAGCGCCAGCCGATTGTTCGGTCCGTTACTGCTCAGCCTTGCTGGGGTCCAGGCGTTCGCCGAATCCTCTCAGGCGCCTATTATTCCGCCGCCACCCAGCGTTGCGGCCAGTTCTTATCTGCTCATTGATGCGGATACGCGGGAGGTGCTTGTGGAGCACAACGCCCGCGAAACGCTTCCGCCTGCGAGCCTGACCAAAATCATGACCGGATACATCGCGACGGTAGAGCTGGAGGCCGGCCGGATCAGCATGGACGATCAGGTGCCGATCAGTGTGAAAGCCTGGAAAACGCCCGGCTCGCGGATGTTCATTCGTGAAGGCACTACCGTACCGCTGCACGATCTGCTCAACGGCATCATTATCCAGTCCGGTAATGACGCCAGTATCGCAGTCGCGGAGCACATAGCCGGCAGTGAAACTGCATTCGCGGACATGATGAATCAGCAGTCAGCGCTGCTGGGCATGACCGACAGCCATTTTGTTAACGCCACCGGATTGCCGGACGATGATCATTGGACGTCTGCCTGGGATCTGGCGAAGTTGACCACCTCGCTGATCAAAGATCATCCGGAGCATTATGCGATCTATTCGGAGAAGTCTTTTACTTTCAATGATATCGAGCAGCCAAATCGTAACCGCCTGCTGTGGCGTGACAAGACTGTCGACGGCGTGAAAACCGGCCACACCAGCGCAGCCGGATTCTGTCTTGTAGCGTCAGCGCTGCGCGGCGATATGCGGCTTATTTCTGTGGTGATGGGCACCGACAGCGAAGAGGCTCGGATGCGGGAAAGTCAGAAGCTATTGTCATATGGCTTCCGCTACTTTGAGACGCAGCAGCTCTATGAAGCTGCTGTGCCGTTGAAAACTGCTGAACTGTGGTATGGCGCTCAGGATACCGTGGAACTGGGAGTGGCCGACAATGTCGCGGTCACCATTCCGCGTGGACACTATGACGATCTGCAGGCTGAGATGGTGTTGCCGAAAGTAATAGAAGCACCGTTCGAGTCCGGCGCTGAGCTGGGTGAGCTCCGCCTGATGCTCTACGATGAACTGGTCTACAGCGCGCCGCTGGTGGCTCTTAATGCCGTAGAAGAATCTGGTTTCTTCTCTCGGCTCTGGGACGCAGCGTACCTGTTTTTCGTCGGATTCTTTTCAAGTGACTGATGCCCCGAAACTGGAATTTCCCCAGCCGCACTATCCGATTCGAGTGATTGCCGACCACCACGAACAGCTTCGTGATCAGGTAGTTGAGGTGGTCAAACGCCACGATCCGGAATTCAGTGAAGAGACAGTGGAACTGGTGCACAGCCGGCAGGGCGCCTATTGCTCCTTGCGAATGGTGATCTGCGCTACCGGCGAACCGCAGTTACAGGCTCTGCACAACGAACTGCGGCTTAATCCGCTGGTGAAGATGGTGCTGTGAGCACGCTGACCCGGGTGGTCGGTCTCGGCCGCACAACCTATCAGGATGTGTTTACGGCTATGCGGGACTTCACCGATCAGCGTAATGGTGATACTCCCGATGAAATCTGGTTGACCGAACATGAGCCGGTTTTCACCCAGGGACAGGCAGGGAAAGCAGAGCATCTACTCATGCCCGGCGATATTCCTGTGGTTCAGTCAGACCGTGGTGGTCAGGTGACCTATCACGGTCCTGGTCAACTGGTCGCTTACCTGCTGTTCGATCTGAGACGGCTGCAGTTGACCGTTAGAGGGCTTGTCAGCGGAATTGAACAGGCAGTGACTGAAACTCTGGCGGACTATGGGATAGCCGCTGCGCCGCGACCAGATGCACCTGGCGTATACGTCGACGGGGCAAAGATCGCGTCACTGGGCCTGCGGGTGCGGCGCGGTTGCTCGTATCACGGCCTGAGTCTCAATGTGAACATGGATCTGGAGCCGTTCAGTCGGATCAATCCGTGTGGTCTTCAGGGGATGGAAGTTGTGCAGGTTGCTGATCTGTTAGGTCCGGATCAGATTGAGAATCGAGATCTCGGACGGGTCAGCGAGGACGTTCTGGAATCACTGGCTAGAGTATACGGGCTCAGCCTGAACAGTTAACGCACTGGGGATCTTTTGGCAGTTTGAGTTTGCGCCACTCCATTCGCAAGCCGTCAAGGAACAGCAGATAGCCGACCAGAGATTCACCGGCACCAGTCAGCACCTTAATAGTTTCCAGCGCCTGGCAGGTACCGATGATTCCGACTAGAGGCGCGATCACGCCGTTCTCTGCGCAATTCAGAGCAGCATCATCACCGTTCGGATACAGGCACTGATAACAGGGCGAAGCGTTCGTGCGCGGATCAAATACCGATATCTGTCCTTCCCAGCGAATCGCGGCGGCTGACACCAGCGGTACCTGCGCCTGCCAGCAGGCCTGATTGATCTGATATCGGCTGCTGAAATTGTCTGTTGCGTCGACAACAGCACTGGCCGTGCTGAATAGAGACTTGAAACCAGTGGTATCGAGGCGGGCGTGAACAGTTTCTACCGCCACTTCAGGATTCAGCTCGCGCACGCTGGCCGCGGCGGAGTCGACCTTGCGTTTGCCGATGTCGTTCTGCTGGTGAATGATCTGGCGCTGCAGGTTTGAGAGTTCCACTTCATCGTGGTCCACGAGCACCAGCCTGCCGATACCGGCGGCGGCCAGATAGAGTGCGGCCGGCGCACCTAATCCACCTAGGCCGATGATGACCACGGTGGCATCAACCAGGGCCTGCTGACCGGCAATGTCTACTTCCGGCAACATAATCTGACGGCTGTAGCGCAGCAGCTGGTGGTCGTTCATGCCCTGTCTGCCCTCTTATTTACTTCAGCCAAGCTGCCGAGCTCAGCCCGGCCACTGTCCAGCGGTCACCCGATCATGACCGCCCAGATCGTGCAGGGTGCAAATTTCAGCAAATCCCGAGTCGGTCAGCAGAGCGCGCACTGAGGCACTCTGATCAGAACCATGTTCCAACAGCAGCCAGCCATGGCGCAACAGATACCCGGACGCCTTATGGCAGATGTGCTCAAGGTCGTTCAGGCCGCGAGGTCCGCTGATCAAGGCCTGGCTGGGTTCGTAGCTCAGCGCTGGCAGATGAGCGTCGTCGGCGGCAATGTATGGGGGGTTGCTGACTATCATCGAGTATTGCCCGGTTACCGGCTCAAACCAGTTGCCGAGCAGAAATTCCATGTCCACGCCCAGGCGCCGGGCGTTTTCTCTGGCGATTTCCACAGCTGCATCGCTTTCGTCACTGGCGCTGACTCTGGCATTGCCGTATCGGGCCAGGCAGATACCGATGATGCCGCTGCCAGTACCCAGATCCAGCACCCGGTCGGCTGATGAGAGTCTGGCCAGCGCTGCTTCTACCAGACACTCAGTATCGCTGCGTGGGATCAGTACCGCCGGTGAGACTGTGAAATCCAGCGAATAGAATTCTTTGTGGCCGGTGATGTAAGCGATGGGTTCGCCCTGTCGTAGCCGTTGCACGCTGTTGTTCAGGTTCTCCTGATCAGCACAGGAAAGAGTTCTTTCCGGAAAGGCGATGAGCTGGCTGCGAGCGAGTTGCAGCCTGTGGCCGAGCAGCACATCCAGGTCCAGGCGGTCGAGATCGGCGTGGCTACTGCGCCAGGCGCCGACTGTGCTCACGCCGATTCGCCCAGAGTTTTGAGCTGGTCGGCCTGATATTCCTGAACAAGAGGCAATACCACATGATCAAGTGTGCCTTCCATGACTTCGTCGAGCTTGTAGAGTGTCAGCCCGATCCGATGATCTGTGACTCTGCCCTGGGGAAAGTTGTAGGTGCGGATCCGCTCTGAACGATCGCCGCTGCCAACCAGGCTTTTACGGGCTTCCGCCTGTTCGGCCTGCTGTGCTGTCTGGGCGACATCCAGCAGTTTGGCCTGCAGCAGCGACATAGCGCGGGCGCGATTTTTATGTTGCGAACGCTCGTCCTGACACTCCACCACAATGCCGGAAGGCAGATGGGTAAGGCGAATGGCTGAGTCGGTTTTGTTGACGTGCTGGCCTCCTGCTCCAGAGGCGCGATAAGTGTCCTCACGGATGTCGTTTTTGCTGATTTCGATTGCATCAATTTCAGCCACTTCCGGCATGACCGCCACCGTGCAGGCGCTGGTATGGATTCGGCCCTGAGATTCGGTTTCAGGTACCCGCTGTACCCGATGCGCTCCGGATTCAAATTTCAGTTGAGAATATACGTCCTGGCCGGTAACTCGGCTGATGATTTCCTTGTAGCCGCCATGATCCCCGGCGCGGGCGTTAAGGACCTCCATATGCCAGCCGCGCCGTTCGGCGAACTTGCTGTACATACGAAACAGATCACCGGAAAAAATGGCCGCTTCGTCGCCACCTGTGCCGGCACGTATTTCCAGGAAAACGTTAGAGCTGTCGTTCGGATCTTTTGGCAGCAGCAGGGTTTTAAGGTCTTTTTCAGTACTTTCCAGTGCTTCATTGACTCGAGTGAGGTCCTCGGTCGCCATTTCGCGAATGTCAGCATCTTCATCTTTGCTGAGCAGTTCGCTGTCCGTGCGTTCTGTGCCGAGGTCCTCGTAGCGTCGAAAGCACGCGATCACCGGGTCGAGTTCGGAGAATTCGCGAGACAGCGCGGTGAACTGATCACGGTCCGCCATGACCTCGGGGTCTGACAGCAGTGCGCCTACTTCTTCGAAACGATCGGTCAGGGCAGACAGCTTGGCCATCATGCTCGGGGAAAGACTCATTGGGTTCAGTCCAACTGGTAGAGCGTTTTCAGATATTCGAGCAGGTCTGCCCTGCCATCTGCGGCCGCGTTGCGAATTGCCGTTGTCGGCGTGTGGATCAGCTTGTTGGTGATGCTGCGACTCATGGCAGCGAGTACCAGTTCCGGATCATCGCCCTTTTTTAAAGATCTCAAGGCGCGTTCCAGTTCCTGTTGCTGAATGGCACCGGCACGATCGCGAAACCGTTTCAGAATACCCTGGCTGTGGTGGGCGCGGCGTTCACGCAGGTAGTGGTTAGCACCGTCTTCAACCAGCACTTCAGCTTCGTCAGCCGCGGCGCGTCTCTGTTTGACGTTGTCTTCGATGATTTCTGTGAGGTCGTCGATAGTGAACAGATAAACGTCCGGTAGCTCGGCGGCTTCAGGCTCGACGTCGCGCGGCACAGCAATGTCGACGATGAAGATCGGTTTGTGCCGTCGCTGCTTGATGGCCGCCTCCAGCGCGCCTTTGCCGACCACGGGCAGGGAACTGCCGGTGGACGACACGACGATGTCGTAGTTGGCAAGCTGGCCGGCAACTTCAGTCAGCTGCATCGGCACAGCGTCATACTTTGCTGCGAGAGTTTCTGCATTCGCCAGGGTCCGATTGGCGATGGCCATGCCGGCGACCCCGACTTCGTGCAGGTGCTCTGCGACGTTCTGAATGGTATCGCCTGCGCCGATCAGCAGTGCTTTGGTGGTTTTCAGGTCGCTGAAGATCTGTTGCGCCATGACTACAGCTGCATAAGCGACCGACACCGGGTTGCGGCCAATTCCGGTGTCGGTGCGAACACGTTTTGCCGTGGACAGGGTAATCTGGGACAGCAGGCTGAGTTCAGGCCCGAGGGTGCCGGCGCTGCGTGCCTGCTCGTAGGCTGACTTCACCTGACCCATGATCTGCGGTTCACCCAGCACCTGAGAATCCAGACCCGACGCGACCCGGATGAGATGACGGGCGGCTTCCTGGTCCCAGTGGCCATAGGCCATACTCGCCAGTTCGCTCATGCCTATCTGACGCGTGCTCGCCAGCCAGTGCCGAACGGCGTCTTCGTTGCGCGGATCGAGTGACAGATACAGTTCGGTTCGATTGCACGTGGAGATGATGGCCGCTTCGGAAACGCTGGGAATCAGGCGCGTGGCTTCCTGAAGCGCGCTTTGCAGCGCATCTTCGGGGAAAGCGACTCGCTCCCTGACTTCCACAGGAGCGGTGCGGTAGTTTATGCCGTATGCCAGTATGGCCATCAACAGATCGGTGCGGTTCCACGGACCCGTTATATTACCAGAGTCAGTCCATGGTGAATGTCTATAAGCTCCTATTTTTAAACACGTTTTTTTGCCTCGTCCTGGCAGGTTGCGTGTCGGTCGAAAAACGACCCGTTTCACCCGGCGGTTTCCAGCTGAAAGGTAAGTTGGCAGTTGAGGAGGCTGGCGAGCGACATTCCGGTAACTTTCTCTGGCATCAGCAGGGGGACGCGTTTGGCATTGACGTCTGGGGTCCGCTTGGCCAGGGCCGTATTCATCTGATCGGGGATGCGCAGACTCTGTCGCTGCTCGATGGAGAAGGTGCTGTGGTGCGGCAGGGTCCCAGTGAGCAGGTGATGCTGGCGGCCCTGGGTTGGAGTATGCCTCTGGACGTGCTGACAGACTGGGTGCTGGGCGTACCTGACCCCGATCTGCCCGTAGCCGGCCAGGTTTATGGGGAAGATGGCCGGCTGCAGTCTTTCGAACAGGCTGGCTGGGCGATAGAATTTGCCCAGTATCGCCTGGTGGAACAGGTTTCCGGCCCCCGCTGGCTGCCCCGAAAAGTCGACGTCCGTCGCGCTGGAACCAGGATCCGCCTCATCATTGCTGAGTGGCAGATCGCCGAGGCCAGCACCTGAATCCGGCAGGCCAGGTTTGGCTTGTCGATTTCGGTCCTGGTTCGCATGCCGCCCTCGCCGGAAAGCCGCCTGGAATGCGGTTTGACAGAAGCTGAGCCGAAAAGCACAATACGCGCCCTTTTGCGGGGGCGCCCGTAAAAACACGACTCCTGGGGTGTCGCCAAGCGGTAAGGCACTGGGTTTTGATCCCAGCATGCGCAGGTTCGAATCCTGCCACCCCAGCCATATTTGACCCGGTTGGCACATTCCTCTTTGGGATCGACGATACACCCATCTGAGAGGGGCTTTTGCGCGATCCCTTATGACAGGCGGCATAATCTGAAGCCAGAACACACCAAGGAAACCGAGTTGCCGAAGCTGATGCTGTTTTCCGGCAGTTCGAATCCCGCGCTCTCTGAACGGGTTGTGGACCAACTGCAGATCGAGCTGGGCAAAGCCGAAGTCAGCCGTTTCAGTGATGGCGAAGTAAACGTGGAAATCCACGAGAACGTGCGTGGTCAGGACGTTTTCATTGCCCAGTCCACCTGCGCGCCAACCAACGACAACCTTATGGAACTGATGATCATGGCTGATGCGATACATCGCGCGTCGGCTGCCAGGGTAACCGCGGTGATTCCTTACTTTGGCTATGCTCGACAGGATCGCCGGCCGAGGTCAGCCCGGGTGGCGATCAGTGCCAAAGTGGTCGCAGACATGCTCGGTTCTGTGGGGATTGATCGCATGCTCACCGTCGATCTGCATGCCGATCAGATTCAGGGTTTTTTCAATATGCCGGTGGACAATGTTTATGCCTCACCGGTGCTGGTGGACCACATGATTTCTGTCGGTTATGAAAACCCGATTATCGTATCGCCGGATGTGGGCGGTGTAGTGCGGGCCCGGGCGATCGCCAAACAGGCGGACGACCTCGATCTTGCGATCATTGATAAGCGGCGGCCGCAGGCCAACGAGACCAAGGTGATGAACGTGATTGGTGACGTCGCTGGCAAAACCTGTGTGCTTGTCGACGATATTGTCGATACGGCCGGAACCTTGTGCACAGCGGCGCAGGCGCTGAAAGAAGAAGGCGCCATCAATGTGGTGGCTTATATCACCCACCCTGTGCTGTCTGGCAACGCGATCAGCAGAATTGTCGCATCCGAGCTGGATGAAATGGTGGTGACAGATACGATTCCGCTGAGCGCTGAAGCTGTGGCGTCCGGCAAATTCACGCAGCTGTCGTTGGATCGACTGCTGGCGGAGTCCATTCGTCGAGTCAGCAATGAAGAGTCTATCAGCGCGATGTTTCGTTAAAGGAAAACGCCGAAAACGAAACACCGTGTTTAATCGGGTGAGTGATGGAGCATTTGGTCGCGAAGCTCCCACAATCCCTTCTTAACCAAGGGCGTGAAGCCCAACAGGAGACATCATGTCAACAAAACTGGAACTACACGCGCAAGTGCGTGAAGACGTAGGGAAAGGTGCGAGCCGCCGCCTGCGTCGACAGGGCGATCGAGTCCCGGGCATCCTCTACGGAGGCGCAGCAGACCCGATCAAGCTGACGCTGGAAACCAGAGAGCTGACCAAGGCGATGACGAACGAAACATTCTATTCGCAGATACTCGACCTGTCTGTCGACGGCAAGTCTGAACAGGTCATTCTTCGGGACTTGCAGCGAAACCCTGCGAACGACAAGGTGATGCACATCGATCTGCTGCGGATCCGTGCCGACCGCGCGCTGCAGGTCAGTGTGCCGCTGCACTTTATCAACGAAGAGAAGTGTGTCGGTGTACGCACCGATGGTGGCTCGATTTCACACTTGCTCAACGAAGTGGAAATCACCTGTCTGCCCAAAGATCTGCCTGAGTACGTTGAAGTCTATATGGCGGAACTCCGCCTCGGCGAAATGATCCATCTCTCCGATCTGGCGATGCCGGCAGGTGTCAGCGTAGTCGCGCTCGACCACGGTGATG
>Ga0316194_10001425_pt1 | contig 16519 bp, 19 predicted proteins | sample CroRivsedime1_MG_FD_204936 | JGI IMG/M metagenome (GOLD analysis project Ga0316194, IMG submission 204936) | Coastal sediment microbial communities from Maine, United States - Cross River sediment 1 | ecosystem: Environmental > Aquatic > Marine > Coastal > Sediment | place: USA: Maine...
CCAACAAGGACCAGTCTTATTTTCTTTACGCGTTGAATCAGCATCAACTGGCGCACGCATTGTTTCCGATTGGTGAACTGGAGAAGTCTGAGGTGCGCGATATTGCCAGGCAACAGGAGTTTGTGGTCCATGCGAAAAAAGACAGCACCGGAATCTGCTTTATCGGTGAGCGCAAGTTCAGGGATTTTCTGCAACGTTTTATTCCGGCGCAGCCGGGAAAAATTGTCAGCATAGACGGTTCCGAACTCGGTGAGCATAGTGGCCTGATGTACTACACCATCGGACAACGCCAGGGTCTGGGCATTGGTGGTACCGAAGACGGTAGCGATGAACCGTGGTATGTCGTAGCAAAAGCGCTGGCTGAAAATCGCCTGATAGTCGCGCAGGGCGTGGATAACTCGCATCTGTATCATGCGCAATGCCGCATAACCGATCTGCACTGGATTGCGCAATCGATTGACACAGTGCCCTTTGAATGCAGTGCCAGAATTAGATATCGACAGCAGGATACACGCTGTCGAATAACTGCGCTTGAGCACGGCAACGCGAGCATCGAATTCAGCACGCCGCAAAGAGCAATTACCCCGGGACAGGCGTTGGTATTGTACGCCGGGGAACAATGCCTGGGCGGTGGTACCATCGAGGTGGCTTACAACTAGCCTGCATATTGCATGAAGGCGGCGCACCGAGTGTCATAAGAAATTGATTTAATGAGGAATAGTAGGGATTTAATATGGATACAAATTTTTACAGTATGCGCCTGAACGAAACCAGGAAAAATCTGGCTTCCAATCCTGGACGATCCCCCTTGATGAGGGAGCCTCGGAGCAAGACCTATGGGGATCTCTGGCTTACAGCGCAAGCCGGAGTCAAGGCGCGACTTCGCAGGCATGCCTTGGCCTACCAAGAAGTTGCAACGCCGAATCCGACTTGCGCTGTAAGCCCCGAAGGGCGAGCCCTGAAGCATGCATCTGCCGCGTTGCAGCCCTTGCCAAGGGCGGCAACCATTGGCTTCGGGCTACGCCTTGCAGCTACATGCTTCAGGACTCGCAGAGACCCCATAGGTCTTGCTCCGAGGCTCCTTAGCTATGGCTATGCATCGGCGGGCGATCGTCCAGCCTTGTTCGCCAGATTTTCCCTGATGTTCGTTCCCTTCATGCAATATGCAGACTAGTGAATAAACTTGAAAATCAAACCCTGGCTCTGGCCGGGATGTTTCAGGCGGCGGGACTGGTCGATGAACTCGCAGTGCATGGAAATTGCGATACTACTGCCTTTGATTGCAGTCTCAATAGTCTGTTCACGATTGACGCGGCAACCGCCAGGGATGCGCTGGGCGATATCCCATGCCTGTCACGTGGTTTCGAAGCGCTGGGCGACTATCTTGGCGGCGAAAACCGATCTCCCGGTAGAAACATCGCTTACTACTTGTTGTCAATGCTGAAGATCTCGACGCAGGTATTACGCAACCACGATCTGGCGCAGGATTTACTCAATGGTCTGGAGCGGATTGAACAGAGTACCAGCGACTTTGATATGAGCCGTGGCAGTGTGATCAACAAAATTGACGGTCTCTATCAAGACAGTATCAGTTCCCTCAGTCCACGCATCCTGGTGCGTGGTGAACAAAATTATCTGCGCAACGATGACAATGCAGCCAAAATCAGGGCCCTGTTACTGGCGGGTATACGCTGCGGTGTGCTCTGGCAACAACTGGGCGGCAGTAAATGGACCCTGTTCTGGTGGCGTAAAAAGTACGTGGCAACCGCCCGAAAATTTCTGGCTTATAACTAAATGCCGTGCTGTGAACGTATATCGCGCAACAACCCGCGTGCAGCGTCATCGATCATGTCAAATACCTGATCAAACCCATCGTCACCGAAATAAGGGTCGGGGACCTCCTCCTGCTCGAACCTGTCTGAATACTCCAGCATCAGTTTTACCCTGGCATCGGTTGCGTCGGGTTTAAGCGCAAGCATGTCCGCCAGATTAGCGTGGTCCATGCCTAGCAGGTAATCAAATTCAATAAAATCAGTGGTTACAAACCGGCGTGCACGCAGACCGGTTAGATCGATGCCACGGGACCGTGCTGCTGCCTGTGAACGCAAATCCGGAGGGCTGCCGATGTGATAACTATGGGTTCCGGCCGAATCCACCTGGATAGATCCCCCTAGCCCCTGTGCATCGACCAGTGACTGGAATACGCCATGTGCGGTGGGTGAGCGGCATATGTTGCCCATGCAGACGAACAGGACTTTGACGGGTTGTTGCAGCGGCATGGTTATTATCCGTTTTGAAACTGTTTGACAAAATGTTAATCCCGATAGTAGAACTATTTGGTACAATGCGAATCATTGAAACCGGGGACTAGATGGCGATGATAATAATACCAGAGATTCAAATCCAGGATGGCAAGGTAATAACCCGCGCCGCCATCGAAGGGGACGATATCACGCACGATATTACCCCGCGCCAGGTGGTAAAGGATTTTGTTGCCGATGGCGCTCAAATGCTGCAGATAGTCGACATAGACGCTGCCAGATCGAAGTCCACTAACAACGAGGCTCTGATCAAGGAATTGCTCAATGAAACCGATATACCGATCCAGGTCGCAGGTGGTATCCGCACCCTGAGCCAGATCAATGACTGGTTCGAAGCGGGTGCGGCGCGCGTTGTGTTAGGTACGGTCGCAATCACCGATTCACCATTGGTAATTGAAGCAGCGAGTCGGCATCCGGGTGGAATCATCGTTCACCTCGCCACGCGCGACGGTTACGTAATGATCGACGGCTGGAAGACACAAACCGCTTTCATGCCGCAGGATTTGATCCGTGACCTGCAGATGACCGGAATCGCCGGCGTGATACACAAGGGAACCGAACGCCTCGATTCCGAGTTTGATGAGGTTCTGGCCCTGACCGAACAGATGAGTCACGATGTTTCGATTCCGGTCTATGCCAGCGGTACCGTGCGCACGCTAGATGATATCGCTCGGCAGCGCTATCTGCCTAACATCAATGGTGTGATTATCAGCCATGCCCTGATGAGCGGTGATATCGCCTTGAAAGATGCGCTGCAGGTGGCAGCGGAGAAGGAGACCAACCTCGAGCCCGAATCGATTACCCATAATGTCAACATGGGGATTCATCACGGTGTGCGGGCCTATCTGGCTGCCTATAACAGTTCCCAGGCGGCAAGAGTATGGAATCTCGCGTTACGCGATATGGTGACCGAGGATAACCCCTACATGGAGATGTTAATTCCCCAGGTCGACCTCGATCTGGATACTGCGGCCATGTCGCAACGCGAGTTACAGGCCTGCTACGAAGACGAGCTCGATAAGGCGGATATTGTAATCGTGATCCTGGAAGGCGTGGAAGCGGAGGCCTGGACCGGGTTCGAATGCGGTTACGCGCGGGCCCGCGGCAAGTATATCTACGGAATAACCTCGGACGAGGCGGCCAAAGGACTTAGCCAGCAACGCTTCGAAGCGATGTGCGACGAGTTAATCCATTTTTCTCCGGGTGATGAGATCACCAAGACGCATGCCGAGATATCACACGCCCTGGCGACCCGGGTGATGGTACAAAATCAGTAAGGCTTGTCTTTTGCCTGGCGGTTATTAACCGTCAGGATTAACGCACTTGTAAACCACGAAAGTTTGTTGTCCTGCTTCCATTACGGTTAACGGAACAATTGTGTCGCCTCCCATACGGGCCGCACCATTACGGGCGATAATTCGCAATTCTTTGGCTATGGTTTCTTCTGGCCTTTCGACACCGACTACTGTGTCGGTTACCGAAGTATTGGTCTTGCCAAGCTCTCGACAACTGCTGACTTCGCTCGGATCCAGTATGCGAACTTTTTCGCCCTCAGGAGTCAGGCTGAGGCCTGCGCAGGCACTTAGCAGAATGGTTGCGGCAATGATGCTGATGTTTGTTTTCATATAGATTGTCTTCTGGTTTTGGATCAGGTGCAGGAAGCCTGGAATATGCTTTCGATAGAAGCATCCAGGACGCTATTAAATTCATCGTCACTTTGCTGCGCGCTCAGGCCTTCGCTGAGAGCACGCGAAAAACTCGCAACCATGCCGTTCTGTTTGCTAAGCCGCTGGTTTGCTTCCTGCCGGGAGTAACCGCCGGAAAGCGCAACAACCTTGAGTACATTGGGGTGCTGGATGCAGCTGGTGTAAAAATTATCCTGTTCGGGCAAGGTCAATTTGAGCATCACCAGTTGCCCTTCTTCGAGTTGGTCGAGTTGCTTTAGCAACGAAGTCTTGAGCAATTCTTCGGTCTCGGCCTTCTGCGAACTGTTGATGTCAACTTCGGGCTCTATAATCGGAACCAGTTCAGCCTCAATTATCTGGCGACCAATTTCGAATTGTTGACTGACTACCGCAGTGACACCATCGGCATTAGCGGTCTTGATAACCGAGCGCATCTTGGTGCCGAACACATTCTTTTGCCTGGCCTTTTGTAACAGCTCACCCAGTCCGGGCATGGGTTTCATGACCTGGGCGCCATTGCTTTCATCAGCGAGACCCTTGTCGACCTTGAGAAACGGGACCACGCGCTTGACGTTCCACAGGTAGTCGGCGGTCCCCTGCCCTTCGACTTCCCGGTCCATGGTATTCTCAAACAGGATTGCTCCCATAATTCGACTGCCGTCAAATGCCGGGCTGGTTACAATTCTGCTACGCATGGCATGCACAACTTCGAACATTTCATCGTCGTTGCTATAGGCGTCCGCCTCGATGCCATAATTTGCCAGGGCCTTGGGCGTACTGCCACCGCTTTGGTCCAGGGCGGCAATAAAGCCGGGTTCATTTTTGATCTTATCGAGTTGTTGATTAAAATTGGTCACGGTTTTGAGTACTTTCCGGGTTAGATGGGCAAAAAAACACCTGTATTCAGGTTTCCGTGAAGTATAAACACTGTGATTTTTTAATACAATTGACTTAGCAACACAACCGGCCTAACGCGAACTTGCCGGGGGCATGGCAACATAACCGGGCAAGCTTTTAATTCTGGCAATCCAGGCGTTAATTGACGGGTAAGCAGATAAATCAAATCCGCCCTCGTGGGCGACATGGGTGTAGGCGAATAGTGAAATATCGGCGATGCTGCAGCGCTCGCCAAGCAGGAAAGGTCGATCGCAAAGATGCGCTTCCATTAGATCCAGCGCGCGATAACCACCTTCGAGTCTGGCTTTGTACTCGTCCATTCTACTAGCGGGCATGTGCTGGTAAACCTTGATGTAACGAGCTACCGCAATCGTCGGTTCATGGCTGTATTGTTCGAAGCATTGCCATTCGAGCACGCGGGTTTGCGACAGTTTGTCTGGCGGCCAATAGTCGCTGTCCTGAGCAAGATAGAACAGGATGGCGTTGGATTCAGTCAGGACTTCGTTATCGTCAGTTACGCATACCGGGATCTGGCCGTTGGGATTTAACGCGAGAAAGCTGTCGCTGCGGGTTTCATCGCGCCGTATATCTATCGGGATCCACTCGTGTTCCAGCGCGAGCAGCGCACACATGAGTTTCAATTTGTAGCAATTCCCGGAATAGATATCGCCGTAAATTTTCATACGGCTGAATATACTATTTAATAAACGGTTTTGACATCACCCATACGGCTGGACATCAAGGTGTTTCTGCCCAACGATTTATCGAAAACCGTCGAATAAGCGAGTACCGCCTGCACATAGTTGCGCGTTTCTTTGAAGGGTACGGTTTCTACCCACAAATCGGCCGACATGATTGAATTCTTCGGCAGCCATCGTTTTACGTTACCGGGGCCGGCGTTATAAGCCGCCGCTGCCAGAGCGACGTTATTATCAAATCGCTTCATCACCGTTTTCAGATAGTGGGTGCCAAAACGAATGTTATTTTCGACACGTAAAATATCCGATTTCCGCGGACGTTTCATGCCGAGTGATTTTGCCACCCGGCGCGCAGTGCTTGGCATAAGTTGCATCAATCCCAGGGCCCCGACGCTGGAGCGCGCCAATGGGTCGAACAAACTTTCGCGGCGCATGACACCATAGATAATTGATGGATCGAGTTCCCGGGCCTCGGCATGCTGCATCACCTGCTGCCTGTAAGGCATTGGGAAGCGCAGGCTGTAATCGCTGCGGTGTGGTGTCTTGGCGACAGTCCTGATTGCGCTGTCATGCCATTGCCATTTCGACGCCAGCGTGGCGGCCTGTTTTATCTGGTCCTGGTCGAGATAGCGCAGGGCCTGAAACCATTCGCGTTTGGCGTCGATAAGGCGATCCAGGTAATAAAGTTCCCGCGCGCGCAACATGTGAGGGTTAGATGACAGGAAGCTGTCTTCATCAACTTCGACCAGGGCTGCATTTTCCTGCTCTATACGATAGTCACGCTTTAGTTTATCGGCGGCGAGGAAGCCATAGTAACTGCTTTTGTCGGATATCTGTTCGAGCAGGCTTAATGAATTGCTCAGCTGGCCCTCGGCTTCCATCGAACGTGATAACCAGTATTGCCATTCGTTTTCCTGATGCAGGTGTGCCGGCATCAGGTTGATCGTTTTCATCAGTCCCGGCCAGTCACTGCTGCGCAACTGAATTCGTGCTAACCACAGATGCGCCTGGTCATTCATGATCGAAGGATCGAGACTGGACAGCAAGGTACGAGCCTCGGGTTCGTGTTGAATCGCGGCAGAAAGGGCAATTCGCCTCTGGCTTTGATCTTTCTGCTCCTGGGTAAAAGCAAAATGGTCACGGATCAGGTTCCAGTGTTCGAGCGCCTTGAGGCTATCTTTACGGGCCAGCCGATCGATCGCATGAACAATAATGGCACGGTTATAATGGTTGTCCTCGGCTTCGGCCAATTGCCTGAGCGAGCGTTCGGGTCGTCTGTGTGCCCGGTACCAGGTTTCCACCGTGGCTCGAGCTTGCTGGTCCAGTTTTTTGCCGAGATAGCGAGCCAGGCTGGGTCGACGCGCCTTGAATGCTTTTTCTATACGTAACCAGATGGCTTGCTCCGCCTGTTCATGGCTCTTCAGAAAATAGGCGAATGCTGGATCACATTGGGAAGGTTGTGAATAGCCGCGCGACCAGACCCTGGCGATTTCGTCATTCAGTCCTTCAAGCTGATCAAGATTCAACCTGGCTTGGAAAGCGAGGCATTTCAGTCGCGTATTTTCGCGGCCGTCAAAAAATTTCAGATAATTTTCCCAATCCCCGCGTCGTGCGAGAACGTTCAACCATTTGCCACGGGCATGGTAAGCAAATGGAAAGTCAGCAAATTGCTGTAAAAATTCCTCCACCTGCTGTGGTTTGGCTTTACTGACCCTACGGCTGAAAGCATCGTATTCCAGGTAGGGCTTTGCCGGGTAATCATCGAGTTGTTTAAGCAGCCGGTTATAGCGGGTGATTTTATTACGTTCAAGCGCGGACGACGCGTCACGAAATAATTGACGTTGCTGTTCGATACTGGCCTGAAGTTGGGGGCTGATCAATCCTGCGATTAGCAAAACGATCATTCCGATGCTTCGGCGGCCATTTACAGAACTGAACTTCACGGATATAGCTGCCAAGAGAAATCCTTATATTTCATAAATTTAGTGGAGATTCTAGAAGTAAAGCATTAATAAAACAAGCGAATCAATTAGCATTTTCCGGATGATTCCGAACAAGCTTGGCTGGATTCAGCAATTCCTTGAGTCTAGCTTCACTAATATCGGTCATTTCCAGGGCCACTTCAAGTATAGGACGTTTTAGTCGCAGCGCCGTTTTCGCTATTTCAGCTGCCTGTTGGTAGCCGATAATGGGATTCAATGCGGTAACCAGAATCGGGTTAAACGCCAGGTTTTTCGCTATAGCGTCACTATTAACTGTAAAAGTATCGATGGCCCTGGCCAGGTGCAGGCTCGCATTGCTCAAAATCTCGATACTTTGCAGCAGGTTATAGGCAATCACCGGCAACATGACATTTAACTGAAAATTGCCCGACTGCGCCGCCAGCGAAATGGTAGTGTCGTTACCGATCACCTGCGCGGCTACCATCAACACGGCTTCGGGTATCACCGGATTGACCTTGGCCGGCATGATCGAACTACCCGGCTGTAAAGCTTCGAGCTGGATTTCTCCCAGACCGGTCAGCGGGCCGGAATTCATCCAGCGCAAGTCGTTAGAAATCTTGGTCAGCGAAGTCGCCAGCACACGCAGCTGGCCGCTCAGTTCGAGCGCGGTGTTTTGTGTACTCAAACCCTCAAACAAATTCTCCATTGGCATGAAGCGAATGCCGCTCGCCGCCTGCAGTTTGTCGCAGACACGCTGGCCGAAATCGGGCGAGGTGTTAACTCCGGTGCCGACCGCGGTACCACCGATAGCGAGTTGTTGAAGTCGAGTCAAGGTCGTTTGTATGCGGTAACGATCATTTTTTAACTGTGATGCCCAGGCGGAAATTTCCTGTCCCAGTGAAACGGGCATCGCGTCCATCAGGTGTGTGCGCCCGGTCTTAATGGTTTGCTGATGTTGTTGCATGCGTTCGATCAACGCGGCTTCGAGGGTTTGCACGGCGGGCAGCAACTGTTCATGGATCCTCCGGGCGGCGGCTATATGAATGGCCGAGGGAAAAACATCGTTGGAACTTTGCCCCATGTTGACGTGATCGTTGGGATGAACACTGAGCCCCTCATTTGATGCCAGCGTGGCGATGACTTCGTTAACGTTCATGTTGCTGCTGGTCCCTGATCCGGTCTGGAAGACGTCAATTGCAAACTGATCGCCGTACTGACCCGAGATAATCGACTCGGCCGCCTTTTGAATTGCTTGCTGGCGTGGCTGATCAAGTTTTTTGAGCTCGAAATTGGCTTCGGCGCAAGCTTTTTTGATCGACGCGAGGGCATGTATTACGGCATCAGGCAGGCGTAGAGCGCTGATTTTGAAATTATCGAGGGCGCGTTGTGTTTGCGCCTGGTAGAGCGCGTCGGCGGGGATCTCTACGCTACCCATGCTATCGCTAACCCTGATTTTCTTTTTACTCATGTTGCGCTGCTGAAAGCCCTAGTATCCGCGGATTGTAACACTCAAGTGGTAAGTACATGCGTTCCCACGGAGATAAAATTGATCCTGATTATGTGGAACCGATGCCACAAAAACACTTTAACTGGTCTACAATTTGATCAATGCTGATTCAGCAGCCAGACTAACTAATATCCAGTAACCGAGGTGATTGCGATGAGCGATGAAGATACAGTGGTATTAACCCCTGAAGAAAAAGATAAAATTTTGAAGGAAGTCCCCGAGGACGAACAGCAGGTTGACGAAGAAGAGGAAAGCTAGACCCTGGTAGCTTTCTTATGTGGGTAAGCAACGGATTGCTTTAGCGGTTCCCAGGTACTCCTTAATCGCCAATTGCTGCGTCTGCAGCACGTACAATCCGGTAGCGCCAACGCTGGCTGCCTGCTGACGCATTCCCCGCACCATCGACTCGAGTGAGTAGTAGCCCCCGTTCATACTGATGTGCGCAATGGTTTCAAAGTTGCAGGGTGGCCGATCGATAAAATAAACGATCACCTCCTCACTCCTGATACTTGCACCCGGCTGACCGACCACCAGGTTAGACTCGACGCAAGCAAACAATGAGTAGCTCGAGAGCAGTATTGCCATGATCCGGGAATTTTTCATATTAACCTCCACGCTCTGTATCGGCTATAGCGATTAAATCTTAACCGGGTTGACGCGCGACGATTTCAATCAACGATGTGCATAGCTGCTTAAGTTCCTGAGCAGAAATCATGTAAGCCGGCATCAGGTAAACCAGCTTGCCAAACGGGCGCACCCAAATTCCGGCGTCGACAAACTGGTGCATTATCGAGCTCATGTCGACCGCTTGCTTCATTTCTATGACACCGATCGCGCCCAGGCATCGAACCTCGCCTACCTGGGGTAGTTCCTCGCAGGGGGACAGCAATTGTTTCAATTGCAGCTCGATCTGGCGGACGCGTTGCTGCCAGTCTGACTCGATTAGCAGTTCGATACTCTCGACGGCGACAGCACAGGCCAGGGGATTGGCCATGAACGTGGGTCCATGCATAAATACCCCGGGATTGCCCTGATCGATCGTGTTACTGATTTCAGCTGTGGTCAGGGTGGCCGCGAGACTCATGTATCCCCCGGTGAGGGCCTTGCCGACACACATGATGTCGGGTGATATGGCGGCGTGCTCGCAGGCAAACAACTTGCCGCTACGACCAAACCCGGTCGCAATTTCGTCGGCAATCAGCAGGACCTGGTAACGATCGCAAAGCTCGCGTGCACGCGCGAGATAATCCGCCGCGTAAAAATACATACCGCCGGCTCCCTGGACAACCGGTTCCAGAATCAACGCGGCGATCTGGTGATGGTTTTTTTGCAGTAACTGCTCGAGGGCTTGCATGTCACTATCATCGCAGGCTTCACCAAATCGACAGAGAGGGCGCTCGACAAAAAATTGCCGGCTAAGTACGGCATTAAACAGGCTGTGCATGCCGGTTACCGGGTCGCATACCGACATCGCACCCAGGGTGTCCCCGTGGTAACCGTTACGTAATGTCGCAAAACGCTGTTTGCCCGGTTCACCTCTCGCGTTCCAGTATTGAATCGCCATTTTCAATGCGACTTCCACTGCGACTGATCCCGAATCGGAAATGAATACCGATTGCAGCCCTTGCGGCGTCAGTGCCACCAGTTTCTCAGCCAGTCGAATCGCCGGTTCGTGAGTTAGCCCACCAAACATGACATGCGCCATGCGTTGCAACTGCTGTTCAATCGCATTGTTCAGGCGCGGATGATTGTAGCCGTGGATCGTGCACCACCAGGAGGACATGCCATCGATTAGCCGCTTGCCGTCCGAGAGATTCAGGTATACCCCGGCGGCTGAATCGACATGGAAGACGGGTAAATCGCTATGCATGGCGCTATAGGGATGCCAGATGTGTGCCTGGTCGAGCGCCATTTGAGCTTCAAGGGATAAATGCGTCATGACTTTGTATTTAAGGAAAAATCCGGATTTTGGTCCATACTTAACGCAACATACTGGAATGTTGCTAATTCAAGTTAACTTTATAGTCATCGTGGCCTATTGATAACAATAAAACCCTGAGTTTTACATTGTGCGAGAGGCTATCCAAGACCGGGCGATGATGGCATCTGCAAGTATATGGAATACGGGGGTAAAAAGTATCGTGCAATTTAAAAATCTTATCGCTTTGTGCATTTTGTTGCTGGCTACAGGCTCCGGCAACGTGCAGGCGCGTGACATTTCAATGCTCACCGTGGAATGGGCGCCTCATTACGGATCTGATCTCCCCGAGCAAGGATTGACCACCGCCATCGTCAAGGCCGCCTTCAAGGCCGAGGGCCACAACTCCGCGGTAGACTTTATTCCCTGGGCGCGTGCCCTGCAGGAAGTTGAGGTGGGTGACTCCGACGTGGTGATGGGCGCCTATCACAATAAGGAACGAGAGCAAGCGTATATTTTCAGCGATCCGATTTATTTTTTACAGCTGGGTTTGATAGCACGGCCGGGTTTGGGGATATCGGAATACAAAACCCTGCGTGATCTGACTCCATACAGCATCGGTACATCACGAGGATTTGCAAATAGTGAGGAGTTTGATGCGGCCAGCTATCTCGACAAGCATGTTGCCACCTTTCCCAATTTAAATATTCGCAAGCTGTTCAGAGGTCGGATCGACATGGCAGTAATGAATTTTGATCTATTCAGATACGAGGCTAAAAAAGAAGGATTCTGCATTAGCGATGTTGAATTCATCGAACCACCGCTGGAAACCCACGGCTTATACCTGATGGCGTCACGTCAGATATCCGACGGCGAAAAAATAATACAGGACTTTAACCGGGGCCTGGACAAGATCCGCAAAAACGGTGAATTCGATCGCATAGTCGGCCGTTTCCGCAAGTAAATCTGTTCGAGATGCATAGACCGGGATTATTTAAATGAGCACAAGCATTATCCGCTGGTACAGCACGATTCGCATCAAGATGGTTAGCGTAATAATCGTATCCTGTACGCTGGTACTCGGCAGTTTAAGCGCCTACCAGGTCATTAACGAACAAAAGCAGCTGACTGCGGATCTGCAAAAACTGGCCGAAGTCACTTCCCAGCGCCTTTCCAAACACTTGATCGGTCCCATGTGGGACCTTGATAAAGACCTGGTCGACTCTACGCTTGAAGCAGAAATGCTGGAAAATAATGTACAGGCGATCGTGGTCTGGGACGAAGACGCCAAATCGGTCTTTGCCGCGCGTGAACGCGATGCGAATGGCCTCCTGGTAGAATCGAACGGGGCTATTGCCGGTGATTTGATCAAGTCGGCAAGCGAGGTAAACAATGGCACCAAGTCGATCGGTGAAGTGGCGGTCTTCGTCTCAAGGAAACAGTTACAGCAGCAGCTAACCGCATCTACCATCGCCAACCTCATTACCCTGCTGGCCCTGGTGACGGTCATGGCAATCGTGATGACGATCGTAATGAATCAAATCATTATCGGACCGATTACACGGCTCGCCAAGCATGCCGAGGATATCAGCCATGGTAATTTGAAACAAAAAATCCGGCCGGAATCGCACGACGAAATTGGCCAGTTGGCGGAAGCGTTTCACCGTATGCAGACCAGTTTGCGGGTCGCTTTTAAGCGAATTTATGCCAAGGCGAAATCATCTTGACTATTATATCGGCCCCATTTAGCCCGGCTTATGAACATCAGGAGTTGCGGTGAGTAACTGGATTCTTTACGACGACTTCGTCGATCTGGTGAGAAATCTTCATGGTAATGCTTACAGTGGTTTAATTACCGGGGTGAGTGATGACAATCATGCGTTTCAAATCGGATTTGATCAGGGGGCGATCATCTTGCTTACCTATCGCATCAAGAAAGGTCTGGCAGCACTGCAATTGATAACCCAGATCGAACGCGCCAGGATTACCGAGCACCCCAACAGCGATATCCACGAAGCTGCAGGTGAAAGTCTCGATACCTACGAGGTGCTAGCGCAACTGAATGCAAACACGCTCGACGAAACAACCACGATGGTCACCAACATTACTGATGTGCCAACGCTACCACAGAGCAGTGACTTTTCAGGTCCGGGTTTAGTGGATGCAAAATTGAAGCGGCTTATACAAACCGCGGCGGTTCATCATTTTGGCCCCATCGGGGCAATGGTCTGTGATGAGTATCTTGACGATCCACAGGGTGATTACAGGACAATCGTGTTCAGTATCGCTCAGGATGTGGGTGCCAGCGCGGCTGACACCGAGGCTTTCCTGCAGACAGTTTCAAACGGTTAAACAGGCTGTCGAACCGGGTTCCAGCCCTGTTCGTGCTGTTGCACTGCCGCAATAAACAATGCTGTGCCGAGTACCGCGCAGCGATGCTCCAGATAGACGCGGTCTGGAGGCCTGTCAAGATCGCCTAATTCAGCCTGAGCTACGATATCGCCCTGATCGAAATGCTGGTTCAGTAAATGCAAACTTACTCCGAACCTGGCTTGTTTGCACTCGAGTTGTCGTTCAACGGGATTGGGTCCGCGAAAATCAGGCAGCAGTGAGGGATGCATATTGAGGGCCGCCTTACGCGCGCTATCAATGAGTATGCTATCGATCAGGTATGGCCAGCAGGCGACCAATAGAAAATCTATTGCATGCTGGTCAATCAGACTGGCACAGCTGGTCTGTTGCGATGCCGGGGCATAAGCTATCTCGATGTCTTGCGCCTGCTGCAGCAAACGTCGTTGTGGTGCAGTTGATAGAATTTCCCTGTCGTTAGCCGATAATTGTTGTGCGGGTGGATACTCCGGCAAGATCAACAATGCGGGCAGGTAGTGCTGTTGCTGCAGTGCCTGCAGTACCTCGCAGGAAAAATTGGCGCCGCTGGCGAGTAGTGCATAACTGGCGGCTGGAATGTTGCGCTCAGGGATCATCGTCGCAGGGTTGCAGCTCGATGACGCCTTGTTCAGACAGGGTGTCGAGAAAGCCAAACTGACGCATATCCCTGATTCGCTGCGGATAAAGCACGCCATCCAGGTGATCGCATTCATGCTGGACGACCCGGGCATGAAAGCCGGAAACTTCACGTTCGATTTCGTTGCCGTATTGATCGAATCCGCGGTAGTGAATATCACGATAGCGCGGTACGACACCACGCATGCCGGGAACACTTAAACAGCCCTCCCACCCCTCTTCCTGCGCTTCGCCCAGTGCCGTGATAACCGGGTTAATCAGCACCGTTTGCGGGATTGGCGGGGCATCGGCATAGCGAGAATTGGTCTGGTAGCCAAAAATGACCACGCGCTGCATTACACCGATTTGCGGGGCCGCAAGCCCTGCCCCGTTTTCGGCAGCCATGGTATCCCACATATCGGTCAACAGCGGTTCCAGGGCTACAGGGTCGATAACATCGACCGCGGTGGAAACCTCCAGCAAACGCGGATCTCCCATTTTCAATACGGTTCTGATTGTCACGCTTATTGCCTGTCTGAATGAGCCGGTTTGATTGTGCCAGATATCGGTGATATAACAAATCGCTTAACGTCGAGGATTACCCATGGCAGAGACTCCCCCCATCGAACCGGTTAGCGGTACCGTCGTCCCCAGGTACGCGGGCCCATCGACATTTTGCCGGCTACCGGAACTACGCGACGTTCCCTACTGTGATGTTGCAATCCTTGGAATTCCATTCGACTCGGGTACCAGCTATCGACCCGGCGCTCGTTTCGGCCCACAGGCCATTCGCCAGGCCTCGCGGCATTTACGCACCAATTTTCATCCGGCTTACGATACCGAACCGTTCAAAACAATCCAGGTTGCCGACGCCGGAGACGTGGCCTGTAATCCCTACAACATAGAAGAAGCGATCGCGCAGATCGAAGTGACTGCCGACGAGCTGTATAAAAAGGCGCCGGTAATCATCAGCCTTGGCGGTGATCACACTATCGCGGTGCCGCTACTGCGTTCGGTAAACAAGGTCGCAGGCCAGGTGGCGCTGGTCCATTTCGACGCCCACCTCGATACCTGGGATACCTATTTTGGCGCGCCTTATACACACGGTACGCCGTTTAGGCGTGCTGCCGAAGAAAACTTGTTTAACGATGACGCGTCGATGCATGTCGGCATCCGCGGCCCCTTGTATAGCCCTGACGATCTGGCCAACGATGAAGAACTCGGCTTCAAGGTGGTGCATTGTGACGAACTGGAGGCGCACGGGGTTGAGCATGTGGTCAAACGCATTCGGGATCGGGTTGGCGATAATCCGTTGTACCTGTCGATCGATATCGATGTGCTCGATCCAGCGCACGCGCCGGGAACCGGAACGCCCGAGATTGCGGGCATTACCAGTCGTGAACTGGTCGGTATATTGCGCGGCTTGCAGGGCATGAACCTGGTCGCTGGCGATGTGGTCGAGGTTGCGCCGGCTTATGACCATGCCGAAATCACGTCACTGGCGGCGGCGACGATAGCGTTTGAAATGGTGAACCTGATCGCCTGTCGGAGTTGAGGCCCGGGTTCAGATTACTTTTGCTTCCTGCCGGATCGTATGCTGCACAAACCAGGCCACCGAGACCAGTAGCATGCTGCCGCCGACCAGGGTGTTCAGCGAAGGTGTTTCGTTGATCACCAGCCAGACCCACAGTGGACCGAGTATGCTTTCCAGCAGGTAGACCAGTTGTACCTCGGCCGAATTGGCGTATCTCGGCGCTATCGTCAGCACGATAAAAGCGAACGGTACCAGGATGAATCCAATAATCCCGACATACAGCAGTTGCGTCGAAGATATCGCCATATCCGGTGAGCGGCTGAGCGCGTAACAAGCGGTAAAAAAACTGCCGATGATGACTGACGGCACCAGGTCGATATCCTTTTTGTAACGTACCAGCACTGCGCTGCAGGCAGTAAAGATTGCGCAGCACAGCGCCAGCAAATCACCAGCCAGGCCGTAGCTGCCGTAACTGCCCCAACCGATTACGGATATGCTTAGCAACGATATGGCGATGATCAGCCAGGTGCCTGGTTGCTGGTTTTCGCGCAGTACCAGCAACGATAAAATTGCAGCAAAAATTGGGGCTGATGATAGAAACAGCAAGGTGTTTGCTACCGAGGTTTTTTGAATCGCGCCGATAAAAGTGATGTTGACCGCGGAAAAAAAGACCCCGTTAAGAATTCCGGCCCAACCAATTCGCAGCAGTGCGGGTAAGAAACCCGCGCGATAGTAAATTAAAAGGATCAGGCTGATCGCGACTACCGGGAACAGACCACGATAAAATAACAGCGTATAATCGTCCAGCCCGGCAAGCCGAATCAACAAGCTGTCGGGGCTTAGTATCAACACACCCCCGATCGACATCACGATGCCCTTGCCGCGATCACTGAGTCGAACAATGTGGGAGGATTTGCTCATTCAAGGGTGTTCCTGTGCGATAGCGCATGATAATGTCACCCACCAATTTAATCAGTAAAAATCGCTCAATGGAGAATTTTCGTGCCACTAAC
>Ga0316194_10001426_pt1 | contig 16517 bp, 15 predicted proteins | sample CroRivsedime1_MG_FD_204936 | JGI IMG/M metagenome (GOLD analysis project Ga0316194, IMG submission 204936) | Coastal sediment microbial communities from Maine, United States - Cross River sediment 1 | ecosystem: Environmental > Aquatic > Marine > Coastal > Sediment | place: USA: Maine...
AAGATCGAACGCATTATGTTCAAGTGTGTCTAGTGCCTGTCTGCCATTATTAACCAATACGCAGGAGTGTCCTGCATGTTCAAGTATTTTTGTTATCACAAGTTGATTTGTAGGGTTGTCTTCAGCAACAAGAATGGTCAGATGTTTTTTGTCATCTTCATTAACACATGTTAACGTATTTTTTGAATTTACATCTTCAATATCGTCTATACATGCTGCATGTAACGCATTATACAGTGCGGAACGGTCCAGTGGTTTGCATAAGATGCTGGAGTATCCCTGTGGTTGGTTAGTATTACGACATATTTCCTGGTCGGAGGAAATAAGGATAGAGGGTATGTGTTTTGTTTTTAAATTGTGTCTTAGGAACGCTGGTAGTGATTTTATATTCTTGCCCAGATATTGCTCGTCAGCAATCACTATTGAGTATAGCTTAGCATTGTACGTATCGGAGAGCATTTGTGATGCAGTATGAAGGTCAGTGGCTTGAGTGTGTTTAACACCCCAACTTGATAGCGCCTCTGTAATTTCGCAGTTGTTTCTTTGTGTGATTACAAGGCACTGCAATTCACAAAATGCCCTTTTGTTTTCCAAGTCAACAAATTTGGTTTGCTTCTTAAAATCAACTTGGAACCAGAATGTGCTTCCAGCATCTACTACACTCTGTACGCCGATACTCCCCCCCATTAATGTGACTATTTGTTTCGATATCGTTGTACCCAAACCTGTGCCACCAAACTTTCGAGTTGTTGAGCTATCAGCTTGTGTAAAACTATCAAATATTGATTGTTGACGATGTAATGGTATACCTATGCCGGTGTCGATGACTTCAAACCTAATTGTTACATTTGTCTTTCTTTCAGAGACGGTTGATACTCTTAGTTCGACACTTCCTGTGTATGTAAACTTTATAGCGTTACCGATAAGATTAATGATGACCTGTCTTAAATGATGAGGGTCGCCTATCAGATTAAATGGTGTCGTAGGAGATATGCTCGATACTAAAATGAGGCCTTTAGATTCGGCTTGTACGCGCATCATTCTGATTGTATTGTAGATAATGCTATGCAAATCAAAATCTGTTGTTTCTATGGAAAATTTGCCTGCTTCAATTTTCGATATATCAAGTACATCCTCAATTAATGATAAAAGTGTTTGCGCAGATGACTGGATTGTTCGGGTTAATTCTTTTTGCTCGCATGTAAGAGGTGTTCCGCTAAGTAGGTCACTCATGCCAATTACACCATTTAATGGTGTCCTAATTTCGTGACTCATGTTCGCCAGAAACTGACTCTTAGACTTGTTTGCTTCTTCTGCGATGGCTTTTGCTTTCGTTAGTCTTCTTAGTAGGGATGAGAAAAATATTGGCAATGCGATTATTCCAATTAAGAGTCCAAAACCAGCTGTTCGCTGTTCTATCCAATAGTCAGTGTGGAGGAGTACTGCTGTGAATTCAATACTGCCAATAATAGTTCCGGCAAAAAGGTAGCTCTGTCCATACCGTAATCCATAACCAACAAGTAGCCAAAGATATACAGAAAAGCAAACTGTAGCTGCTGAGCCGCCAATATGAAGGCCATAGGACAAGACAGTTAGATCAACTAGTAGAGTGATTACTCTGCGTGTAATGCATTTACCAGGTATGTATCTAAAGCTGAGTATGTTTAGTAATGAGCCAGCAAAGAATAGGCTGACTAGTATCAACACTGGCTGGGATGAAATAGATTGTGTGCCGCTCAGGTAATATATAGATACAAAATATACAAATGTTGCACTTAAAATAACGACTCTTATAACAGCTTGCTGGTATTCGCTCGCGCCGTCTTCTGTAAGATTGTATGAAGTGTTATTTGTTTTGAGTATATTCTTGATAAAAAAGGAAATTTTATCTGATATAGGTTTCATAATTATTATTTGGCTATTGGGTAATCAGGTAGCATTCCCTGTATTTTGGCAACGGCGTCAAGCTGTACGTTGAAGGCTTCAAAACATTCAGGATCAAAGTGTTTTCCCTTGTGACTTTCTATGTATTCGAGAGCGGCCTGCGCAGACCAGGCATTTTTGTAGGGGCGTTCTGAGACGAGCGCGTCATACACGTCTGCTATAGCTACAATTCTTGCTTCAATAGGTATGTCATTACCCTTTTTTCCATAAGGGTAACCTGTGCCGTCGAATTTCTCATGATGGCTGAGTGCGATGACAGCACCCATCTGGAGGAACTTGGACGGACTATCTTTTAATATGTCGTAGCCAATTTTTGTGTGGTCTTTCATGATCTCAAATTCTTTGCTGGTCAACTTGCCGGGCTTAAGGAGGATTTCATCGCGAATACCAATTTTTCCGATATCGTGCATTGGTGCGGCCATCTCGATAACATCTGCCTCGTCCCTGGAAAATCCGAGCTGTTCTGCAATGACTCGCGAGTATTTGGCCATGCGAATAACATGGTTACCGGTTTCTTCGTCGCGATATTCACCGGCACGTGCAAGACGCAACAGGGTCTCGCGTTCACGCATGCGGATTTCACTGGTTGCTTCAGCAACGCGTCGTTCCAGCCAGTGTGAGCGGTCACTGATTATTTTGTACTGTTGATATTGTGTCAGCAGGTTTCGACTTCGTGCACGGCATTCATGGTGATCAACCGGTTTCATCAGAAAATCAGTTGCACCGACTTCAAGCGCCTCATAGCGTATATTTTTGTCTTCAATGGAAGTAACCATGATGACGGGAATATGTGTGAATGCCGGGTTGGAACGAAGTCTTTTGATAAATTCGATCCCATCCATTTCCGGCATTTTGTAATCAGTTAATACCAGACTAAACGAATTGCTTTCTGTCCACTTCAGCGCTTCTACAGGGTTGGCAAAGGCCTTCACTGTTAAATTCTCTTCAATGGAGCTGACCAGTTGCTGCAAAATCTGGCGACTGGTGAGTTGGTCGTCAATTATCAGGATCGTAGCCATGTGAAATCTCTTTTGTATTGGTAAATTGACCAGCTAAAAGTATTTCGGTCTGTCCATGACCTGTTAGTCTGCCTTGATGATATTGCATGCTTCATATATAAGTTGTTGAATAGCGGGGATAAAAATCTCGCGCCCCCTGTAGCATGAGTTATCGGCAAGAAATAAAAAAAGTTAATGGTTTCAAAAACATGTAATGCGAGAGGGGCGGTTTACAAGGCGTTTGGAGTTGCCGGATTATCTGGCGCTATGGTCGGGGGAAGTGTACTTAAGTAAGATGTTCTGTTGCGGCAGCTGGCAGGGCCGGTAGAATACCGCCAGCAGCTAATCAGCAGGTGAGATATGGAATCAGGGAAACAGAATGGAACTGGCGGGCCATCCCTGCTTGGTGTGCTTGGCAGCGTACTGGCAAGCATGTTCGGGGTTCAAAGTAGTCGCAAGCGTGAAGAGGATTTTACGCACGGAAAACCGTCACAGTACGTAATTATAGGGTTGCTGGTGACAATTGTATTTATGCTGACTGTGTGGGGTGTTGTGAGCCTTGTAATGAAGGTGGCCGGCGTTTGAATCAGAGTGACTGTATTTTCTGTCGCTGTTCCTGAAGGCTGCCTATTGCATTCCTGAGTTCGGCAGCCTTTGCCTGTTCCTTTTCCACGACGGCCGCAGGTGCCTTGTCAACGAAACCGGCATTTGAGAGTTTGCTTTCGCAGCGGGACAGTTCACCGGTTTTTCTTTCCAGTTCTTTTGACAGTCGAATGATTTCTGCCTCCTTGTCAATCAATCCGGCAAGCGGTATCAATAGTCTCATCTCATCAACAAGCGCCGTTGAAGATTCCGGTGCTGCTTCATCAGCGTCCAGCCAGGTTACTGACTCAACGCGACCAACATTCATGATATAGCCGAGATAGCTTTCCATCCGTTGTTTGTCTGTTGCTGATCCCCCCTGTAACAGCACCGGAAGAAGTTTGCGCGGGTCAATATTCATACCGCTGCGGATCTTGCGGATACCAGCGATAAAGGCCTTGACCCAGGCGATTTCTGAAAGTGCCGTCTGGTCTATTTTTCCCATGTCGGGGGCAGGGTAGGGTTGACGCATGATGGTGTTTCCCTTGACCCCTGCCAGCGGTGCCATGCGTTGCCAGATTTCCTCGCTGACAAAAGGCGTAAGCGGGTGAATCAGTCTTAACACGGTTTCCATAACCCTGACCAGGGTTCTTCTTGTGCCGCGCAGTGCTTCAGGGGGGCTGTCAGGGTTCATAAGTACCGGTTTTGCCAATTCCAGATACCAGTCGCAGTACTCGTCCCAGATGAAGATGTAGATAGCCTGCGCAGCAAGATCGAAGCGGTAATTGTCGATGCTCTTGATGACTTCATGTTCTGTTTGCTGCAACAGGGAGATGATCCAGCGGTCAGCGGCATTTAATGTGACATGACTGTCATCCTGCCCGCAATCCTGACCTGCTGTGTTCAGCAGTACATAACGCGCAGCATTCCACAACTTGTTGCAAAAATTGCGGTAGCCTTCAGTACGGCCAAGATCAAAATTAATATCGCGTCCGGTAGAGGCAAGCGAGGCAAAGGTAAAGCGCAGTGCATCCGTCCCGTAGGCCGGGATGCCGTCCGGAAAATCCTTGCGGGTCTGTTTTTCGATTTTAGCGGCCATTTGCGGTTGCATCAGGCCCTGACGTCGCTTGTCAACCAGTGCTTCCAGTTCAATACCATCAATCAGATCTATCGGATCCAGTACATTCCCCTTGGACTTGGACATCTTTTGTCCATGTGAGTCGCGCACCAGGCCGTGAATATAAATTTCGCGGAATGGGACATCGTCCATGAATTTCAATCCCATCATGATCATGCGGGCAACCCAGAAGAAGATGATATCGAAGCCGGTAACCAGTACGCTGGTTGGATAGAATGTTTTCAGTGCTGCGGTGTTTTCGGGCCAGCCCAGGGTGCTGAATGGCCAGAGTGCTGACGAAAACCATGTGTCGAGAACATCTTCCTCCTGCCTCAGGGCAAGGTCGCTACTGAGTCCGTGTTTCGCGCGCGCTTCTTCCTCGTTGCGTCCGACAAAAATATTGCCTGCCTCGTCATACCATGCTGGGATGCGGTGTCCCCACCAGATCTGGCGCGAGATGCACCAGTCCTGGATGTTTCGCATCCATTCAAAATAGGTGTTCTTCCAGTTATCCGGTACAAATTTGATGTCGCCATCTTCAACGGCCTTGATGGCGGGTGCTGCCAGTGGTCCGACTTTCACAAACCACTGGTCAGTCAGATAGGGCTCTACAACGGAACCCGAACGGTCTCCACGTGGCACCATTAAACGATGGTCTTCCGTTTTTTCCAGCAAGCCCTGTGCCTCAAGGTCGGCCAAAATACGTTTGCGTGCCTCGTAACGGTCCAGCCCCTGATAATCGCTGCTTACTTCATCGTTGATGCATGCATCGACGGTAAATATATTAATGACCGGCAGGTTATGGCGCTTACCGACCTCATGGTCATTGAAATCATGTGCGGGGGTTATCTTTACGCAACCGCTGCCAAATTCCGGATCGACATAATCATCGGCTATGACCGGGATCTCGCGGTTGGTTAGTGGCAGTTTGACGGTTTCCCCCACCAGCGATTGATAGCGTTCATCATCAGGGTGTACGGCAACGGCGCTGTCTCCGAGCATGGTTTCCGGGCGTGTGGTTGCAACAACCAGATATCCCGATCCGTCGGTCAGCGGGTAACGCATGTGCCAGAGGTGACCTGCTTCTTCTTCGGATACAACTTCAAGGTCTGACACCGCTGTGTGTAATACCGGATCCCAGTTGACCAGTCGCTTGCCGCGATAAATCAGCCCCTCTTCATACAGGCGAACAAAGGTCTCCTTGACGGCCGCAGACAACCCTTCATCCATGGTGAAGCGTTCACGGCTCCAGTCCAGCGAGGAACCCATGCGGCGTAACTGTCGGGTGATGGTGCCACCTGACTCGTGTTTCCACTTCCATATGCGCTCAATGAACACCTCACGGCCGAGGTCATGGCGGGTTGATTGTTCATGGTTGAGCTGCCGTTCAACCACCATCTGTGTGGCGATGCCGGCATGATCCGTCCCGGGCTGCCACAGGGTATTGTCACCACGCATGCGATGATAGCGGATCAGGGCATCCATCAGGGTGTCCTGAAAGGCGTGGCCCATATGCAGGCTGCCGGTTACGTTTGGCGGCGGGATCATGATGCAATAGGGGGTCCCTTCGCCTGAAGGTGCGAAGTGACCTTCCTTTTCCCAGGTTTCGTACCAGTGCTGTTCTATGGCATGCGGGTCGTAGGTTTTGTCCATGCGTCGTAAGACTCTGTTATTAATGCTGTGCTTTGATCAAGGGGCGGGATTATACCTGAAGGATGCTGTTTTGCCCTGACGGGGCGGCATGCAGGTGCGGGCGCTTATTTTTCCAGTGCCTGCGCAATCAGGGCGGGCAGGACTGCCTCAAGTTTTTTACGGACAGTTTCTGCAGCGTGAGCATCGCTGTCTTCCAGTGTCAGTATTATCGCCTGTTCGATAGCCGGTTGCAGCGTCTGCTTGACCTGGTGACGCATGTTCTGGGTCACTGCGCCTGCGATTTCATCAATTTGCAGATGAAAATATTTACTGTTCAGCAGCCTGTCTGCAATCTCGGCAGGTGGTGCACCGGCGATGCCGGCATCCTGGTATTGCTCAGCCTCGTCGGGGCGGGCATCCTCGTGCACAAGTTCCGTCAGGATCGGGATGCCATCGGCATCAAGTACCAGTTCTTCCTTCATGATGGTCATAATTTGTGGGTGTTCAGTGTATAGCCACGATCTTTGTAAAAGCGATACCGGTCGCGTGCGGATTCCCGCTGTGCCTCATCTCCACCAACCAGTTCGGCTACACGATTGAACCGACTGAAGAACGAGGGGACATCATCTGCCAGGTTAACCAGCACGTCGCTGGTGCCTTCAGGTTCGACTGCATGTCCCAGCAGTACCGGATGATCGCTGCCTGTGTTTGCTGTGTACAGGCCGTGTGGCAGAAAACTGCCATCGCGGAATGTCCAGAGCATGTCGTCCAGCTTTTTCAGTTGTTGCCCGGATGCCGTGTTGATATAGACCTCGTGTCCCTGCTTGAATGCCTTTTCAGTCAACCGGCAGGTAAGCCGCACCTGTGCGTCCGGCTGACTGTCTTGCAGGATATAGAAGTCCACCTGGGTCATCTGCCAGCACAACGTTCGAGCAGGAACTGTGTCAGCAGGGATACCGGCCGGCCGGTTGCCCCCTTTTCATCACCGCCTTTCCATGCGACGCCGGCGATGTCCAGGTGGGCCCAGCGATATTTTTCGGTAAACCGGGACAGGAAGCAGGCGGCGGTGATGGTGCCGGCCTCGCGGCCACCGATATTGGCCATGTCGGCGAAATTACTCTTCAGTTGCGGTTGATAGTCTTCCCACAACGGCAAGTGCCAGGCACGGTCACCGGCGGTTTCGCCGGCAGCCAGCAGTTCGGCTGCCAGATCGTCATCGTTACTCAACAGGCCGGCTGCATGGCTGCCGAGCGCAATGACGCAGGCACCGGTAAGGGTTGCGATATCGATTACCGTATCAGGTTTGAATTTTGCGCTGTAGGTCAGTGCATCGCACAGTATCAGGCGCCCCTCGGCATCTGTGTTAAGAATCTCGATTGTTTGCCCTGACATGCTGGTGACAATATCGCCGGGTTTGCTGGCGTTGCCGTCAGGAAGGTTTTCCGTTGTCGGGATAATACCCGTGACATTGATTGGCAGTTCCATTGCAACGCAGGCCTTCAGGGTCCCCAGTACGCTGGCTGCACCACACATGTCGTATTTCATCTCATCCATGGCGGCCCCCGGTTTGATCGAGATGCCGCCAGAATCAAAGGTTACCCCCTTGCCTACCAGCACGACAGGTTTTTTACCGGTCGCGCCGCCTTTATATTCCAGGGTAATCAGCCTGGCGGGTTCCCGGCTGCCGCGTGCTACAGACAGCAGTGCACCCATGCCCAGCTTTTTCATGCCGGCCTCATCCATGACGCTGACCCTCAGATAGCTGCAAGTCTTGCCAAGTTTGCGTGCCTGGCTGGCGAGGTAGGAGGGGGTGCAAATGTTGCCAGGCAGGTCCCCAAGGGTCCTTGCCAGCTCAACACCTTCAGCAATGGCTTCACCGTCGACCAGTGCCTTGCGTGCAGTCGCACGTTCACCGGTAGCCGTGTTGATCCCCACGCGGCGTAACGGATAGCCGTCCCTGTCTTTCTTGCTCTTGAGTTCATCCGGGATATAGCTGGTGCTGCGGGTGGTTTCTACCAGGGTCCTGACTTTCCGGTAGTTGTCCTGACCGCTGACATCCAGTTCAGCCAGGTAACTCACGGCATCGGTAGCGCCCGACAGGTTGGCGGCCCGGGTGGCACTGGTGACAGACTTGCTGTAATTGCTGCCATTGAATTCAGCCGCTTTGCCGCAGCCCACCAGCAAGACACGCTCGCATTTTGCGCCTGGCGGGTAGTGCACCAGCAGCGTTGTCCCGCATTTGCCATCCATCTCACCGTCATGCAACAGCTTCTGCAGCAGTCCCTGTGTGGTCTTGTCAAAGCTTGCTGCTGCCGGTGACAGCTTGCGATGTTCAAAAACCCCCAGAATTACACATCCTGTCCTGATGTTTGCGGGTTCTTCGCTCTTTATGCTGAATTTCATTCACTACCCCTCGTTTATTGCGTGTTGTGATTGCAGCTTGCGGCGCTTGTGGTATACGGTAGCCGCTGCTGTGATGCCTATTTACTGGGGAGTGTACTGCAAGCAGGCATGATTTTCATGCTGCTAACTGGCCCGCTTGAATGTTTCGCGTATTTGATCGTTACCTGCTGAAAGAGGTGATCAGCGGCTGGCTTGCCGTGACGCTTTTCCTGTGGTTGATACTTGTCAGTAACCGGCTGGTACGCTACCTGGGTGATGCGGTTTCGGGTGACATACCCGGCAACGTGATTTTCAAGCTCATCGCTCTCAAAATGGTGTGGTATCTGGTTCATGTGGTGCCATTTGCGCTGGCGCTGGGAGTGGTGCTCGCGCTGGGGCGTCTGTATCGCGATAATGAAATGACCGTCATGTCGGCCTGTGGAGTCGGTCCGTGGCGCATCTACAAGCCCCTGCTTGGTCTCGGGGTTGTGCTTGCCATCATTCTTGCCTGGCTGTCCCTGTACATCAGCCCGGAAGTTCAGGGTATGAGTTTCAAACTGGAAAACCTGGCAAAACAGCAGGCGGATATGACCCTTCTTGGAGCTGGCAGATTCAACGAACTGCAGAATGGCCGGTTAACCTTCTACGCTGAGCGCCTCTCTGCAGACAAGCAGAAAATGGAAAACCTGTTTATTGTTCTGCGCAGCATAAAAGAACAGGAAAAGCTGCCGCAGCTGCTGACTGCAAGGTCTGCCTATCGCAAGGTGGACGCCGGGACCGGTGACAGTTTTCTGGTGCTGGTCGAAGGTTATCGCTATGAGGGTAAACCCGGCGAGGCCAATTATCGGATCATGAAATTTGGGGAATACGGGGTGCGTATTGACTTGCCAGGTCATCCTGAAGAACAGGAAAGACAGGAAAGTATCCCGTCGGCAGCCCTGCTGGGTTCATCCGACCCAAAAGATGTAGCCGAGCTGCAATGGCGTCTTGCGATGCCTGTTTCCGTCATCGTGCTGCTGTTACTTGCAGTGCCACTGTGCAAGTCTTCGCCACGGCAGGGGCGCTACGGACGGCTGGTGGTCGCCATTCTGCTGTTTGTCGTGTACTACAACCTGCTGGCTACGGCAAAGTACTGGGTTGGTGAAGGTGCCGGACCGGCGGCCATCGGACTGTGGTGGGTGCCGGTGCTGCCGGTGTTGCTGACGATTGTGCTGTTGAACAGCGAACATCTCCGCTGCCTGTTCAGGTCGCGTCAATGAGAATTCTTGACCGTTACATTGCCGCCGCAGTCGCTTCCGGTACCCTGATTGCGTTGTTGATCGTTGTCGGTCTGGATGTATTTTTCAATGTCATTGCACAGCTCGACAATGTTGGCAGGGAAAACTATACCCTGATGACGCTGGTGCAGTTTGTTGCACTCATTACCCCGCAGAGCATGTACCAGCTGTTTCCAATGGCAGCACTGCTTGGCAGTCTGATGGGGATGGGCGGGCTTTCTGCAAACAGTGAACTGGTCGCCATGCGGGCCAGCGGGTTGTCTGTCTGGCGTATTGTCCGTTCCGTTCTGCAGGTCGGCATACTCATGCTGGTCGTGGCCGTTTTTGTGGGGGAAGTAGTTGCGCCTGTAGCCGAAAGGCATGGGCAGCAGTTGCGTGCGGCCGCCATGAACAGGGCAATCAGTTTTCTCAGCAGCCGTGGCCTGTGGGTGCGTGACGAGAGCCTGTTTATCAATGCAAGGAGGGTGCTTGCGGGCAATGTGCTGACTGACCTGACCATCTACGAATTCGATCCCGAGCAGCGTTTAAAAGTAGTGACCCGGGCCGTGGAGGCGCGCTACGAGGACGGCCAGTGGCTGTTGCATGATGTATCCCAGAGCGAGTTTGCGGATAATCGCGTGCTGGTCAGGCATCATGAGCAGCTGGCCCGGGCTTCAACATTGACGCCTGAACTGCTCGGCATCGTTGCACTCAAGCCGGAAAACATGTCGATTCGTGATATCAGCCAGTTTATGGGGTATCTGGAGGAAAACGGACTCGATACCAGACAGTACCGCTATGCTTTCTGGGGACGTTTTGTGACGCCGGTTGCGGCGCTGGTTATGTTGTTTATTTCGGTTCCGTTCGTGTTCGGGAGCCTGCGCTCCGTTAGCGCAGGACAGCGCGTCTTTATCGGCATGCTGGTCGGGTTTGGCTTCTATCTTCTGAGCCAGATTGTCAGCCAGACGGGTCAGGTGTTCGGGCTCAATCCGTTTGTAATGATGGTGCCGGGCGCTGTGTTTCTGTTGCTTGGTATCCGTGCCGTCCGTCGGCTTTGATCTGCCGGCCTGAAGGGAATTCCGAACCCCGGGAATGTTCGCGGGCTGCAGGCCTATTTCTTTGGTAACCGCACGATCATTGACTCCGATATCCGGTCGTGCCATGCGAGCTTGTCCTTGTCGATCAGTATCCACAATATGCCCAGGCCGGCGAGTGCCAGTGACGGGATAGCCACCATAAAACGCAGCAGTGCCTGCCAGATGGTAATTGGCTGGCCGTCGATCCGCTGCAGTCGCAGGCGCCAGGCGCGCATCCCCAGTGTTTGTCCGCCATGCAGCCAGAACCAGGTGTAAAAAGAAAAGCAGATCAGGAACAGCAACGTTCGGAAAAACGGATTGTGGTAGTGCAGGGTGCCCTTGGTGGCCAGCAATGCCAGTGCAGTCGCAATCAGCAAGACGGACAGCAGCAACAGGGAATCATAGAACATGGCGACCAGGCGGTAAAACAGCCCCGCCGGTGGGTATGGTTGTCGGTCATCTGCTTTCTGCATGGATTGTGGTATTTGCAAGGCCGGGTTGTCCCGGCGAGTCATCAATATGGCAGGTTTTACTACCAGGCCGCGGACAAATTATGAAAAATGGCGCTCTCTAAAAATGGCGCTCTCTAGGGGGCTCGAACCCCTGTTACCGGCGTGAGAGGCCAGTGTCCTAACCACTAGACGAAGAGAGCGTTGCAAGCAGCACATGGACTGCAAAGCGGTGGTATTATACGCCCAACCTGGTTATCCACAAGCAACTACAGTGAGCAACAAAGGACATACCGACATTTACAGCCCAGCCACCGTTATCCCCCGTCCAGAGCATCCCGTCTCCCGGGCTAATATCAGTCCTAACGCACTGAAGGTGTTGTACCGATTGAGAGAATCCGGCTATCAGGCACACCTGGTCGGTGGCGGGGTGCGCGATTTGCTGCTGGGGCGTGAACCCAAGGATTTTGATATCGCGACCGATGCGCATCCGGAGGATGTGCGGCGGTTGTTTCGGAATTGCCGCCTGATTGGACGGCGTTTTCGGCTGGCACATGTCATGTTCGGTCGTGAAATCATCGAGGTAGCGACTTTTCGTGCGCTGCATGAGACGGGTGCGGACAAGTCGGTACAGCATACCGATGATGAAGGCCGCCTTGTCCGTGACAATGTCTATGGTGATATCGAGGGCGATGCCTTTCGACGCGACTTCAGTGTCAATGCCCTGTATTACAACATCGCTGACTACTCGATTATCGACTATACGGGGGGCATGGCGGATATCGAGGCCGGCTTGTTACGCATTATTGGTGATCCTGATACCCGCTATCGCGAGGATCCGGTGCGCATGCTGCGGGTGGTGCGGTTTGCAACCAAGCTGGGTTTTCGTCTTGAAGAAGAAACCGAGGCCCCCATCACGCGGCTTGCTCCCTTGCTGGGTGATATCCCTCCGGCACGCCTGTTTGATGAAATGCTCAAACTGTTCATGGGTGGCGAGGCACTGGCGAACTTTGAGATGCTGCGGCATTACGGCTTGTTTGAACGGTTGTTCCCGATGACGGAACAGTCGCTCAGCCATGGTGATAATTATTTTCAGGCCCTTGTCAGCAGGGGCATGGCGAACACGGATGCCCGTATTGAACAGGGCAAGCCGGTAACACCGGCCTTCCTGTTTGCGGTATTCCTGTGGCAGCCGCTGCGTGAGCGGGCGGCACAACTGGAAGCTGAAGGGCAGCAGCCGGCACAGGCCATGCAGCATGCCGGGGCGCAGATTATTGCCGAGCAGGCCGGTGTGATGGCGATGCCACGGCGCTTTTCCCTGCCCATGCGCGAGATGTGGATGTTACAGTTACGGCTGGAAATCAAGGGTGGTCGCCGCAGTAATCGGGTGCTGGGTCATCCACGCTTTCGTGCCGCCTATGACTTTCTGTTGCTGCGTGCCGAGGCTGGCGAAGTGTCACAGGAGCTGGCCGACTGGTGGACAGCTTTCCAGGAAACCGGCCCGCAGGAGCAGGTGCAGGCGGCCATCCGGCCGGGACCGCGGAAACGCCGGCGTAATCGTTCACGGCGCAAGCCGGAGGTAAAGGCAGAATGACAATCCGAGTTTACATCGGCCTGGGGAGCAACCTGGAAGACCCGGTGGCACAGATACTGGAAGCGGTTGAGGAGCTGGAAATGATACCTGATTCAATCCTGGTGTCGCGTTCCAGCTTATACCGTGGGAAACCTATGGGCAGCGCAGAACAGCCCGATTATGTCAACGCGGTTGTTGCCATGGACACACTGCTGTCAGCGGGGGATTTTCTTCATGAGCTGCAAAGAATCGAGGATCTGCAGGGACGTGTGCGGGGTGGTGACAAGTGGGGGCCGAGGATTATCGACCTGGACCTGTTGATGTACGGCAAGCAAAAGATCAATACGCCGGACCTGACAGTACCGCATCCCGGGATGCACGAGCGTGATTTCGTCATTATTCCGCTATCGGAGCTGGCAGGAGACCTCAATGTTCCGGGGCAGGGACGATTGACTGCATTGATCAACAAATGTGAGAACCATTCGCTCAGAAAACTGGTTACGGCTTAAATGAGCAAGGAACGTCCCGGTTATATTGTCGTTGAGGGACCGATCGGGGTTGGCAAGACCAGCCTGGCAAGGCGTCTGGCAGCGAGCTTTGAGACGGATCTGCTGCTTGAAGGTGCGGATGATAACCCCTTTCTGGAGGGTTTCTACCAGGACCCGCGTTCCGGGGCCTTGCCTGCGCAGCTGTTTTTTCTGTTCCAGCGGGTGCGCCAGATCGAGGCCATGCGGCAGGCCGATATGTTTCAGCCGGTACGCGTCGCCGATTTTCTCATGGAAAAAGACCGCCTGTTTGCCGAGCTGACACTGGGCGCCGAAGAACTGAAACTCTACGAACAGGTGTATGCGCATGTCACGGTAGAAGCGCCGGTGCCGGACCTGGTGGTATACCTGCAGGCACCTGAAGATGTCTTGCTGAAGCGTATCTCAAGACGCGGCATCAAGTATGAGCGCAAGATAGATGCCGAGTATTTGCGCAAGCTGTCCGAGGCTTACTCGCGCCTGTTTCTGAACTATGATGATGCGCCCCTGTTAATCGTGAACACGGCCAGTATCAACCTGGTCGACAATGACAATGAGTACGAAGCCTTGCTGGAGCAGATTTACCAGACCAGGACCGGCAAGCACTATTTTAATCCGATGTCTGCCACAATTTGATGCGGGGCCCGGTTTGGCCACTGCAGTTACCCCCAGCGTAGCCCGGATGTAGTAAAGCGGAGTTCGGAATGTGCGGGTTATTATCCCCCGGATTCCACTTGCTGATTACGGGTTACAATAGGCGGATCATGACGGCAGACACGCAGCAGAAAAAACCGGTTACACTTGCCACCCTGCAAGCGATGCAGCAGCGCGGTGAAAAGATTGCCTGCCTGACCACCTACGATGCCAGCTTCACCCGTGTGCTCGAGTCTGCCGGGGTCGACATGTTTATTGTCGGCGACTCGCTGGGTATGGTGCTGATGGGGTATGAATCCACCGTGCCGGTGACCATGGATGACATGCTGCACCATGCAGCGAACGTTGCGCGCGCCGGCCGATTGGCCTGGCGTATTGTTGATATGCCCTGCCGGAGTTATGAAACCCCCGGCCAGGCACTTGCCAATGCCCGGCGCCTTCTGGATGAAGGCGGGGCACACATGGTCAAGGTGGAGGGCGGTACCGGCAAGGTTGCCATCGTCGAGCACCTCGTCAGCCATGACATACCCGTATGCGGACATATTGGCCTGTTGCCGCAATCTGTCGAGGAATATGGCGGTTACAAGGTGCAGGGCCGCGATGAGGCCGGTGCTGCAGCGATACTGGCCGACGCCGCGGCGCTGGAAAATGCCGGGGTGGGCATGCTGGTGATCGAATGTATACCGGCAGCCCTGACTGCACGGGTTACCGGGTCGGTCAGTGTACCGGTAATCGGTATCGGTGCCGGACCCGACTGTGACGGCCAGGTGCTGGTGCTGTATGACATGCTCGGTATAACGACCGGTCACCAGCCGCGTTTTGTGAAGGATTTCCTGCGGGATAACGGCAGCATTCATGCGGCGGTGGCGGCCTATGTGGCATCAGTAAAAGATGGCAGTTACCCGGCAAGTGAACACGGTTACTGATGGCGTAAATGGAGACACTGACGACAACGATTGCATTGCGTGATCGTATCCGGGTGCAGCGTACACAGGGGCGGCGCATCGCCTTCGTACCGACCATGGGTAACCTGCATGCCGGTCATCTGCGACTGGTACGGCATGCAAGGGCAATAGCCGATTACGTCGTGGTGAGCATTTTTGTCAACCCGATGCAGTTCGGGCCGAACGAAGACTACGCGACCTACCCGCGAACGCTTGATACGGACAAGGCCGCGCTGCAGGATGAAGCGGCTGACTTGTTATTTGTGCCGGATGTGCAGGAGATCTATGGCAGCGACCCCCGGCAGGTGACCCGTGTCGAGGTACCCGGTTTTGAAGGTGATTTGTGTGGCCAGTTCCGGCCCGGGTTTTTTACCGGTATTGCGACGGTTGTAACAGGCCTGTTTAACAGGGTGCAGCCGGATATCGCGGTGTTTGGTAAAAAGGACTACCAGCAACTCATAATGATAAAACGTATGGTGCGTGACCTGTGCATGCCCATAGAGGTGTGTGGGGTGGAGATCGTGCGTGAAGCGGACGGGCTGGCCATGAGCTCGCGTAATGGCTATCTGGGTACGGCCGAGCGTGCCAGGGCCGTACGGCTTTACCAGGTGCTGAAAGAAGTGCAAAGGACTGTTGAAGGGGGGGCAAAAGACTTCGCTGCACTGGAGCAGGCCGCCATGGGCAGCCTGTCGGAATCAGGCTTCAAACCGGACTACGTCAGTGTCAGGCGGCGGGGTGATCTGAGCGTCCCTGATCCGGGTGCGACCGAGCTGATTGTGCTGGCGGCAGCCACGTTGGGGACGACTCGCCTGATTGACAACATCGAGATATCAATAGGTTAGAGATTAAATCTAATGAGAAAGTTACGTATATTTTCTTGCAGTCTCTTTCCGGAGTCAGCATAATTACGCTTCGTTTCTCGAAGGGGTTGTACCGGTTTATGCAAATCACCTTGTTAAAATCCAAGCTGCACCACGCCAATGTCACGCATTCAGAGCTGGAATACGAAGGTTCCTGTGCCATTGATGCTGCGTTGCTGGCGGCCGCCAATATCCGTGAGTACGAGCAGATCCAGATCTACAACCTCAATAACGGCGAGCGATTTACCACCTACGCCATTCGGGCCGAGGAGCAGTCGGGAATTATTTCCGTCAACGGTGCCGCCGCACACAAGGCTTCACCCGGTGACCGTATTATTATTTGTACCTATGCGGTCCTGTCATTGCAGGAAGCGGCCGTATTCAAACCCACCCTCATCTATCTCGACGCCAGTAACCGCATAAAAGATATGCGTAACGCCATTCCGGTGCAGGTGGCCTAGCTACCGGTTCTCATAGCGGTTCAAATCAAACAGGCCGGACAGGACGGGTTCCTGTCAGGCGTATT
>Ga0316194_10001427_pt1 | contig 16509 bp, 15 predicted proteins | sample CroRivsedime1_MG_FD_204936 | JGI IMG/M metagenome (GOLD analysis project Ga0316194, IMG submission 204936) | Coastal sediment microbial communities from Maine, United States - Cross River sediment 1 | ecosystem: Environmental > Aquatic > Marine > Coastal > Sediment | place: USA: Maine...
TGTTGCGCCAAACCCAGGGTGGGTAGCAGCAGCACCAGAGCGAGTATCTTGTACAGAACGTCGGTGGCGACGAATTCACGCCAGGCAAAACGCAGGTCAGCGATCGTGTGGGTCCAAATGCGTTTCGTCGATTCCATGTCCAGGGCCTGTTCGGGTATTCCGGATCGGGGCGTGCCCCGGTTTGACCGGGGCGAGCCTATCACTCCCAAACTCAAGACTACAGACGCCAGCGGTCTCGGCAGCGGTTTGGCCAGCCGTCTGGCACCGCGGCGCACCGGCCACTTGAGCGCATCAGGATCAACCGGCGGCGGCTGGCGGACAAAGCCCGGACGGGAAACTTGCCACCCTGATATGGCGCCCGGGGTCCTAGTTGGTTGGACCATAATTCGGGCGCGGCGAAGGAACCTCTGATCTATTTTGGATGAAGCAGATTGGAGGGTGAACGGTGCAGATTCAAGGGGCGGATCGCGGGGCAGGTCGCGGGTAATAGTTGTTCTATTGCCAAGATTTGCAACGATGAAGCTGTGCATCTCAGTCCCAAGATGCACGTTCACGAATAGATCAGAGGCTCCCCAGAGCAAGGCGGACATCCCATGGCCCGTACCCGGAACAGAAAGGCGGCCAGTGCCGCGCGCAAGGCCAGCAGTGTCATCTCGAATCAACTGCCCTGGCGTCAGGTCGTCAATCCGAACCCACCGATGGCCTTGTTGGACGAGGCGCAAATCGAACGCATTCACCAGACCTCGATGCGCATACTTGAAGAGTTGGGCATGGAACTGATGTCGCCGGAGGGTCTGGCGGTGTTCCAGCGGGCCGGCGCCGATGTGGATCACGCCACCATGACGGTACGGCTCGATCGCGGTCTGGTGGAACAGGCGCTGCGCACGGCGCCGTCGCGCTTCACCCTGGCGGCACGCAATCCGGAGCGGTCATTGGAAATCGGGGGTGCCAACCAGGTGTATACATTGGTCGCAGGCCCACCGAACGTTCACGATCGCGAGCGGGGCCGGCGCGCCGGAAACCATGCGGACTATTGCGACTTTATCCGCCTGGCGCAGTCGTTTAATGCCATCCATATGATCGGCAATCAGGTGTGCGCGCCGGTGGAACTGCCGGCGAACTCAAGACACCTGGATACCTACCTGGCCAATCTGCGCTACTCGGACCGGGCGTTTCATTTGAGCGCCATTGGCCGTGGGCGCACGCTGGACGGACTCAAGATGACCGCGCTCGGTCACGGGCTGAGCCTGGAACAACTCAGCTCTGTCCCGGCCGTGATGACCATCATCAGCGTCAACAGCCCGCGGCGCTTCGACGGCGCCATGACCGAGGGGCTGATGACCATGGCCGAGTTCGGTCAGCCCGCGACGGTGACCCCGTTTACCCTGATGGGCGCCATGTGTCCGGTGACCCTGGCCGCTGCCTTGGCCCAGCAGAACGCCGAGGCGCTGTTCGGCATCACCCTAACCCAACTGGTCAATCCCGGTGTGCCGGTGGTCTATGGCGCGTTCACCTCCAACGTGGATATGCGTTCCGGTGCGCCGGCCTTTGGCACGCCGGAAAACACCCAGGCAAACGTCGCGGCTGGCCAGCTTGCCCGGCGCTACGGTCTGCCGTACCGCACCACCAACGGCAACGCGTCCAACACGGTGGATGCCCAGGCGGCCTATGAGACCTGCATGGCGCTCTGGGGTGCCGTGCTGGGCCACGCCAACGTGGTGTATCACGCCGCCGGATGGCTGGAGGGTGGGCTTACGGCGTCGTTCGAAAAACTGGTGCTGGATGTGGAACTGCTGCAGAACATGATGGCGTTTCTCACGCCGATTGAGGTCGACGAAGACACCCTGGGATTCGAGGCCATCGCGGGAGTGCCCACCGGCGGACACTTCTTTGGCGAACCCCACACGATGGCGCGCTACGAGACTGCGTTTTACCAGCCCCTGTTGTCCGACTGGCGAAACTTTGAACAGTGGCAGGAAGCCGGCGCAGAGGATGCCACCCAGAGGGCTACGCGGATCTGGAAGGAGGCTCTGGAGGTTTACCGGGAACCGCCCATGGACCCGGCCATTCGCGAGGCGTTGGACGATTACGTGACGCTGAGAAGGCGGGAGATTGGTTCGGATGAGCCGTAGGGAAGCCCTGCATATTTGCCTGCAGGGTATAGCGATGGTCATCGGTGGACATCCCTTTGAGCCCACAGCTGAGTAATGCCAGATGAAGCAAACCACCTTCGCCTCATTGAGCTACCAGTCGAAGAAGAAGCAGACTAGACGGGAGAAGTTTCTGGCGGAGATGGATCAGGTGGTGCCCTGGGCGCAGTTGATCGCGCTGATCGAACCCCATCATGCCAACAAGAACCCGGCACAGGTCTTTAGCCTGATCGCGCTCACCAATTTGTATCTGAATAGGCGGCAGTTGATGGCCTGAGCGCACCCGTGCGCCCGGAATTCGCGAATCGGGGCAAAATAGGCCGAAAATAGACGAAAAACGGGCAGAAAAGCGCCCAATCGTGCGGGTTCCTGGATGCCGAAAACGCGTCATCGGGGTTTTGTCGCCTTTTCCCAAATTGTTCAGACCTTCCCTAGGGAGCCGCTGATTTATTCTGGACGAAGCAGATTGCAGGGTGAAATGTGCAGATTCAAGGGGCGGATCGCGGGGCGGATCGCGGGAAATAGTTGTTCTATTGCCAGGATCTGCAACGATGAAGCCGTGCATTTCAGTCACAATATGCACGTTCACGAATAGATCATAGGCTCCTTAACGTGGGCGAAAGCAGGCGCCATCCTGTCACGCTTTCCACGCCCAGCCCAAGACCGGCCATGTCACGCAGCGAAGCTGTGTCTCGCGGAGCCGGATGCGCTAGTCCCGCACGTGCGCATCTTACTGGGGGTTCGGCCGGGCAACCGGCCGTTCTACCCACCAAAAGTCTCGGTCGAGTGAGAGGCAAAGCGAAAACGACGGAGAAAGCGCAGTTTACACCCAGTAAATGTGCATTTTGAGGGCGTTTTCAACGCCAAATCGTGACGAGTGAGCATTTTTCAACATACTGCTGGCTGTTGAATTGCAGGATGCGGCATCTGATCAAACACACTTCGTTTGATCACCATGTGATCGATAATCCCAGAGAATGAAGTCACGGATTCAAGATCTTTAACTTCTCACCGTTTAATCCGCAAAGCCCCGTGCTTGGGGCGCGTCAATTGCCCGCGCTGATCAACCTGTAGTGACATAGATCAAGTCTCTTGGTTGCTAGACAAACTATCATTATGTCAGCAGAGGCGCGTTTAGATCATCGTATTATCTGGGATTTACTAGCCCATGAATAGCGGACCCTCGGATCAGTTATGGTTGGAAGAACAGGAAGAAGGGCCGTTAATGGCTACTGCTATTCATGCCGGGCATGACATTCGTGGTGAATTATTCCCATTGATTGCTCTAGACGAAGCGGATCGAGCACGTGAAGAGGATCCCTATACCGACTTCTGGGTGAAAGTCATTCCAAGCTGGTTAGTCCCAAACAGATCACGATTCGAAGTTGATTTAAACCGGCCTCGCGATGAAGCCGTATATCAAACGCCAGAGATGGCTTGGGGTATGCATTTATGGAAACATCAGCCTACCAAGGACATGATCGAGCATTCCCTCGAAGAGTATGATGAGTTTTATGATGAGCTAGCCCATATTCTGGATCGAATGACGAAGCGCTACAAACGTATTGTGATTTTCGATCTGCATGCTTACAACTATCGGCGCAGAGGGCCCCACGAACCGCCGGCCGATCCCGCAACACATCCCGAGGTTAATATTGGCACTGGCACCATGGACCGACGAGTCTGTGGGCATTTAGTAGATCGTTTTATGGCTGACCTGCGCCGTTTTGACTATTTTGGACGCCATCTGGATGTTCGTGAAAATGTGAAATTCAAGGGTCGACAGCTAGCGTACTGGATACATAGCCGTTACCCTTCGAGCGCTTGTGTAATCGCAGTTGAGTTCAAAAAATTCTATATGGACGAATGGACCGGAGTCGGTGACGTAGAACAAATAGAGGCCATTCGCGATGCATTACAATCAACCATACCTGGTATATTAGAAGAACTTAAAACACAGGAGGGTTAATACTTGCATCAACTCCCCGATCAAGAAATCGCCTCCATCTACCGCGCATTGGCTAGCAATAAACCGGTGCGATACCATGGATCAAAGTACGGCAGAATTCATATCGACAGGCAGCTGCCGTTTATGGTGGTTTATCGCCGTTCAGCCGACAGAGTGGACATCGGGACTGATCGATTATTGCTGGGAGAAGCTTCTTATCTCGTGGTGGACGATGCGTCGATCAGTCATGAAGAACTCAGGAAAGTGGTAGCAAATATTGCTCATATTCAGGCAGACGTTTTTGGTTCATTTTTACTGCTGGAAATATGGGCGGGCAACCCCCCTGGCGCGGAGCATTCCCCACCTGGATTTAGAATCTTTGCACCAAGTGAGAACTGCCCCGCACAATTACTGGAAAAGTTTGAGAGCGCCCTGTTAAAAGTTCGCGTTAATAATCAACAAGCAACCGTTGCGGTCCAATTCACAGACTCGGTTTATCCACCCAAGCTATATTCATTGTTAAGCAAAGACCAATTGAGCGAGCATAATTGGTTACACTTGGGCCTTGAGGTGTCGCCGATATACCAAGGTCCACGAGCCGCACTCTTTCCATTTGCGTTGAAAGTTTTACATCAAAGATTGGCTAGGGCTTTAAAACGCACCTTTTACGAATTTATTCATTTAAAAACCAGCCATCGTCCTGCGCATTTTCATGAACTCGGCCGCCAGGCGATGACGCAGGCTGTATACGATACCGATCAGCAGTTGGCTGGTATCAGTACTCAATTTGATTTGTTGCTACACGTGACGCCTGTCAATGCGCCAGCCGCATGGGAAGATTTCAAAAGGAATAAGTTTCAGCAAGAACCGGAGTTTCTATATCGAGCCCGCCCAATTGATCCGGGGTTATTGAAGCGCCAACTTTTCAAGATTCCTCTCGAGCGCATTGAAGATCCAACATTAGCACACATCTTTTCAGAAAAACGCGGACAGCTGGACCGTGAAATCACGCTGGTCGCTGATCGCAATACCCGTCGTTTTCTCTTGGGTAGCCGTCAAATCTATGGCGACGTAGAAGATAGCTTGTTGCAACTTGCCAACAGTATTTTGAATAAATTTTCCGCGGAAGACGGCGGTCGAGAAGACAAAAAAACTATCAACGCCGATAAATTCTACAAGTTGGCTTTGAACGACATGCAGCATTATCGTCGAGCAGATGCCTCTTTTAATGCCAAAGTTGAGTTGCGTAATGATGTGAGCGGAGTATTGGTGTCACAGGGCAACTTATTGATTGGCAGCGATGTCCGGATCTCTGATGGGCGTATAAACGGTCTATTGGCACATGAAGTGGGCACTCATTTGCTAACCTATCACAATGGCCGCCATCAACCGCTCCAGGAGCTGTATGTTGGTATGGCTGGCTATGAGCCGATGCAGGAAGGGTTGGCAGTATTAGGTGAATACCTGGCAGGCGAAATAGATGCTGCACGGCTTCGTCTGCTCGCCGGCCGTGTAATTGCGGTAAAATGCATTACGGAAGGGGCGGGCTTTGTTGAAACGTTTAATCGGCTACATACAGAACTCGGCTTTGACGCTCTCAGCGCCTTTTACATCACCATGCGCATATTTCGTGGTGGCGGGTATACCAAGGATGTTGTTTATTTGAGGGGCCTCAGAGATGTTCTGGATTACATTGCTTCAGGAAATGAGTTGGTACCGCTGTACCTGGGCAAAATCTCATATGAACATTTGTCATTTATCAAAGAATTACAGTGGCGAAAAGTATTACAGCCACCCAGATTACTGCCCAGCTTTTTGGACAATCCGGTTGCGCACGAGCGGTTGAGAAATATTAATGATGGTTTTACTGTGCTGGATTTGGTCGAGGACGGATAGCCATGCGGATAGCATTTGTGGTAAATGATATTCAAACCGAGCTTTTCGATTACACGACTACACACTTGGCGCGAACAGCATTGAACCGAGGCCACGACGTACATTATGTTAATGTGGGGGATTTTGCGCTTAATCTTGATAACCATACATATGCACACGTCGCTACTCCTGCGTCGATGCATCACAGATCTTCAAAAGTATTTCTGAAAGATCTACAAGAGAATTCGACCACAGAATTCATCTGTGTGGATGAGCTGGATGTAATGATGATACGTAATGACCCATCTCTGGATGCGATTTCCCGGCCTTGGGCACGTATGGCGGCTATCAATTTCGGCAGGTTTGCCGTTCAGCATGGGGTATTGGTATTAAATGATCCAGACGGGCTGGATCGAGCGTTTACAAAGATATATCTGAAAATGTTGCCTGACTGGGTTTACCCTCGAACACTAATTACCCGAGATAAACAGGATATTAAGTCATTTATAAAAAAGGAGAACGGTTTTGGTATCCTGAAACCGCTTTTTGGATCCGGTGGCCGCGGGGTATTCGTTGTTCAACCGCATGATGAGCCAAATCTCAATCAGATGATTGAAGCTGTAGCACGCGACGGCTATGTCATTGCCCAAGAGTTCCTGCCCGAAGGGGTCAAGGGTGATACGCGCCTGTTTGTAATGAATGGAGAACCTTTGCGCGTTAAAGGGCATATAGCCGCCATACATCGCCAGCGGGCGGAAGGTGATTTGGATATTCGCAGTAACATGTCGGCGGGTGCTATCGCCGTGAAAGCGACGGTAACCGATCATATGATTGCATTGGTTGACGCTGTTAGGCCATTTCTGATTCGCAATGGAATCTTCTTTGCGGGAATGGATATTGTGGGCAATAAGCTGCTGGAGATCAATGTATTGTCCCCAGGTGGATTAGATAATGCTGACAAGCTTGAGGGTGTCAATTTTGTCGCTGGAGTAATTGACGCGATAGAGAATAAGCTGAACTATCTTGAAAAACACCGAATCAATTCGGACAACTCGGATTTGGCAACACGTCAGGAACCTTCCGGAGGGCGGCGTTAGGGAAGCCATGCATATTTGCCTACAGGGTATAACGATGGTCATCGGTACACATCCCTTCGAGCCCGCAGCTGAGTGCGGCAGTTGATGGCCTGAGCGCACCCGTGCGCCCAGAATCGGCGAACCGGGGCGGAACGGGCCGGAAGCAGACGTAAATCGCCCAATCGTGCGGATTTCTGGATGCCGAAAACGCTTCATCGGGATTTTGGTGGAGGGAAGCTCGAGGAGCCGGGTGCCCGAATTGGGGACGTCTGGGTCCGTGGGAGCCCCCCGGTAGGGTAACCGCTCAGGGTCCCCCGCCATTATTTGGTAAGCACCCTCTTAGATCGGAAGCGCCTCAAAGTTCCAGCAGCAGGATCAGGGCGACTGTAATAGCGCCGACGGCAAGCGTGCGCGCCACGCTCCAAATCCACCAGGTGCCGCTGACCCGCCCGAGAAACACCCCGAGCAGCGCCATGATCACGAACGCGACGCCGATGGACAGGTCCAGTGCGTGGGTGGCGAGGGCGCCGTTCAGTTGGGCTAACCAAAGGGGTGTCAGAATGGTCAGGGAGATGAGAAACGGGGCCATTCCATTTACCGTCGCGACCAACCAGGGAATGATCACCGCGGCACGCGCATGTGCCGACCCTGTCAGATCAGTGACCATGGCCTGTTCGAGATCGCGCAACTCGCGTCGACGTTCGGCGGATTCGCTGACGTAGGCGCTGGACAGTCCGCTCATCATCAAGGCCACCGCTGCGCCCAGGCAGGCCTGCAGCGCGGTGCTCAGATCGACTGGGCCGGCGACCCGCAATCCAACCAGCAGACCCAGCATGGTCAGCGCGCCGTCGAAGCCGTTGGTCACAAAATAGCGTCTGGCGATCCCTGCCGTCCGGCTGATGCGAACCAACAACCGGAGTTCGTCACGCAGCCGCATCTAGTATCCCGTCCCATAAGTTCGTTGCATTTCAGCGGGGCGAGGAGCGTCCATTATTGTCCCCTGTCGTTGAATCAGATATTGTCCGGCCCGGTCGGTTTGTCCGCCGCGCCCTCTGCTTCCACCTGATCAACGGAATGTACCGAACCCCCCAGGGACTCGATGGTGGCGCTCACCGCTTCCGGGTCCAAACCCCGTCCGGTCAGATCGATCACCACCGATTCGGTCTTTTCGTCTACCGTCTGTACCGTGATGTCCACGTGGTAAGAAGGATCCAAGTCCGCGATCATGCGGGCGAAGGCGACAACGTTCGGGTGATGCGGTTTGAGTACGTCGAGTACAAGTCGTTTGATATGAGCCATGCTGTGTCTGATCCAGGCAGGGTGAGTTTCGGTCTCGCCAGAGCCTTACCTTGCACGGCGGTGGTTCGGCTTGTCCATATTGAAGCGGCTGGAGCGACCATGGAGAGTGGATTCAGTTGATGTCATCGGGCAACACAGGATCGAAGCGCCCTGGCCGCGGTCGTGGGCGCACAGCTCGGACATTGCTTATTCTGGTGGCGATGGGCCTGGGGTTTGCGATGGCGACCCGTCTAATTCCGCCGCCGTTGGATCCGGCGCATGACAGGCCCGTGCTGGATCCCTACGGTCAAGCCGGTTTGCTGGTGGGTCTGAATCCTGGTGATAGCGGTCCGGTGGTCGCACCGGGTAAACCGGTTCCCGATTTCGAACTGGCCGATGTCAATGGCGATATCGTGCGCTTCTCGAGCCTCCGGGGGCGCGCCGTGGTGCTGAACTTTTGGGCCACCTGGTGCCCACCCTGTACAGCGGAAATGCCGTTGCTCCAGTCGATCCACGATCGAGAGCGCGCGAACAAACTGATCGTCGTCGGTGTCAATGTCGGGGAGCCTCTGGGTGTGGTCGTCAGCTTCCTGAATCGCCACCAACTGACCTACCCGGTATGGGTTGATCCACCGGCGTCGGAACCGCCGGGCGGAGCCAGCAGGGCGGTATTCGATGCCCTTGGCGCGGCTGCGCTGCCCACTACCTTATACATCGACCCCGACGGAATACTGCTGGGCCGAGCCTTGGGTGAGCTGACGCCCCTGGAACTCGATCGGATGGTCAGTCGACTACTCAATCGATCAGAGACGCATTGAGACTAGTGTCCCGCTCCCTACGGGCGGGGTGAGGAGCGCCCATTCGCGGTGTTGGGCGCGCTTGAATGAGCGCAGGCTAGTCCTGCGCCCGCCCGCCTAGCGCCTGGGCGCTCCTCGCCCCGCTGAAATGCAACGAACTTATGGGACGGAACACTGCAGGAGCACATGCTGATGGCCATTTGTCTTAGAAGTCGGACCCGTAGCAGTGCACCAGAACCGGTCGATCCGGGCCGTCGTGCTGTCCTGAAATCCACGCTTGCGTTGGGCGTAGCGGCGACGCTTTCGCCACTGCAGACGAGCCGGGCGAACACGGAACCGATGTTGCGCACCTTTGGCCTGACCCCGGGCCTGGCCGAGACCCGCCTGTTGCCCGACAGTGCGTATCCACCCACCCGGGTCTGGGCCTACAACGGCAGCGTGCCTGCCCGGGAGATCCGGGTCCGGCAGGGGGAGCGGATTCGGGTCGAGTTACTCAACCGGCTGCCCCAGCCGACCACCGTGCATTGGCACGGGTTGCGCCTGCCCAATGCCATGGACGGGGTGCCTGACCTGACCCAGGCACCGGTCGCGCCCGGCGAACGGTTTGTCTACGAGTACGATGCCCGCGATGCGGGCACCTACTGGTTTCATCCCCATTTCAATGGCATTGAGCAGGTTGCTCGTGGCCTGCACGGGGTGTTGGTGGTGGAGGAGCCGAATCCGCCGGCCGTTGATCGCGAGTTGACCTGGATCGTCGATGACTGGCGACTGGAGGATAACGCTCAGATCGCCGACGACTTTACCAGCCGCCACGACCGTTCCCACGGGGGGCGCCTGGGTAATCTGCCCACCGTCAATGGCCGCGTTTCAAACCGATTGGCGCTGCGCCCAGGCGAGCGGCTGCGTTTGCGCCTGGTCAACGTGGCCAATGCGCGGACCTTTCCGTTGGTGCTGAGCGGACTGCCGCATTGGGTGATCGCGGTGGATGGACAGCCGCTGCCCGAACCCGTCGATGCGCGGGAGGGTTTGCTCCAGCTCGCGCCCGGCAACCGTATGGATCTGATCGTCGACGCGCAGCCGGAAGCGGGTGTGCAGCCCGCTCTTATGATGGAGCCGGCACGGGGCGATCCCTACACCCTGGTGGACATCAGTGTGGACGGTGAGCCGCTGGCCAAGGGGCTTGCGGGGACGCAGGTAATGTCTTTGCCCGCGAATGTGCAGACGCCCTTCGTCGCCGCGGATTCGGTCCGGCATGTGATCGACTTGGGCGGTGGTGCGATGGATCCCAAGCTGCGCCGGGGAGAGGTGGATGTTGAAACCGTCCGTGCCCGGGTGGGTGAGGGACGCTACTGGACCGTGAGCATGAGCCCGGCGGCGCGGGCCCCAGGTCCCGAAATTGAGGTGGCCCGGGGCACCCATGTGATGATGGAACTGCACAACGACACGATGTTTCCGCACCCCATGCATCTGCACGGTCATCATTTTCAGCTTCTGGACATCAACGGACAGGCACAGCAGGCCGGCATTTGGCGCGATACGATTCTGGTCAATCCCGGCGATCGGACCCGCATCGGCTTTGTCGCCGAAGCGCCGGGCGATTGGCTGATGCACTGCCATATTCTGGCCCACCACGCCACCGGCATGCGCTGGACCGTTCGGGTTGTCTGAAACCGGATTGGCGCAATATGAAATGGCGGCCGGCCGCTCAAAAAAAACGAGCGGCCGCCAAGTTGAAGTCTAAGCCGGGTGGGCCTCAATCATATAGCTGCCATCCGGATTGAAGGCCAGCATCGGCGGAATCGTCATCCAGATGCGTGCTTTCAGGGTGTTCATGGGCGTTTCCTTCCATGCGTTTTGAGTCGCGCTGCCGCCCAAACCGGGTTACAGGACTGTGAACCGTTCGGTGGACTCATTGTAGCGCACCAGGCCATACCAGAGGCCCAGCAGGCTAAATAGGACCAGGTAGCTCAAACCCCAACCGCCCAGCAAGTCAGGCAGATATGCCTGATAGCCCAGCATCGTGATTTCCACCATACCGTCCAGAAAATCGAGATCGAGCTGCGGTGTCAGCACACCGAAATGGCGCAGGACTCCGCTGAAAACAGACCCGCTCCAGCCGAAGAAAACAACGGCAACCAACAGCTTGAGATGGCCTTCACCCACCCGCCACATGGAACCCGAGGCACAGCCGCCGGCGAAGATCATGCCGACGCCGAAGACGACGCCCCCGATCAGTGAACCCGACCAGAAGGTGGCGGGGATCGCAAGGTAGGGATCTACCGTGCCTGTCTGCAGCAACAGTGAGCCGATGGTGATGCCCGTCGCCAGGGTCACAATCATGGCTTTGGTCATGGTGCCGTCGCCGGTCATGAACGGTTCCCGGAACACCCGCGAGAAGCAGAAGCGGGAGCGGTGCAGAATGAATCCCAGTGCGAAGCCGGCGAGTACGATCAGACCCCGGCCTGCCAGCGCCGCATCCTCATCCAGCAACCAGGCGCTGCCCCACCACAGCACCGCCGCCAGCACCAGGAACCCAAACAGCGGGTAGCGTGTTTTAAACAGCGGTTCGGCTTTCATGGGAGGTGCTGTGATGCCCCAGGTGATGTGCTCCATGGTCCAGATCAGGCCCTTGAGGCCCAGCGCGGCCCCCAGCAACAATCCGCACAACATGGCCAATCCCGCAGGCGAGGCGAACATTACGGGCGTGAAGAATCCGCCCACCGTGCATCCCCCCGCCAGGGTCGCACCGATACCCATCAGGGTCCCGCCCAATGCGCCCCAGACATATTCCAGCGGTGGTGGGCGATTGATGCGGAACTGGCTGGACAATAGCGCGGCCGACAGCGCACCGAGAATGAGGGTGATGTCCATCAGGGAGATGCGATGCATCAGCGGGCTCTCGAGATCTGCCTTGATGCCCAAGGCCGGCCCTAGACCGACCGCGTTGTTGAGATAGTCACCCCAAAGTCTGAGGCCGCCGAAAACACCCCAGAACAAGCCGCCGGTCATCAGGCCCGCGGCCACCGTGACAAGCAGAATTCCGCCCAGATAGGGAGACCATTCATCAACCAACACTTTGCGGTAGTCGTCCTGGAATCCGCTCAGCCACTTGGGACCGAAACGCCGGGTCAGGACGGAGCCCGGAGTGGCAGTTGTCCGTGCCATGGTTTTTCTTCCTTTGACATGCCTGCGCCAGGCTGCGGGCATGGACGACGCACCGCAGTGGGCAATCGCGTCACTGGCAGCCTGCCGGCGTATCAGAATCCTGGGCGCCGCGAATCACGAACGCCTCCAGGTTGGCGAACATCTCTTCATTCGGCATATCGATGAATTTGGCCGCGGCCTTGTTGGTGTCCTTGATGCTGGCGCGATACTCCTGGCTGACGTAGTAGCGCAGCGACGGATTGGCCTGACCGTTGGTGGCGTGTTGATCCGCTGCCAGGTACTCCGTCCATTCCGCTTTGGTCCGGGTGGAGGGTGCTATGGACTCACCCGTGGCCTCTACGTGACATGCGGTACACACCATGCGGTAGTAAATGCGGCCCACCCTCCAATTTCCCTCAGCGGCGATTGCGGGCCCGGCCAGGACTGCGGCCAGGGCGGTCGCCGCCAATGGGCGGAGCGAGGTTGAAAAGTGTTTCATGACAGAATCCCTCCTGTTGTGAAGAGGGTCCGGCGGCATCGCCGCCGCGGCTCTCGAGGTTGGTCTGTGACCGGCTTGGTCGCAGTGAGGCAGGATGGGAATAGCTACCCTGGGTAGGTGCTGCGGCGCGGGGTCACGGAAAAACCTGTCGTCACTTTAGTACCCGCCGGTATGACGATATTGACACTGATCAATTCAACATCCGATCTTGCCAAGATCGGATGTTGAATTGATTTAGATCAAGTCGATCCGCGACCACTGGAGCTACTCGATACAAGCCTACACTTGCCTCCCAGCCCGGGGTGGCGGATGCTGATTTCCAGTGTTGTGTTCGATCTTAAAAAATAAGGACGCATGCCATGAGCATCGACACCCTTGTTGACGCTGAACCGGATTCGCAAGGTCATGCGGTACGCTTGCGCTGGGCCAGCGGGCGTCGGGATCGGGTTCCCGCGATCTGGCTCAGGGACAACTGTCACTGTCCGGTTTGCCAGGATGCCGGGAGCGGCCAGCGTCTCATCGACATCACTCAGGTGCCGCCGCATACCGCCATCGAACAGTGTCGCGTGGATGCATCCGGCATCACCCTGTGGTTCGGCCCGGACCGGCACCAGACCCGTTTCGAGAGCGCCTGGCTGCAGCGCCTTGCAGCCGACGAAACAATGCGACCGATGGACGACCGCTGGGATGCCGGCCTGGATCCCGCCCTGCGCACCGACACCTATCCCGCCCTGAAGCAGGACAGCAAACGCCTGAAACGCTGGCTCGGCTGGGTCCGGGACAGCGGCTTTGCGTGTTTGACCCAGGTGCCGGCGGAGGACGGCGCTTTACTCGAGCTGGTGGCATTGTTTGGTCATGTTCGGGAAACCAATTACGGGCGCTTTTTCGATGTCAAAGCCGTAGCGGATCCCATCAACCTGGCGTACACCGGATTGGGCTTGCCCGTGCACACCGACAACCCCTATCGGGATCCGGTGCCCGGGCTCCAGATTCTTCATTGTCTGCACAGCGACACCGAAGGCGGTGACTCGGTGCTGTGCGATGGCTTTGCCGTGGCGGACTGGTTGCGAACAGAGCATCCCGACGCCTTCGAGCTGTTGATCCGGACACCGGTTCCGTTTCGATTCCGGGATGCGAACAGCGATTTGCGTCACCGGGCTCCCTTGATCGAGTTGGACGCCGAAGGCCGGCTGTCGACCGTGCGCTACAACAATCGGTCGGTGGATACGGCAGGTATGGCGATGGACGATCTGGGCCGGTTCTACGATGCCTACCGACTATTTGCCACGGCGCTGCAGGATCCGCGCTGGCAGATTCAATTCAAGATGGGGTCCGGCGATCTGTTCATGGTGGACAATCGCCGCGTGCTGCATGGGCGCACCGCCTACCAGGGGCCAGGAACCCGCCACCTGCAGGGTGGCTACGCGGACCTGGACGGTCTGTACAGCCGGCTGCGGATTCTGGAGCAGTCCGGGCAGCCATGAATTTGCGCTTGCCGTCCCGGGCATTATGTATTAGTTAATACCATTATCTGATCCGTATCGCCTCGGTGGCGCGGTAGACCACCGTGAAACCAAAGGGGGAAGTGGCAGACCGAAGCAGGCCGGTGGGCGGTTGCCTCGCCGCAACCGAGGCGGCGCCGGCACCAGGCTCCCCATTCCACGTCCACGGTCCAGCACAGCAACCATGGCCGAGTTTCTTCAGTATTTGTTCTCCGGGATTACCGTCGGCGCGACCTACGCGCTGGTGGGGCTCGGATTCGCCATGATCTACAACGCCAGCCATGTCATCAATTTCGCCCAGGGCGAGTTTCTGATGATCGGCGGCATGATGACGGTGTCCATGCTGGGCGCGGGTGTGCCCATGCCGCTGGCTATTGTGGCCGCCATCGTACTGGCCACGGTGGTGGGCCTGGCGCTGGAAAAATTCGCGGTCGAGCCGGCCAGAAACGCCGAGGTGGTGACGGTGATCATCATCACCATCGGCGCCTCGATTTTCCTGCGCGGTCTGGCCCAGGTGGTGTGGGGCAAGGAGTACCATGCGCTGCCTCCGTTCAGCGGCGACACGCCCATATCCATCGGCGGCGCCACCATCCTGCCCCAGAGTCTGTGGGTGCTGGGCGTAACGGTGGTGGTGGTGGCTGCCCTGGCCTGGTTTTTCAATCGCACCCTGTTGGGCAAGGCCATACTGGCCACTTCACACAACCGGGATGCGGCCCAGCTCGTGGGGATCAACACCGGTCTGGTGCTGTTGATCTCGTTTGGCCTGTCCGCTGCGTTGGGCGCCATTGCCGGCATCATGATCGCGCCCATCACGCTGACGTCCTATGATGTGGGCATCATGCTGGGCCTGAAGGGATTCGTGGCGGCGGTCCTGGGTGGACTGGGCAGCGGGGTGGGCGCGATCGTCGGTGGACTGATCCTCGGGATAACCGAGGCCATGGCCGCCGGCTACATCTCCTCCGAGTACAAGGACGCGGTTCCGTTTGTGCTGATCCTGTTGATTCTGTTTTTCCTGCCCAACGGACTGTTTGGCGTGCGCGCAACGGAGCGCGTTTAAGGTGGGCTGGATGCGGACGCCACGTACCGGGGGCCTGATGCTGCTGGCCCTGATCGTGGCCGCCATCCCCTGGTTCTTGCCCAACAACTTTTACTTCGAGATGGCCATTCTGGTGGGCATCAATGCCATCGTTGCGGTGGGGTTGAACCTGCTCATCGGCTACGCCGGCCAGATCAGCCTTGGGCACGCCGGTTTTTTCGGCCTTGGTGGCTACTGTAGCGGCATTCTGGTGGCCACTTATGGATGGCCGCCGGCCCTGGCGTTGTTGCTCGGGGCGGTGGGTGTCGCCGTACTCGCCTTTGTCATCGCCCGCCCCATTCTTCGCCTTAAGGGCCACTACCTGGCGATGGCCACGCTGGGATTGGGCATCATCATCTCCATTGTGGTCAGCACCGAGGATTGGTTGACCGGCGGACCGGACGGCATGTATGTGCCGCCGTTCACTCTGTTCGGTTGGGAACTTTATGGTGAGGCAGTCTGGTACTGGGTGATTGGCGGCCTCCTGCTGCTGGCGGTCTGGTTGGCCCTGAATATCATCGACTCGCCGGTGGGACGGGCGCTCCGGGCCCTGCACGGATCCGAGGTCGCGGCCCAGGTCGCTGGCGTGGATACCACCCGGGCGAAAGTGCGGGTGTTCGTGGTCTCTGCGGTGTTCGCCGCCGTCATGGGCAGCCTGCATGCTCACTATGCCGGGTTTGTCACCCCCACCTCGTCCGGTTTCTTCCATTCCATCGAACTGGTGACCATGGTGGTGCTGGGGGGGATGGCCTCCACCTTTGGCGCGGTGGTTGGCGCCGCAATTCTTACCGTGCTGCCCCAATTACTGACTGGATTCGAAGACTACGAGATGATGGTGTTCGGTCTCATTCTGATGCTCACCATGATATTCCTGCCCCAGGGTCTGGTGCCGACCCTGGCCCGAGTCTTCAAGCGGCGCGATCAAGGGGCGGGTGCGATACCCGGGGTGGATGAGGTGGACCCATGAGCCTGCTGCGGGTTGAGCAACTCAACAAGTCCTTCGGCGGTATCCATGCCGTGCAGGACCTCAGCTTTGAGGTCGATCCCGGTACCATCCATTCCGTGATCGGCCCGAACGGCGCCGGCAAGACCACCTTGTTCAATCTGGTGACCGGCGTCTACACGCCCAGCTCCGGCAACATCTTCATGGACGATCAGCCCATCG
>Ga0316194_10001428_pt1 | contig 16504 bp, 18 predicted proteins | sample CroRivsedime1_MG_FD_204936 | JGI IMG/M metagenome (GOLD analysis project Ga0316194, IMG submission 204936) | Coastal sediment microbial communities from Maine, United States - Cross River sediment 1 | ecosystem: Environmental > Aquatic > Marine > Coastal > Sediment | place: USA: Maine...
CCCGTAAACCTCGATCATCATCTACCCCTGCGCAAGGACAACGTGTCATCAGAGAACGCTTCCGCACCGCCGGTGATCGGGTCCGTGAAAGCCTTCAGCAATCCGTCCAGTTCATCGCGGGCGATATCGCGGGTGATAAACACCAGCCTGGTCCGGTGATCTGCATCGGGCCAGCGCTCAAGCCGTTCCGGCGGATGCAGCACATGTTGTACACCGTGAATGACCACCGGGCGATCGACATCGTCTTCAAGCTTGACGATGCCTTTCATGCGCAACAGGTTCGGCCCGTGATAGCTCTGCAGCAGTTCCAGAAACAGTTCGAACTGCATCGGCCCGATAGCCTTGTCGGTGGCAATGCAGAACGAACTGATATGTTCATCGTGCCGGTTCACATCATGTGAGTCGGCATGATGGTGGGAATGGCCATCGCCGTCTGCATGAGCATGCTCTGCGGATGCTTCAGCCGACTTGCGGCGCGACCGGCGCCGGCCCGCTCTTTCGGGCGCCTCAAAGGCATCGGCCCCCAGCCAGCGGCGGACCTGGTCGGGCCGGGCCGGACCATCTGCGGCAGACGCCTCGAACAGCCTGCCCGCTGAAGCTTCTCCATTGTGCGTCGTCAGGATACGGGCTGCCGGCGCCAGTTTGCGCATCCGCGCAATGATATCATCCAGGGCATTTTCGCCGTCCTGGCCCGTCAGCAAGTCCGCTTTCGACAGCACCAGCTTGTCGGCAACCGCCACCTGCCTGACGGCTTCATCATGGAGATCAAGGGTTGAAGACCCGTTCACGGCATCGACCAGCGTAACCACGCCTTCCAGCCGATATCGTTGCAGAAGGTCGGGGTGCGACATCAGCGTTTGCAGGACGGGCGCCGGATCCGCAAGCCCGGTGGTCTCTATGATGACCCGGTCAAATGCCTTGATGGTGCCTGCATCCCTGCGTGCCATCAGGTCAGCAAGTGTGTCGACAAGATCACCGCGAATGGTGCAGCACAAACACCCCGACGACATCTCAAACACGTTGCTGTCTGCGGTTTCCACCAGCAGGTGATCAAGCCCGATCTCGCCAAACTCGTTGATGATGACGGCGGCATTCGATAATGCCTGGTCCTTGAGCAGGGCGTTCAGCAAGGTAGTCTTTCCGGCCCCCAGGAAACCTGTAAGTACCGAGACGGGTATCATTGGAAGTGTAGCCATTCTTATCAACTCGCTGGATTGGCGCCGATACTATCGTTGCCAGGGTGCCGGCAGCAATCCCTGCACGCTCCTGTCGATATCCTAAGCCGGCCATTATTTGTCGGCTGGCGGTTTCCGGCGCTTCTTTCTGACTTTTTTGCCGGCAGACTTTCCACCCTTGGTCTTTTCGCGGCCCGACAGGTCGGCGAAGGATGCAAATACCGATGGTGTAACAACCTCGCACTTGCCGCCGGCACCGCGAACCTGATCACAAAGCGTCTGGCTGGTGCCTTTCGAAATATTGAACGTGACCGGCACGAAGTCCTTGGTGAACGGAATGCGCACCACGCCGCTTCCTGCCTGCTTGAAAGCATTTACCTTCACAGCCTGAATGCCATTGATGACAGCTTCGGCTTCGGCCGCACTCTTGAACTTTCCGAACGTGGCTCCCCACCCGGAAAACGTATCGGCGCTGACCATCTGCAAGCCGGTGCCGCCACAAACCCGCTTGCGCAGGTTCGGCGGCGTGCCGCCTTCATTCTGCAATGCAACCAGTGATGTTGTAGCCGGGTAACCTGCCGCGTTCTCCATGACGACTTTTGCCTTGTGGGCCCGCGCACGTCCGCTGCGGGTGCCGAACACCACACCGACAACAAGTCGGCCGTTTATGTTGGCCGTGGCCACCAGGTTGAAACCGGACGGGCAGATAAACCCGGTCTTCATGCCGTCTGCCTTGTCCCAGATACGCAGCAGGTAATTGCGATTGCGCAGTTTTTTCTTGCCCAGTTGCAGATACGGGGCGGAATAGTATTTGCGCGCTTGCGGGTACTTGCTCAACAGCGCGTATGACAAGATCGCCATGTCGCGGGCAGTTGTGTACTGCTCCTTGTCGTACAGTCCATGCGGATTGACGAAATGCGACCCCGTCATGCCGAGATCGCGGGCAGTTGCGTTCATCAATCGCGCAAAATCTTCCTGGGTGCCGGAAACAATTTCGGCCAGCAGGGCAGCCATGTCATTGGCCGAGTAGATCAGCAATGCCTTGAGAGCGAGATCGACCGACACCTTGTGGCCCGGCGTGAACCCGATCTTGCTGGGCGGAGGCGCCGAAGATGTCTTGGTGACGGTGCCCTCTGTATCCGTGGTGATCTTGCCCTGTTCGATGGCCTGAAACACGATGTAGGCCGTCATCAGTTTTGTCAGCGAAGCGGGAAACCACGGCTTGCCGGCATCCTTGGCAACCATGACCTTTCCGGTCTTGCCGTCATAGACAACCACGGGATTTGCCGTAGCTGCCGTCAGGCTGGCCAGAAGCATCAATCCGACTGTCAGGAGAACTCGAGTGATGAGTGTGAATAAAGCAACCAAAACATGTTCCTGTAAACTTGTCGGCCCCCGGTGCGGTATGCCTATCACCCAACGGGCAGGCGGATCAATGGGGCAATTCACAGGTTGCTTGATTGATGCACGGCTTGAACAACATGGCGGAGAAACACCGCACACAGCCACGCTGGCAAACCATTTCATCCGGAACTTTGGTGCCCCCAGCCGGACTCGAACCGGCACGCCCTCACGGACAACAGATTTTGAGTCTATCGCGTCTACCAGTTCCGCCACAGGGGCCTCAAATCGAGGCGGATAATAGGCAAGAGCGATCACCCGTCAACATCAAACATCACCACCGGCCAAATGAGTATCCAACAAAGCAGCGAATTCACAAGTTCAATGGACAAATCATCGCGCCCGGCGTATTGCCTTCGGCCATGCTGAAAAATCTTTACGACTGGTTGATGAGACTTGCCGGCCACCGCCACGCGCAGTGGTATCTGTCGGTGATTTCATTCGTTGAAAGTTCGGTTTTCCCACTACCGCCAGACGCCATGTTGATCCCGATGACACTGGCAAAACCTCAAAATGCCTGGCGCTATGCAACCATCTGCACCATTGCCTCGGTGCTTGGAGGCCTGCTCGGATACTATATCGGCTATGCCCTGTTCGACACGCTCGGTCAGTGGATACTGAGCGCCTATCATCTCGACGACAAATTCTTCGAGTTCCAGCAGAAGTTCAATGAATGGGGTTTGCCGATTGTGTTTTTTGCCGGCCTGACACCATTTCCATACAAGGTCGTGACCTTGATGAGCGGCGTTACCGAAATGGCCCTGCCAACATTTATTGCAGCGTCGGTTGTCTCGCGCGGCATTCGCTTCTACCTGGTTTGCGGTCTGCTGTACTGGCTGGGAGAACCCATGCGGGCGTTCATCGAGAAATATCTCGGCTGGTTGACGCTGGCTGCAGGCGTGGCCCTGGTGGGCGGTTTCGCTGCCATAAAATACCTGTAATGAATAGATCGGGGATGCCGCTGTGACCAAGACCAAATCTGTACGCAACCTTGTGCTGCTTGCCTTTCTGATTGCACTGGCAACCATAACCGGAGCATGGGCATTCGAAGTCATTGGCGGCTACCGGCCATGCGCCCTGTGTCTGCAGCAACGCTGGGCCTACTACTTTTCCCTGCCGATCCTGGGCCTGATCTGGATTCGCATGGCAACCATCAATTCAGACATCGACGTTGTTCGCTGGGGCCTGATTGTCGTGGCCATCGTCATGCTGGCCAATGCCGGTCTGGGCTTTTATCATTCCGGGGTTGAGTGGGGTTGGTTTGAAGGACCGGCAGCGTGTTCGTCCGGTGCCGGCCTGTCCGGCGGCCTGCCTGATCTCAGCACGGCAAAAGTGATCAATTGTTCAGATGCGCAATGGCGCCTGCTCGGCCTGTCATTCGCGGGCTGGAACGTGGTTGTTTCCGGTGTGATCGCAGCCATCGCGGCCCTGGGCGCCAGGCGCGCCTAGGTCCTGCCCCCAGGTGTTGAGAAAATCACCCCGGTCTCATGGATCAAGCTCGGTATCCCAGTAGAGGTAATCCTGCCAGCTCTCATGCAGATAGTTTGGCGGAAACTGCCTGCCATTGGCATGCAGTTGATGCACCGTTGGCTTGATCGGGTGCATTGACGGATGCATGCCACAATCCTTCGCCATCTTGTTGGCTTTGCGCAGGTTGCACGGACTGCAGGCAGCAACGACATTATCCCAGGTTGTCTGGCCTCCTTTTGACCGCGGGATCAGATGATCAAACGTCAGCTCGTCGCCACGACCGCAATACTGGCACATGAACTTGTCACGCAAAAACACGTTGAAACGGGTAAAAGCCGGGTAGTGCGCAGGCTTCACATAGGTCTTGAGAGACACCACCGACGGCAGCCGCACTTCGTAACTGGGGGACCGCACAACGGTGTCGTATTCCGAAACGATGTGCACGCGCTCCAGAAACACTGCCTTGACCACATCCTGCCAGCCCCACAACGACAGCGGATAATAACTCAGCGGCCGGTAGTCAGCATTCAGCACAAGGGCCGGACAACTGTCCGGGGCAACATTCGCGTGCAGCACGTCCCGTCCTTCCAAGGTTGGTTACAGAGAATGCGAACGACTATTCTTATCTACTATATCTTGTGCAACGGGCGTGTGAAGAGTGCAAATTCATGGTATGCAACGGTCCCTCGCGACGCACTTCAGCGGCGATGGCTCGCATAAAGCGCCCACAGATAGCACGCCGCAACCGCACGCCAGGGCCTCCAGCGCTCGGCGTGAACCGACATGTCGCCGATCGATGGCACATCACCAAGTTGTTCAAACAACTGCAGGCCAACCCGCACCGCAAGATCGCCGGCCGGCCAGGCATCACGACGGCCAAGGCAGGTCACCAGGTAGATGTCGGCCGTCCATTGACCAACACCGCGAAGTCTTTTCAGTTCTGCCGCAGCGTCTGCATCATCAAGGCCCGCCAGTGAACTGAAGCTGAAGGTGCCTGCCCTTTCGGCCTTCGCTGCTTCGATGATGGCCGTCGCCTTGGCGCGGGTCAGCCCATGACTGGCCAGATCAGAGACCTGCATTTCACTTATGCTGACCGCATCAAAGGGCGACAGCGCAGGTTCCACTCTGGCCCATATCGAGGAAGCGGCTTTCGTGGAGATCAGCTGGCCCACCACAATGTGGGCAAGACCGGCAAGACCGCCTTCGCGTCTGCGCAGTCCCGGCAACCCGGTTTGCGCATGCAGCGCCCGGAACCGGGGATCAAGCTCGAACAGGGCTTCCGCCCCGGCTGCAAGGTCATCTATCGTGTTGATGGCAGGGGCGGGTTGATTCATGCAGGTCACTATACTACGCCAACGCCTATATACGGCCATCTGGTTTGGCCCGAAAGGCTTGAACAATGGCAGGTTCGATTTTTCGTTTTGCCCCCAGCCCGAATGGCAGGCTGCATCTGGGCCATGCCTATTCGGCCCTGTTTACAGCACAGCAGGCAGGATTGCACGATGGCAGATTGCTGGTGCGCATCGAAGACATTGACCGTGCCCGCTGCACACCCGAATTTGCCGAACAGGCCCTCGATGACCTGAAATGGCTCGGCCTCGAATGGCCGCAACCGGTACGCCACCAGTCCCGCCACATGCATGAATACACCAGCATGATAGACCGGCTCGAAAGACTGCAATTGCTCTATCCCTGCTTCTGCACCAGGGCCAGGCTGTCAGGCGCCCCGGGGTCGAAGGACCCCGACGGCAGCACCGTCTATCCCGGCTATTGCCGCTTGATGACGCGCATGGAACGCGACCGGCGCATGACGGCTGGTGAGCCGTATGCGCTTCGCCTCGACATGGCAAAAGCCATCGTGGCGGCCGGGCCCGGCTTGAGTTTCCATGAAGGCGGCTGCGGTCCGGCGGGCGAAACCGGCACTGTGACCTGCACACCGCAGGTCTGGGGCGATGTTATTCTTGCCCGCAAGGATATCGGCACAAGCTACCATATCGCGGTCGTTCATGATGATGCCATCCAGGGCATTACCCATATTACCCGCGGCATTGACCTGTTTCACGCCACGTCCATTCACCGGGTTCTGCAATCCATCCTGGAGTTTCCGGTGCCGGCCTATATTCATCACAAGCTGATATCTGACGATACCGGGCGCAAGCTGTCCAAGAGCCTTGGAGACCTGTCTCTTGCGGCGTTGCGTGACGAAGGTGTCACGCCGGAAATGATCCGCGAACAGTTGGGGTTCCACAGCTTGCCCGGTGACGCAACAATCTGAACAGCCCCACGCTATTCGAATATGTCTGCAAAATCTGGACAGATCAGCCGGAAACGTCCAAACTCGACACAATCCATAAAGCGAAACGACGCAAATTATCCGGGACAGATCTGCCAACCCGGCCCGATAACCTTTCAACCGAAAGTCTTCGTGTGACTGCAAAACGCGCACTGATCACCGGCATCACCGGCCAGGACGGAGCTTATCTGGCCGAGCTTCTTCTGGCAAAGGGCTATGAAGTACACGGCGTCAAGCGGCGTTCGTCATCGTTCAATACCAACCGTATCGACCATTTGTATCATGACCCGCACGAACAGGATGTGAAGATGTTTCTGCACTTCGGTGACATGACCGATGCGACCAATCTCATTCGCCTGATGCAGGAGGTGCAGCCGGACGAGGTTTACAACCTCGCGGCCCAGTCGCATGTGCAGGTGAGCTTTGATACGCCGGAATACACTGCCAATGCCGACGGCATCGGCACTTTAAGGCTTCTGGAAGCCATGCGGCTGCTGAAGCTGGGTGACAGGACGCGGTTTTTCCAGGCCTCGACATCGGAGCTTTTCGGCAAGGTTCACGAAGTACCGCAATCGGAAACCACACCGTTTTATCCGAGATCGCCTTATGCCGTGGCAAAACTTTATGCCTACTGGATGACCGTGAACTACCGCGAGGCGTATGGGTTTCATGCCTCCAACGGCATCATGTTCAACCATGAGAGCCCGGTCCGGGGAGAAACCTTTGTCACCCGCAAGATCACCCGCGCGGTGGCGGCCATTCACCTGGGACTTCAGGACACGCTGTATCTCGGCAACATGGATGCGAAACGTGACTGGGGCCACGCCCGCGACTATGTCGAGGGCATCTGGCGCATCGTGCAACATGATGAACCGGAGGATTTTGTACTGGCGACAGGCAAAACCCAGACCGTCCGGTCATTTGTCGAGGCTGCTTTCAGGCAAGTCGGCACGGATATCGAGTGGAGCGGCACAGGCGTCGATGAAGTCGGCGCTGATAAAGCATCCGGGCGCCTGCTGGTCCGGGTTGACCCTCGCTATTTCAGACCGACGGAAGTCGATCACCTGATCGGAGATCCCCGCAAGGCCAGGGAAAAGCTCGGCTGGAGTGCGACGACAACTCTGCCCGAGCTCATTTCGGAGATGGTGCAGGCAGATCTGAAACAGGTGGCGGAGCAACACCGGCGCAACCGGCATGAGTGACCCGGTTTTTTCTCTTGAAGGCAAGTCCGTGTGGGTAGCGGGACACCGCGGCATGGTGGGCTCGGCCCTGGTGCGCAGGCTGCAATCCGAAAACTGTACAATCTTGACAGCAGACCGGAAACAGGCCGACCTGACCCGCCAGGACGAAGTAGATGAATGGATGGCAGCCAACCAGCCGCAAGTGGTATTTCTGGCTGCGGCAAGGGTCGGCGGCATTCAGGCCAACAACATGCAGCCCGCTGAGTTCCTGTACGAAAACCTGATGATTGAGGCCAACGTCATCCATGCCGCACACAAGTCAGGCGTGCAGAAACTGGTCTTCCTGGGGTCGACCTGCACCTACCCGAAACTGGCGCCGCAACCTATTCCCGAAGAGGCCTTGCTGAGCGGACCTCTGGAACCGACCAACGAATGGTACGCCATTGCCAAGATTGCCGGAATCAAGCTGTGCCAGGCCTACCGCAGGCAATATGGATGTAATTTTATCGCCGCCCAGCCGACCAATCTGTACGGACCGGGAGACAATTACGACCTCGAGACATCGCATGTCTTGCCGGCGTTGCTGCGCAAGGCCCGCGAGGCAAAGCTGGCGGGTGCCGCTACCATGACGGTGTGGGGTTCAGGCAAACCCTTGCGTGAATTTCTGCATGTGGACGATCTTGCTGACGCGGTAGTTTTCCTGGCCAGGCACTACTCTGGCGAGGGCCACATCAATGTCGGTTCCGGCGAGGAAGTGTCGATCCGACAGTTGGCGGAACTTGTTTGCAACGTCGTCGGATTTGCCGGCGAGCTGGAATTTGATACGTCAAAGCCCGATGGAACACCGAGGAAACTGGCGGATGTGTCCAGGTTGAAAGATATGGGTTGGGACGGGGCCAGGGCTCTGGAAACCGGATTGCGGGTTATGTTTGCAGAGATTTCCGGCGACTAATACCAAAGGAACTGACTATTGACCCATCCTGGATGGATTGGCGGATTCATCCTGAAGGCTTCAGGCTTGTTGCCGCTTGGTGATCTGCCACTTCACCATTCGGTTGGAAGTACAGGCTGGCATTGCCGATTGCCAGAAACTGGGGAAGATGGCTGAGTGAACCTGAAAAATGCCCTGTGGATTTTGCGCTGCGTCCGACTTTGGAGCTACGTTGCCTATCCCGTTCAAACGATCAGGTTTCGCCGCAGTCTGGGCTTCTGGCCTGATCCCGCATGCCGGGCAGTGATGAGATCATTGATGGTGTACTGGATGTCGATGGCAACAATCATGCGGGCTTTTACGCAAATGGTGTGTACGGAGACGTTGTAGCCCCGCCCGAATACAAGCAACTGCTAGAAGCCGCTTTGACGCTTGGCCGCGAGTTCGACTTCGTGCGTTGCGACTTGTATCTTGTCAGCGGAGAAATCTATTTCTCTGAACTGACCTTCTATCCGTATGGCGGACTTGACTGGGACTCGATTGACTCATTGATGGACCTGATCGCAGAAACCTGGGACCTTCGCAAATCCTGGTTCATGACCACCCCCCAGAAAGGTTGGCGCCGCTTGTACGCGCAGGCACTGAGGCTGGCCCTGGACGGGGCTATCGATGCGAAACCGGACACGCGGCCTCGTGGATATTCGATACCCGACAAATCATAAACTCGGACGAAAGAGTGCGCAAACTCGCGCTTCTGCGTCTACTGCAGACAGAAAATGGTCAAAAAAATACTTTGATCAATACGGATACTCTGCCGCTTTCCGGTTACCACCCCTACCAGTGTCTTTCAGGTATGCGGCACCAGCGCCAGCACGATGCTCAAGGTGACAATGGACAATGCCGTTCCCGCCGCCACGCTGGCTGACAGGGCAGCTTCCGCCACGCCCTCACGCTCGGCAAATATGTAGGCATTGGCCCCCGTTGGCAGGGCAGCAAACAACACCACGATACCGGCTTCAACCGCTGTCAGGTCAAATACTGCATAGGCCAGTAGAGCCGCTATTGCCGGCATCACGGCAAGCTTGAGAAGCATCAGAACACCAGCAGCCCGCCCGCTGCCCGCAAATCCAAATCGTGCCAGCGACAATCCGAGCGCAAAAAGCGCGGCCGGCACCGCAGCCTGCGCCAGCATGGCAATGACCTTGTCCGCCATGGGATGCAGACCGAACCCGGCAAAATTCCAGACGCTGCCCGCCACCAGCGCCAGCACAATCGGGTTGGCAAACAGGTCTTTCAGCAGCGTGCGCAGCAAGGCCGGCAGTCCCGGCTTATCGGTCTGCGATCCCCACTTCGCCAGCAAGGTGGCCGCAAACCATTGCACCGGCAGATGGATGGAAATGATCAGCGCCATGGGCAGCAGGGCAGCAGTACCGAAAAACGCAACCCCCAGCGGCAGGCCCAACATCACCGTATTGCCGAAAGCTGCGCCAAGCGCTGCTGATGCCCCCCCTGCACCGCCCAGTCCCGTCACGAAACGCGACGCCGCAATCGCCAGTATCCAGACACACGCCACGGCGGTGAAAAAAGCGCCCCACAGCCCCCAGGGCGGGCTTGCCGGGATGCCCAGCGTGACCATGGCCTTGAACAGCATGGCAGGAATTGCAAACGTGAACACGAAGGTCGACAGTCCTCGCGCGGAGCCATCAACGAAAAACCCGAAACGCCCGGCGCCAAAGCCGAGCACAATCAGCGCAAACACCGGCACGACAGTTGTAATCACACTTTGCAAACGCGCCCCTGCCCTTCAACTTTCAGGTTGGATATTGGCTGGCCATTTGGATACACTGACCACATGGCAAGCTCCAGCAGAATACCACCTGACGTTGACGATAAATCCGCAAAACTGCTTGAACGCGCCTATAGGCTGTCAAACGATGAAGACACTCACGAGCTCTATCGCGACTGGGCGCAAACCTATGACAAGACCATGCTTGATGGCCTGGGTTATGTGTCGCCGCGCCTGGTGAGCCGGCTTCTGGCCGGCCATGTTTCGGATCGTGCCGTACGGGTGCTTGATGTCGGGGCCGGAACCGGCCTTGCCGGGCAGGAACTGGACGCGCTCGGATTTGTCGACATTGATGCAATAGACTATTCGGCTGACATGCTGGCGGTGGCCGCACAGCGCAACATCTACAAAAACCTGATTGAGGCGGACCTGACCAGGCCACTCGACATACCTGACGCGACCTATGGCGCGGCGGTGTGTTCGGGCACTTTCACCCATGGCCATGTTGGCCCTTCATGCCTTGAGGAACTGTTTCGCATTGTCAGGCCTGGTGGTTCATTTGCCTTTTCGATCAATGCCGGCGTGTGGCTCGATGCCGGTTTCGAGGCCGAACTGACCAGGCTCGAGAAAGCCGGAACGGTTCGCCTGATCGCACGCAAGGCCGGCAACAACTATGCGACATCAACAGCAGAAGACTCGTGGCTTAATCTCTATGAACGGCAATAGCGACAGAGCGCGCGCCAGGATTGCCCGTGCCAGGGCGATCATCAGTGATGATGATGCCCGCAGCGTCTATGCCGAATGGGCCACGACCTATGATCGTGATGTATTTTCCACGCTCAAGGTTACCGGCACCAACATGATTGCCGACTTGTTGCATGAGCATACGGCTGACATTCAGGCCGCCCGGGTTCTGGATGCCGGATGCGGGACCGGCGCGGTCGCAGCCAGGTTGAAGCTGCATGGCTTTGACCTGATCGACGGTGTGGATCTGTCGCCGGACATGCTAAAGCTTGCCAAAGCCAAGAATCTCTACCGCACATTGATCGAGGCAAATCTCAACAAGTCCTTCGAACTGCCGCACACACCTTACACTGCTATCGTCAGCGCCGGCACATTCACCACGGGGCATGTAGGCGCTGACGGCTTTCGCAACCTGTTTGACCACCTTGAACAACACGGCCTGATGGCCTGCGTCATCGCAAGCCCGGTCTGGCAACGCGACCGGTTCGATATGCTTGTCGGCAAGCTGCCGGCCGACGTGCTGTCCAACCAGGTCGAGGCAACGATCCCTGGCGGTGAGCCGGACGCGCACATGCTGGTGTTGCGCAGGAACTGAACCTCAAGGCAGCAAGGGTTCAGTTGAACCCATCAACCTGATCTACTGCCGGTCCAGTTTCAGCTTGTAGCCGATATGACTGGCGACAAACCCCAGCCGATCGTAGAAACGGTGGGCATCTTCACGGGTCTTGTCCGTGGTCAACTGTACCAGGGAACAGCCACGAGACCTGCTTTCGGCAATGGCAAACTCGAACATGCGCTGGCCAAGTCCACTACCGCGATGTGAGGCAGCGACACGAACCGCTTCGATCTGGCAGCGCCAGGCGCCCTTGCGGCTGATTCCGGCAATGAAGGTGAGCTGCATGGTCGCCGCAATCACCTCTGCTTCCTGGGCCACCAGCAGAAACTGGTTGGGATCGCCATCCAGCGCTTCAAATGCGGAAACATAAGCCTCATCCAGAGGCAGCCGTGCATCTTCCCTGCCATTGCCGAGACCGTCATCAGCCAGCAATCCCACAATAGCGGGAAGGTCTTCCCTGTACGCCTGTCGCAAGACCACTTCCATGACTCAAACCTTACGCTGCTGCATCATCAAGCCGACCGTCTATCTCTTTCACGATCTCACCCATGATGCCGCTCATGCGGAAATCCTTGGGCGTGTAGACCCTGGCGACGCCCATCTGCTTCAGCACATTCGCATCTTCTTCCGGGATGATGCCGCCCACGACCACAGGCACCTTGTCCATGCCGGCAGCCCGCATCCGGTTCATCACATCGCGCACCAGCGGCACATGACTGCCGGACAGAATCGACAGGCCAACCACGTGTACCTGCTGCTCGATTGCCGCCGACACGATCTCATCCGGGGTCAGGCGAATGCCCTCATAAATGACTTCCATTCCCACTTCACTGGCCCGCACGGCAATCTGTTCAGCGCCGTTCGAGTGCCCGTCCAGTCCCGGCTTGCCAACCAGGAACTTCACCGGCACGCCCAATCGTTTTGACAAGGCGGTTACCTGTTTGCGCACAAGCTCGGCATCCGCAGGCGGCGCCAGCGTAACAACAGTGCCAACACCGGTGGGTGCCCGATACTCGCCAAACACATCGCGCAGGGTCTGTCCCCACTCGCCTGTGGTCACGCCGGTCTTGGCGCAGACAATTGACGGATCCATTATGTTGCGGCCGTCGCGGGCTGCCGCTTTCAGGTCAGCCAGGGCCGCCTCGACCGCCACCGCATCACGCGCCTTGCGCCATTTTTTCAGGCGCTCGATCTGGTCCTGTTCCACATGCTCCGGCACCGTCAGAATGCTACCGCCGTCGCCGCCGGACAAAGGCGATGGTTCACTGCTCTCATAGGCATTGACACCCACCACTGTCTCGCGGCCGTCTTCAATCGCCTTGATGCGCAATGAATTGGACTTGACCAGTTCGGCTTTCATGTAGCCGCTGTCTACGGCCGCCACCGCACCGCCCATCTGCTCGATTGCGGCCAGTTCCTTGAGGGCCGCCGATTTCAGCGCTTCGACCTTGGCACTGATAACCTCGGAGCCGTCAAAAATGTCACCGTTTTCAAGCAGGTCGGTTTCAAACGCCATGATCTGCTGCATGCGCAACGACCATTGCTGATCCCAGGCACGCGGCAGGCCGAGCGCTTCGTTCCATGCCGGCAATTGCACAGCCCGCGCGCGCGCATTCTTCGACAGCACCACGGCCAGCATTTCTATCAGGATGCGATAGACATTGTTTTCAGGTTGCTGTTCCGTCAGTCCGAGCGAATTGACCTGGACCCCATACCGGAACCGGCGCAGTTTTTCGTCCTCGACACCATAACGGGTCCGGCAGATATCGTCCCACAGCTCGGTGAATGCCCGCATCTTTGACAGTTCGGTGATGAACTTGATGCCCGCATTCACAAAGAAACTGATGCGGCCCACGACCATCGGAAAGTCCGCGTCCGGCACCTGGCCGGAGGCTTTCACTCCATCCAGAACGGCAATGGCGGTTGCCAGTGCAAAAGCGAGTTCCTGTGCCGGCGTGGCACCTGCTTCCTGCAGATGGTAGGAACACACATTCATCGGGTTCCACTTGGGGCACTCGATGCGCGACCAGGTGATGGTATCCGTGATCAGACGCATGGACGGCTGCGGTGGAAACACATAGGTGCCACGCGACAGGTACTCCTTGATGATATCGTTCTGTGTGGTGCCGGTCAGCGTGTCCCGGGATGCGCCCTGCTCCTCCGCGGCGGCGACATACAGCGCCAGCAACCACGCCGCAGTTGCGTTGATTGTCATCGATGTATTCATCCGCTCCAGCGGAATGTCCCGGAACAAGGTCCGCATGTCACCTATATGCGACACTGGTACGCCGACTTTGCCGACCTCCCCGCGCGCCAGCAAATGATCACTGTCGTAACCGGTCTGGGTCGGCAAATCGAAGGCCACGGACAATCCGGTCTGGCCTTTGTCAAGGTTGCGCCGGTAAAGTTCGTTGCTGGCTTCTGCCGTGGAATGCCCGGCATAGGTGCGGAAAATCCACGGCCGGTCACGGCTTGTCTGGTCACTCATGAAACTGCTGATCCGGTTGCTGGTTTATCTCGAATGCTTGCCTTGAAAAACGCAACGCTCACCGCACGGCACTTGATCAGGCAACTGCCGATAATCGAAGCATGAACTTTATTGCAGCGCAACCAGACTCTGGGATTAGTCGGGTCAGAATGGTCTTGAAAACCACGAATACGACGAAGCAATTCGAGGATAAGTCAGGAAAACCTAGGCGGCGGAATTGCGGTGGTATATCAGCAGCATCACGGCGGCCACGCACATGCCGGCATTGGCAGCCACGGCAATCATCACCATGCTGTCGATACCGGGTATATGATAGTTTCGCGCAAACATATTGGCGATATACGCACCGGCAAACAGACCGAGGAAGTTCAGTATCGTGTTGAAAAAAGAACTAAATCTGACAACCGAATTTAACAGCGTTGTACCGGCCACACACATCGCACCAACGATCATCAGTGGTGTCGCACCCAGATCACTGCTCCCGAATGGCAGATACGATCCCCAGTTAATGTAGACACCAAAAAGGCTCAGGAAGTCATTCATGATCTTGACCCGGTTTCTTCTCTCTCGCCGTCGCAATCGACACGCTACACAAGCAAGGTTGCCAACAGGTAAATATGCCGCAGGCACCGTGTATCAGGCAAATTCATTGTTGCAATGCACCATTATCTACCCGATGCTATGCTGGAATTTTATGCAGGAGACGACACATGGCCGTATCAGTAATACGCGAACAGGCAGAACCGCCTCAAAACACCGGCGCCGCCAGCAAGGATCTGTACGAGATTGGCGAGATACCGCCGCTCGGACATGTTCCCAAGGAAATGTATGCGTGGACAATCCGTCAGGACCGCCATGGCGAACCCGATACGGCCATGCAGGTCGAAGTGGTGCCTACCTGGGAAATTGATTCCGACGAAGTGCTTGTTCTCGTCATGGCCGCCGGCGTCAACTACAATGGTGTCTGGGGAGCACTTGGCATTCCGATTTCACCGATTGATGTTCACAAGAACCCGTATCACATAGCCGGGTCCGACGCCTCGGGCATCGTCTGGGCAGTCGGGCGAAAAGTGACCCGCTGGAAAGTGGGTGACGAGGTTGTCATTCACTGCAACCAGGACGACGGCGATGATGAGGAATGCAATGGTGGTGATCCGATGTTCTCCACCTCGCAGCGCATCTGGGGATATGAAACACCTGATGGGTCATTTGCCCAGTTCTGCCGGGTTCAGGCGCGCCAGCTGATGCCAAGACCGCAACACCTGACATGGGAAGAAGCGGCCTGCTACACCCTCACCCTGGCTACCGCATACCGTATGCTGTTCGGCCACCGCCCGCACACGCTCAAGCCGGGCCAGAATGTGCTGGTGTGGGGCGCATCCGGCGGTCTGGGTTCAATGGCCGTGCAGTTGATTGCCACCAGCGGCGCCAACGCCATCGGTGTCATTTCGGAAGACGACAAGACGGATTTTGTACTGGGCCTCGGTGCCAAGGGCGTCATCAACCGCAAGAAGTTCGACTGCTGGGGACCCCTGCCCACCGTCAACACACCTGAATACAACACATGGGCCAAGTCAGCCCGCGAGTTTGGCAAGGCGATCTGGGATATCACCGGCAAGGGCAACAATGTCGACATGGTGTTTGAACATCCCGGCGAAGCCACCTTCCCGGTCTCGACACTGGTCTGCAAGCGCGGTGGCATGATTGTTTTCTGCGCCGGCACAACCGGTTACAATCTGACCATGGATGCACGCTATGTCTGGATGCATCAAAAGCGTGTTCAGGGATCTCACTTTGCCAATCTGATGCAGGCAAGCCAGGCAAACCGCCTGGTCATCAATCGCCGTATCGACCCGTGCATGTCGGAAGTCTATGGCTGGAACGATATCCCCAAGGGCCATATGCGCATGCGGCAGAACAAGCATCTGCCGGGCAACATGGCCGTGCTCGTCAATGCGCCTACCACCGGCCTTCGCACATTCGAAGACGTTCTCGAAGCATCCGGCAGTTAAAGCGGTTTGCATTTGGATAGACGCGTTTTATGGAATCAAATCAGCCATGTCGTGCCATGAGATTCAACAATTCCAATCCCGTGGCAAAGTTGGTACCACTATCTGAATTGTCAGAAGGTATCCGGCGATTTGGCGATTTGCTTGCCGATTGCGCGCTTGATTTGTTTAGCGTGTCATTGATACCCCTCAAGGTATCGAGCGTCTTGACCTGCCAAACCAGGGCACCTTGTTCATGCGCAATTGCCAGGGCTTGCGAGAAGTTCTCATGTGCCGCCTTTGTCATGCGGTGATTTGCACTTATCATTTCGGCTTCTCCTCTAAGCCGGTATATTTCAGCCAGGTAAAACCTTTCTCCTGTGTTGGTTGCCATATGAACAGCGCGGTTCAGCATCGCAAGGCAACAGAAT
>Ga0316194_10001430_pt1 | contig 16481 bp, 15 predicted proteins | sample CroRivsedime1_MG_FD_204936 | JGI IMG/M metagenome (GOLD analysis project Ga0316194, IMG submission 204936) | Coastal sediment microbial communities from Maine, United States - Cross River sediment 1 | ecosystem: Environmental > Aquatic > Marine > Coastal > Sediment | place: USA: Maine...
CCAGTAGCGCATAATCGGAAAATTAACCACGTCCAGGACCACCAGGCGCTTCAGCGCCAGCTCCATTGCCAGGGTATGCATTGACACGATACCCAGCCCCAGCCCCGCTTCCACACCTTGTTTGATGGCCTCGTTACTGCTCATTTCCATCGCCGTGGACAGCGCCAGCTGGTTCGCCGCAAAAAAGCGTTCCACTGCGGAACGGGTACCGGATCCCTGTTCACGCACCAGGAATGTTTCTTCGGGTAAACATTCCAGGGGAATATGCTCGTGTGCCACCAGGGGATGGTCCGGCGGCGCAATCACTACCAGCGGGTTATCCATGAAACGTACGGCGACCAGGTCCATCTCCGCCGGGGGCTGTCCCATGATTACCAGGTCGGTGCGATTCTCGAGCAGACTCTTCAACAACTGCTCACGATTGGTCACATCCAGACTGACCGTGACTTCAGCGTGTTGCTGGCAGAACGCGGCCAGCAGACGCGGTGCAAAATAGTTGGCAGTGCTCGCCACCGCGATGGTCAGGCGGCCACGCTGCAGGCCCTTCATCTCGTTCACCACCTGCTCCAGTTCATCGAGTTGCGTGGTGATGGTATTGGCATAGCGGCTGAATTCATTGCCGGCCTCGGTCAGGAACACCTTCTTCCCCAACTGCTCGAACAAGGGCAATCCGACCGAGTGTTCCAGCTGCTTGATCTGCATGGACACGGCAGGTTGCGTCAGGTGCAGCGCCTCCGAGGCACGCGTGTAACTCAGATGTTGCGCCACCGCTTCAAAGATCTGTAATTGCCGGAAGGTAATATTCATGGAATCAATATAGATAGAATCTTATATATAATACAGTTTTTACCTGGCAAGGCTTATGATTTACCTGCCAGCAACCCGGCAGGCGGCTTGCATGAAATGGACAAATTATTGATACACTAGCTCGCCACCGCAATCGATAGCGCCACAGGGATCTGCGTGGCCACTGGGACAAGCAATGGAAAGAAAAGAAAATATGCCACTGTGGGTTTTTCTGGGCCTGCTCAATATCGAGACCCGTAAAGGGGCAAGCATCCTGTTCTGGAGCAGTTTTGCATTCGCACTGATCTGTATTCCGCTGTCCTGGTATCTCAACGACTGGTGGTGGTTTGGCATCATGCTTCCTGTCGTGGTCTGGTACGGACTATCGATCAGGTGGGTGGACCGGCATTCCCTGTGGGACTGATGTAAAACGTCACTGTGATTGCCCTCCTCGGCAAATACCTGGGTATTGAATCCAGTCCGGTAAGCCATACCGAGCGACTGGTGTCGGCGCTTGGTAGCGTGCTGGTCATTGCCTGCATCTTTTTAATCAGCCGCGCAACACTCGGCCCGACAGCGACCTTGCTGATTGTACCCTCCATGGGCGCCTCCGCGGTGCTGCTGTTTGCAGTCCCCCACGGTGCACTGTCACAACCCTGGAATGTGTTCGGCGGCCATGTACTCTCCGCCATCATCGGTGTCAGCTGCGCCATGATTTTCAGTAACGAAATCATGGCTGCCAGCGCTGCCGTCGGCATCGCCGTCGGCGTCATGCATTACCTGCGCTGCATCCACCCGCCTGGCGGCGCCACGGCGCTGGCCGCCGTGATCGGCGGAGAAGCCACGCACGCGCTTGGTTACCAGTTCGTGCTCACGCCGGTGATGCTAAACGCTCTGGTCATGCTGGCCGTTGCCGTCGCTTTCAATTTCGTGTTCCCATGGCGACGCTACCCTGCGTGGCTGGCTGACAAGGACAAGCAAACGGTTAGCGAAGTCACCCGCGTATCCGAACGCCATATCAGTCATGCCGACCTGGTCGCGGCCCTCAGCCAGATTGATTCCTTTATCGATGTCTCCGAGAATGATCTGCTGCGAATCTATCAACTGGCGACCGGTGAAGCCGACCAACGGCACCTGCACCCCGGGCAAATCGTGCTGGGACATTATTACAGCAGCGTTGAATACGGTGATGACTGGTCAGTTCGCCAGGTAGTCGATGAATCACAGAACCCGGATCCGGACAAGGACATGGTCGTCTACAAGGTTGTTGCCGGTGCCGAGCTGAGAACATCCGGCGTTGTCACACGCACCGAGTTCGCCCGCTGGGCCATGCATGAACTCGCACGCGACGCTAACAACTGGAAACGTCTGGATACCTGACGCAAGAGGAATACAGCCATGAGCAACGCAGCAAAACCATCGCCAACGGCCGAAAAAGGTGTCTACCACGCGCCCTGGGAAAAGGCCTTCGACAAGGTATTAACACCCTTCGAGGAATTCATTCATCGCCAGACCACCGGTGGCCTGCTGTTAATGGCCACCGCTGTTATTGCGTTACTGCTTGCCAACGGTCCCCTGGCGTATCTGTATCAACAGCTGCAGCACCTTGAAATCGGCCTCCATGTCGGCAGCTGGTCACTTGAACACAGCCTGCACCACTGGGTCAATGATGGCCTGATGGCGCTATTCTTTTTCGTCGTCGGCCTGGAACTCAAACGTGAGATCCTGGTGGGTGAACTGGCGAACCCGCGCATGGCCGCACTGCCCATCGTCGCCGCCATCGGCGGTATGGTGGTACCCGCACTGATTTATTTCGCCATCAACCCGGAAGGTGATGCCGCCAGGGGCTGGGGTATCCCGATGGCCACGGACATCGCCTTTGCCCTTGGCGCCATCGCGCTGCTGGCAAGCCGCGTACCAAAGGCGCTGATTACGTTCCTGGTCGCGCTCGCCATCGTCGATGATCTGGGCGCCGTCATGGTGATCGCCGTCTTCTATACAGAGAAACTTTCCATGGGCTGGCTGATGATATCGGGCATTTTCTTTGGCCTGTTGATGGTTATGAATATTGCCGGCATCCGCAAGATATCGCCGTATTTCATCATTGCAGTGTTCCTCTGGTATGCCATGCTGCAGTCCGGAGTCCATGCCACACTGGCGGGGATCCTTGGTGCCTTCTCGGTGCCGGCACGCCCGAAATACAATCCGGCACACTTCAGCAATCATGTAAAGGACTCCATCGAACGTTTTGATGCCAGCCTTGTGCCCGGCCAGAGCATCATGACGAATGACAAGCTGCGCGGCATCGTGCATTCACTCGAGAGCGGCGCCCTGCAGGTACAGACGCCGCTGCAAAGACTGGAACATGCCTGGCACCTGCCGGTTGCCTACCTCGTCATTCCCGTGTTCGCATTGTTTAACGCCGGTATCCCGCTGGACTTTGCCAGTATCGGCGACACGCTGACACACCCGGTCACACTCGGCGTCTCCATGGGCCTGATTGCCGGCAAGGTACTGGGTATCTCGGGTTTCAGCTGGCTGGCCATCAAGCTGGGGATCGGACGACTACCGGCCGACACCCGCTTTAACCAGATTATCGGTGTTTCGCTGCTTGGCGGCATTGGCTTCACCATGTCTATCTTTATCGCCGAGCTGGGATTCATTCATCAACCACAGTTACTGCTGATGGCAAAGACCGGCATTCTGTTCGCCTCGCTGTTTGCCGGCATCACCGGATTTATCTGGCTATTCCTGGCCGGCAGCAAGGAATGAGCGCATGGCGTCCTGCCGCACTCGTGTACCGGCATGACTGAGCGACTGCGCATCGACCTGCCGCTGCTGGCGCTGGTCCTTGCCAACCTTGTCCCGCTATTCGGTGTACTGCTGCTGCACTGGGATGTCGGCGCCATCGTGGTGCTCTACTGGACGGAAAACCTTGTCGTTGGCTTCTACAACCTGTTAAAGATGCTGCTCACCGGCGGCAAGTCTGCCCTCGGTAGCATGCTGTTTTTCTGCCTGCACTACGGCGGCTTCTGCGCCATCCACGGCATGTTCGTACTGGAACTGACGCAGTTTGCCGGGGAAATTTCCAGTCAATTGCCTGATGCCAGCTGGCCCGGACCACTCGTCGTGATCCAGAAGATCCTCTACTTCGGGGAACAGATATTCGCTGCCGCGCCGCCGGAATTCGGCTGGGCCTGCATCGCCCTGCTGCTCAGTCACGGCGCCTCTTTCCTGCTGCTATTCGTCGGGCAGCAGGAATATCGTCACACCAGTGTCGATGCGCTCATGGCCGCACCCTACAAACGCATTGCGGTGTTACACATCGCCGTCATCATTGGCGGTTTTCTGGTGATCGAACTGGGCCAGCCAATGGGCCTGCTGCTGGCACTGGTTGCACTCAAGATTGGCATGGATATCATGCTGCATAATCGCGCACACCGTGCCCTCTCCGGGTCCAGCGGCGAGACCGCAGCCAACGGGAATACCCGACCATGACAGATAACAGCCGCATACATGACCAGCACGGACCCAACATACGTGTACACCCGCCCATTATCTATGCCATCAGCATCCTCTCCGGCATCGGGCTGAATAACCTGTGGCCACTGCCAATGCCGTTTGGCCTCAATGACCGCTTCTACGGTGGCATCATTATTGTCATCGCCACCCTCATTGCTGCCTGGGCATTGTTGCATTTTCACCGCAACGATACCGATGTGCGACCGGATAAACCGGACAGCGCGCTGATCACCTCCGGCCCCTACCGCTTCACCCGCAACCCGCTCTACATGGTGCTGACGCTGGCCCAGATTACGGCCGCCGTCTGGCTGGATAACCTGTGGATACTCATGATGGTCATAGTGTCCGTCATTGTGATTACACGCTATGCCATCACCCGCGAGGAACTCTACCTGGAGCAACTGTTCGGCCAGGAATACCTCAAGTACAAGCAACGCGTACGGCGCTGGTTCTAGCGCATGAAGCTTTTCGCAAAACTGTTCAGCAAAAAACCCGCGGCGCCCTCACCGCTCGAGGAGGTCTCCGGCATACTCGAGCGCTTTGCAACGGCTACCAGCATGGGTATAGACCGCGAAGACCTGGCACGCTATCCCGCCAAACAACGCCAGGTGATGGCCTTTCACTTTGGTGCCATAGAATACCTTGCACGTGAGTTCCAGCTGGATGAAACGCAGATGCTGGGCGTGTTTGTCGTGTTTCTCGACAGCTACTTCATCATGCCTATTACCGAGACCGGCAGTATCAGCGAACGCGTACAGGGATTTTACGACAAGCCGCAGGAGCGCGAATACCTCGAGGCCGGCTCCGATGTCTGCCGCCGCTGGCATGACCTGAATGAACGCCGCGCACCGCTGCAACTGGGTGAAATGCTGGCAGCCTCTTGAGCCGTTCCACGCTTGATTCCCTGCTGCACGAAGTGCGTGCCTGCCGTCTCTGTGAAACGCATCTGCCGCTGGGTCCCAACCCGGTGCTGCGTGCCAGTGACACGGCACGGGTACTGATCATCGGGCAGGCACCGGGAACCCGGGTGCACGCAACCGGTATCCCGTGGAATGACCCCAGCGGCGACCGCTTGCGTGACTGGATGCAACTGGACCGTGAACAGTTCTACGACACGTCACGGATTGCGATTGTGCCGATGGGATTCTGTTACCCGGGCAAGGGGAAGTCGGGTGACCTGCCGCCGCGGCCGGAGTGCGCGGCACACTGGCACCACAAACTGCTGGCCGCGATGCCCGCCATCGAGTTGACCATCCTGGTCGGTAAATACGCGCACAACCATTACCTCGCCAGCCAGCGCGAGTCGCTGGCCGACACCGTGCGCCGCTGGCAGGAACAGCCACCCGGGTTTTTCCCGCTGCCGCACCCCTCACCGCGCAACCTGCGCTGGTTCCGTAACCACCCCTGGTTCGAGGAAGAGGTGCTGCCGGCATTCCAGCTCCGCCTGATGAGAATCCTAGAATAAGAATCATTCGCACCTGCAAGCTGCTGCAGCGACTTGCAGGTGCACACTCTGTGAAACATCCCTGATATCATGGGCCTGAGGGCCGCCTGGCGGGAGCGCGGACCATCCGAGTCTGGTAACATTCCGTCTGGTTCAAGCCCATGCCCAAGTCAACTTACCCACTTCTCAGCCGCATCGATTCACCCGCAGACCTGCGTGTCCTGGCGGATGATCAACTTGAGCAACTGGCTTATGAAGTGCGCGAATTTCTGATTGAATCGGTCTCCAGCACCGGCGGTCACCTGTCTGCAGGGCTGGGGGTGGTTGAATTGACCATTGCACTGCACAAGGTGTTCAACACCCCGGAGGACCGACTGGTCTGGGATATCGGGCACCAGGCCTATCCACACAAAATACTCACGGGCCGCCGCGACGCCATGAGCAGCATGCGCCGCCGTGACGGACTGAGCGGTTTCCTCAGCCGCGAGGAAAGTGAATACGATACCTTTGGCGGGGGGCACTCCAGCACCTCCATCAGTGCTGCCCTGGGGATGGCCGTGGTGGCCGCGCTGCAGAACTCCGAGCGGCAAACGGTGGCTGTCATCGGTGATGGCGCGATGACGGCCGGGATGGCCTACGAGGCGTTAAACAATGCCGGTGACCTGCACAGCGACCTGCTGGTGATCCTCAACGACAACGAAATGTCGATTTCCCGCAACCGCGGCGCCATGCACAACTACCTCGCGCGCATCCTATCGGGCAGTCTCTACACCGGTGTCCGTGAAACCAGCAAGAGCGTACTCAATCACCTGCCCGGAGCACGCGAGTTCATGCGCCGCTGGGAAGAACACATGAAGGGCATGATCATGCCCGGCACGCTGTTCGAGGAACTGGGCTTCAATTACATCGGACCGATCGACGGCCATGACATCCCCACCCTGCTGAAGACACTGCACAACCTGCAGGGACTCAGGGGACGCCGTTTCCTGCACGTGGTGACACAAAAGGGCAAGGGCTACCACCCGGCCGAAGCGGATCCGTGTAACTTCCACGGCGTCACACCCTTTGACCGGGAAACCGGACAACAGAAAAAATCGTCCTCCGACATGACCTATACGCAGGTGTTTGGCGAGTGGTTATGCGACATGGCGCACGCCGACAAGCGACTTGCAGGTATCACGCCCGCGATGCGCGAGGGTTCGGGACTGGTTGAATTCTCGGAACAGTTTCCACAGCGTTATTTCGATGTCGGCATTGCCGAGCAGCACGCCGTTACCTTTGCCGCCGGCATGGCCTGTGAAGGCATGAAGCCGGTGGTCGCGATTTATTCCACCTTCCTGCAGCGTGCCTATGACCAGTTAATCCATGATGTTGCGCTGCAGAATCTGGATGTCACCTTTGCTATCGACCGCGCCGGCCTGGTGGGTGCCGATGGTGCTACCCACGCCGGTGTGTTTGACCTGAGCTTCCTGCGCTGCATCCCCAATATGCTGGTGATGGCACCCGCCGATGAAAACGAGTGTCGCCAGATGCTGACCACGGCCTGGCAATACAACGGGCCGGCCGCGGTACGCTACCCGCGCGGCACCGGACCCGGCGTGACACCGGAAAAGACACTGGAGTCGCTGCCGATCGGCAAGGCTCAAATCTGTCGTCGCGGATCGCAGGTCGCCATTCTTGCCTTTGGCAGCCGCGTTGCTGCGGCACTGGCGGCGGCGGATAGACTCGATGCCACGGTCGTCAACATGCGCTACGTGAAACCGCTGGATAGCGACATGATCAGTGCCATGGCCGCCGAGCACCACCTGATTGTCACCGTTGAGGAGAACGCACTGCTGGGTGGTGCCGGTTCTGCTGTCAATGAGATACTGCTGGCACAGGCTGCCGACAACCGCATCCTGAACCTCGCCGTCCCGGATGTTTACATCAGCCACGGCGACCAGCAGCAGCAGCTTGCCGAGTGCGGTCTGGATGCCGCCGGGATTATTGCGGCAATTACAGATGCCACCAAGGCCGGCTTGCTGGTATCGGCTGACACTACAAACCCTCCGGGCAAGCTGTTGAATGGCTGAAGCACAGATCCGTAAAAGTGTCGACGAGGGGCAGACATAAACGGGGGGATCCATGAGCACTACCTCAGAGATTTTTTTCCGCCGCAAGGAAGCCGCCCGTGAACAGCTCTCACTACCCGCCCCGTTGTTTAACCGCTGCCTGCGGCTGTTGAATCGTGCCGCAAGCGCCCACGTCTTTGTGCCGGTTCGAACGATGCAGTTCCAGGCCGTGATTGATAAAGATGAAATCATCTTTGTGGACAATCTTGGCTATGCCGTCGAAAACGGACACGGTGGCCGCCTGATCGTGCTCGCATGGGAATTCGTCTCACGGGGTCCGCGTGACTCGCTGACCGACCCGGTACCCATCGAGGTCGTTTACTATGGCCACGAACGCCATGAAACACATCGCCGCCTGCTGGGTGAATTTACCAGGGCACTGGACCGCTATGAAGCCAGACTTGATGAAGGCCGTGGTGAAAACAAGACGGCAACGATCCTGCCGTTTACACCTGAATCAAGCAGGGAACAGTGATGAAGGGTGCCTACTTAAGCTGTGTCACCAATATAAATATACAATTGACCACGCAAGCACATGGAAGTACACGGAAGAACATATTGCCTTACCGGAAATACTTCCGTGTCCTTCCGTGTGTTTCAGTGGCGTGATTCTTGAATCAGTGTATTCGGGACAGTGATCAATAAACCACCGAGACTGTGTAATGTCTGAACACACCCCTGACGATCTCGCGGCCGACACCACTGGCAAGTCCAAAGCAGATAGTCTGCCGCCCCTGCCCGTCAAGAACCGTTCCTTCCTGTGTTTCCTGGGGACACAGGGGCTGGGCGCCTTCAATGACAATGTCTTCAAGCAACTGGTGTTACTGCTAGGCATTGGTTACCTGATGGCAGGCGTGGAATACCAGGCCGTGGTGCAGTTCCTGTTCGCACTGCCGTTTCTGCTGTTTTCCGGACTCGCCGGTGATATCTCGGACCGGCTCAGCAAGGGCCGCCTGATGGTGATGTGCAAGCTTGCCGAGATCATCATTGCACTACTGGGTGTCGGCGTCTTTTTTATGATGTCCACTGCGGATGCCGCTAATACACCGGTCTATCTCTGGCTACTTGCCGCCGTGGTGTTTTTACTGGGGACACAAAGCGCGTTTTTTGGCCCCCCCAAGTACGGCGGCATTCCGGAACTGGTGCGCGCCTCGGATCTCACCTCGGCCACCGGCATGACACAGATGACCACGTTTCTCGCCATTATTTTCGGGGTGGCGCTGGCAGGACTGCTTGCTGACCTGTTCGCCGGCCGCCTCTACCTGGCCGGGCTGGTGACGGTATCGATCGCCGTGCTCGGCACACTGGCCTCGCTCGGCATTGCAAGAAATCCGCCGAGCGACCCGCAGCGGCGCATCTCGGCCCGGTCGTTCACCAGTAATTTACGAACGCTGGTCGGGATCTGGCGCACGGATGGTTTGATGATGCGCATCATGGTGATCTATTCATGGTTCTGGTTTCTCGGTGGTGTGACGCTGACCGCGATCAATGCCTACGGGCGCTTCCAGCTGGGGATGAATAATTTTTCGACCAGCCTGCTGGTTGCGACCACCTCCCTGGGTATTGCCTGCGGCAGCATGCTGGTGGCGCGACTTTCACATGGCAAGGTGCGCGTTGGGCTGGTGGTGCCGGCGTTCATTGCACTGACCGTGTGCCTGTGCGTCTTTGCGCTGCTACCTGTCTATTATCCCACGGCAGAGGACATCGAGCGCTTCAACCAGCTGAAGCTGTCTCCCGAACAGCTGGAAAGCACACACATCATCCCGCTGGCGGCCTATGCAACCCGGGCGAGCGCCTACACCCTGTGCTTCCTGCTGGGCATTGCCTCGGGGTTTTACTCGGTACCGTTGCTGACCTTCATCCAGGCGCGCCCCGCAGCCAGCGAGAAGGGCCGGGTGTTCGCCGCGGTGAACTGGCTCAACTGGGTTTTCATCCTTACCGCGGCGCTGACCTATGGTGCCGGTATGACCCTGCTTGCGAACCGCGCCAACCTGCTGCTGGCGGCCCTTGGCGTGCTGACCCTGTTCATGGGTAGCATGTTGCTACCCGGCATTTTTCGCCGCCTGCGCCAGCAACGGCCCGGCTTTGTGTACTTCAGGGAAGCCGGGGAGGACCCGACTGTCAGCTGATGACGGTTTGCCCGCCAGGCAAGTCACTGCAGACACAGCAACAGGAACTGTTTGCACTATTCAACTACGGGATGAGATGTTGATGTTCAATACCCTGCTTCCAGTGAATGATATGCTCCATGGCCGGGCTGGTATAAAAGGTACCGTCTTTTGTAATCACCAGTATTTTATGGGCATCCATCCGCTCAGCGACCAGCTTCCAGTCCTTGATGCCTGCTGCAAGAAATGCCACGGCGGAAGCATTGGCAACCATGGCATTATCATGCATGACGGTCACCGACAGTATATCCCTGACCGGAAGGCCAGAGCGTGGATCGACGATATGCCGGTAGACAATATCACGCTTGCCGAATGACTGGTCAAATGCGCGCACGGTAACAACTGCCTGATCATCTATGTTTTCGATAGAGCCTATTAAATGCTTGCCGCTGGCGTCGGGTACCCCAACCCACCAGTCATTGTCACCCCGTCTGCCCGTGGTTCGAACGCCACCACCGATATCGATCATTGCATTTGAGATGCCCATGTCTTCCAGATGCGCTATGCCTTTTTCCAGCGCAAGCCCGCGTATGATGTCGCCAAATTCCAGCTTCACCAGCGGGTTGCGACTGCTCACCTGGTTACCATTGATTCGCAGATCATCCATGGACGGCTGCCCGGCAAGTATCTTCGCCACCTGCTCATCAATCAGTCGCTGGACTTCATCCGGATAGGGAACCTCACTGCATTGCTCCTTGCCGCAATGAAACTCCCACAAGGCCGTCAGCTCTCCCATTGCCGGATTGAACAGTCCAGCACTTGCTGTAGACAGCTTTTTGGCTTCCCTGATCAGTTCGATGAGGCCCTCACTGACCGTCATGCTGCGTCCCTGTGCAATCGCCTCGTTCAACTGCTGCAACTCACCCTCGTCCTCGAAGGTGTAACCAATATAGTCCAGCGTCTGCAGGTCCTTTTCCACAGCGAGTGCAGCCTGTTTCGCATTTTCCGGCACCATGCCCGCGATACTGATTTGCGCGAAGGTTCCGAGTACATTCAGTTCATCTTCGTAAACACCGCCATTGCGCTCACAACTTGTGACCAGCAGCAGCACAATCACAGTCACCAAAGAACTAATGGCAATTTTATGTTTCATGGTGGGTACCTGTTTTAAAAAGTTCATGGCGTGAATCGAATCCTGAATTCAGATTCATACTGTTATGTAAAATATGCTGCATTGATCCACATGTGTACAAGAATACTGGCGCCGTAACCGAGGGCTATTACCGGCGTCCAGCGTAAATGTCCAAAAAAGGTGTACATGCCGCGCGCCTGCCCCATTAACGCAACACCCGCGGCCGAGCCGATCGACAGCAGGCTGCCGCCCACCCCGGCGGTCAGCGTGACCAGCAACCACTGACCAGTTGACATGTCCGGGTTCATGGTGAGCACGGCAAACATCACCGGAATGTTGTCGACGATAGAGGACAGCACCCCGACACTGACATTCGCGGTCGTTGCACCCCACTGGGTGTACATAAGCTCCGATGCCATACTGAGATAGCCGATAAATCCAAGTCCGCCGACACACATGACCACGCCGTAAAAGAACAGCAGCGTGTCCCATTCTGCACGTGCAACCTTGTTAAAGACATCGAAGGGCACGATATCACCGAGCTTGCCGGCATGATCTATTTCACTACCGGCAACAGACTGCAGTTTCAGCTCGGAGCGTTTCAGAAAGTAACCAAACAGTTGCAGGTAACCCAGGCCCGTCAGCATGCCAAGCACCGGTGGCAGGCCAAGGAAGTTATGAAAGGAAACGGCGGTTGCGATGGTAAGCAGGAACAGCATCAGGATGCGGCGTGCACCCGGCCGCATCACAATCACCTCGTCATTGCCTTGCGGCTTACCCGCAGGCACGGCGAAGTGCATGATGGCAGCCGGCACCACGTAATTAACCAGCGACGGTACAAACAGCGAAAAGAACGTCCAGAAGTCCACCATGCCCTTCTGCCAGACCATCAGGGTGGTGATGTCACCAAACGGACTGAAGGCGCCGCCAGCATTGGCGCCGACCACGATGTTGACACAGGCGATGGTGACAAAACGTGCATTGTCTCCACCGACAGCGAGTACCACGGCGCACATCAGCAGGGCCGTGGTCAGGTTGTCGGCGACCGGCGAAATAATGAATGCCAGCATGCCGGTCAACCAGAACAGGGTACGAAAACCGAAGCCCTTGCGTACCAGCCAGGAACGCAGCGCATTGAATACCTGGCGTTCTTCCATGGCATTGATGTAGGTCATTGCAACCAGCAGGAACAGCATTAATTCTGCATATTCAAGCAGGTTATGCCGTGCAGCAGCTTCGGCGGCATGCCCCAGTCCAGCCTGCGTTGATACCCAGCCGATCATGCCCCAGATCAGTCCGGCGGCAATAATGACCGGTTTGGATTTGCGCAGATGTGTGAATTCCTCCGCAGTCACCAGGATGTAGGCAGCTGCAAAGATCGCAAGGGCCAGATAGCCGACCGTGTGCGTGGTCAGGTCAAGCGTGCCCGCCGTCACCGCTTCGCTGGCCAAGACGACCACCGGTAGCAATGTGGCAAACAATGCAATAACCGCAGCCAGGGATCCTGGAATGAAACCAGCTGCTGGATAAGTGTAATTTTTCATTATGATGACCTCAGAAAACCAGGTTCATCATGATCATCATAACCACCAGGAACAGTATCGTCATGATGCCACCGGCACGCATGAAATCCGGGACGCGGTAACCACCCGGCCCCATTAGCAGGGCATTGACCTGGTGGGTCGGGATCAGGAAGGAGTTGGAGGTGGCGATGGCCACTGTCAACGCAAACACCGCCGGGTCGGCCCCGGCTGCAATTGCGAGATTAACCGCCAGTGGCACCAGCAGCACCGTGGCACCCACGTTCGACATCACCAGGGTAAAGAAGGTCGCCAGTATGGCCAGCGCGCCCTGCAACACCCAGATGGGTACATCACCCAGCAGGGCGAGTGTCTGTTGTGCAATCCAGGCGGCAGTGCCGGTATTTTCTACCGCCATACCCAGTGGTATCAGGCTGGCGAGCAGGAACACGGTTTTCCAGCTGACCGCTTCATAGGCCTCGTCAATATTCATCACTCCGGACAGCACCATGCCCAGTGCGCCGGTCAGCAGGGAGATCGACAGGCGCAGGTCAGAGAACAGCACCAGGCCAAGTGCGACCAGAAAAAAGAACAGCGCGTAACCTACCTTCTGCGGACGTGTTTCTTCATGCGGATACTCGGAGGTAACCACCACGAAGTCGCGGTTTGATTCCAGCCGTGCCAGCGACTCCCAGGCTGTGTGCACGACCAGCGTGTCACCGGCCTCCAGCGGCAGATTGCGTATATCTTCACCCTCACGCAGGGTTTTACCGCGCCGATGCAGAGCGACCATGGCAAGACCGTAGGTCTTGCGCAGCCACACATCACGCGCACTCTTGCCGATTAACTTTGAACCCGGCGGAATAACTACTTCGGCGACACCTGACCGGGTCGAAGCCAGCACTTCACCAAAGTCCTTCAGGTCGCTGCGTTTCTTCAGCCCGTATTTGGCGACAAACAGGTCAACGTCATGGGGTGATGCCAGAACCCCCATGGCCATGCCCGCCTCGATGCCAAGGTCTCGTGCCAGTGCACCGGGCCCAACGCGGGTTTGCTTGTTCTTGCGATGGGTTGCAATGACCCTGATATTCGAACTGCCCTCGACATCGTCCAGCATTTGTCCTACCAGTGTGCTGTTAGCCGGCACCTTCACCTCGAACAGGGCGTAGTCGATGCCGTAGATATCCTGGAAATAGCTCATGGTATTGGCACCGACGGTGGTGCCGCTTTCGGATTTTTTGGTCGGTAGCACAAAGCGACCAAACAGCATGAAATAAATAACACCGGTGGCCACCAGCGCAAGACCGATCGGTGTCACACTGAAGAGGTGAAAGGCACTCATTTTCTGATCAAGAGGCAAGGCCTGGTTGGATGTCATCATCAGGTCGTTGAGCAGTATTAACGGACTTGAACCGACCATGGTGACGGTGCCGCCGAGGATAGCGCAGAACCCCATCGGCATCAGCAGGCGCGACAGCGGCAGGCCGCTGCGTGCCGAGATGCGGCTGACAACCGGGAGGAACAATGCAGCAGCACCGACGTTCTGCATGAAACTCGAGATGATGGCAACGGTGGTGGAAATCAGCGGGATGATGCGTTTTTCCGTGGTGCCGCCGTGCTTGAGAATGGCCCCGGCGACCACATTCATGACACCGGTTTTATCCAGGCCCTTGCCGATGATCATCACCGCGATGATCGATATCACCGCGTTACTGGCAAAGCCGTCAAACAGGTGTTGTGCCGGCACAAACGGATGATCGATACCAAACAGCGGGGCTATCAGGGATGTCAACCCGAGTAACACCATGATGCAAATCGCGGCAACATCAACCTCAACGATTTCGAATACAAACAGGTAAATCGTCAGCAGCAATATCGATGACACCCACGCTATCTCAATGGTCGGTACCGCTCCGGTCAGTGCAAAGCCAGCAGCGAGGAAGATAACGGCACCAACGAGGCGTTTAACCAGGGCTGCTTTTGATAGTGTGCTCACGTGATACTCCAGGGAATAAATTGAAGACGGCGATACCATGAGACAGCGCTACCACAGTCGACCAGAATGAAAATAATACGGTCACAATGACCGCGCTTGGCCAAGCAGGAGAGTTTTAAGCGGGTGGGCCGTGAAGGATACAACCCGGATAGGCGTCACTGCCACTGATGACTGACACCCGCTCTGCAACGTCCAGAACTAACAGTAAATCGTTGACATTCTTTACCGGCAGGGCGCCGCTGATCAACCTGTCTCCTTCGAACGAGTCCGCCACATACTCGGACCCCAGTTCGATTTGCTGATATTGACTTTCCGCCCAGCAAACCGAATTACAAACACTTGCACATAACACAAACACCATCAGCAGCGGCAGCCGCAGGCCCTGCATGGTTCTGTGAATAAAGTCAGGCATTTAATCTGGATTTTGACGCGTATATGCTAAAGAGCCATAACCTGTTCATTAGATTTTAGTAATATAAACAGATAATAATTGGTTGTCAAAAATGATACTGTCGCCCGCGCGTGTTCGGGGCGGAAAGCCTCGAATCGCGGCTACTCGTCTCGGGGCAAAAACAGCAGCGTGTCAACGACGCCGTCCCGTTGCCAGATCAGCGCCATCCTGCCATTCAGAAAGCCGAACCCGGTGACATACGACAGTGCCTGCAGATAACGCTTCTCCAGTTCCATTGCCTCTGGCGGACAGGCCATGCGGGTACTGCCGATTTGCCCCAGCGTAATATCGCCGGGATTGTCGCCAGCCGTGACCGAACCAAAATAGCTGTTACAGCCCGCGTGCCCGGAGACGCGGCCATTGATGAAAGCCAGGGTTACATCCAGCCCATCGGGAACCGCTTCATCCTTACTCATACTCTTGAGCTGCCACTCCTGCCCCTCAATAGTGGCAAGTGACAGCCGGCCCTTGTTGCGCGGTTCAGCTTCCTGCAGTCCTTCCTCACCCATCTCCCAGACACGGGTGACTGTCTCTGCAGGACAGCAGGCGGGATCATTCGGCCCCTGTTGCACCAGATCCAGCTCAATTCGCTCGTCAACGATCCTGCCCGCGCGCAGTTGCACACGGTCACCGATCAGGGCGCTACCGATATTGACCGCGCGGCCGTCGCGCCGCGCCACGACCGCTACATAACTGTTGACACCAGAGCCCCCTGACGTTTCCCAGAGTGTAATGACAGCTTCGGCTGGCCACTCACCATCGAGATCGGCGCGCAGGTAAAAGTCTTCCACCAACCCAACCATCGGGCGTGACGCCGCACCGTCCTCAACTGGCTCACCCTCCCAGCGACCCTCCGCAAGCGTTATGGCATCTTCACGGATACCCGTATAACTCAGGCTGCCGAGTTCCTCCATTGCGGGCACCGTCGTAAACGGTGCATTTTTCTTGTCAGGTGCTGCAGCGTCATTACCATTTTTCGGGGAGCACCCGGTCAACGCAGCAAGCAGCAGTAGCGCTGACACAAGCAACGCATAAAAAAGTCGGGGTACCTGCTTCATAAATATTGCTCCTTACTGGTATTGATGCCAGCCAAACGCAGCACCATCAAGATGCAACACGAAAGCACTGCGGCGGCTGCAAGTTTACTGGATTATCTGCACACCGGCACCACGGTTGCTGCCTGATATTGTGAACAACCTTGACGGTTAGTGCCGCATGGCATTCGCCAGTGGCCTGAACTGCAGGGTGTAGAACATTTCCAGGTAGCGTTGCGTCTCGGCCCGTTCCAGGTCGGTGACATAACGCCAGAAACCATAGACACGCGACAGGGTCATGAGGCGTTCCGCATAGCCCTTCCAGGTATAGCGCTGGTTCACCCGCTGCAGTGCACCCTCGGAAATACGTTGCCACT
>Ga0316194_10001431_pt1 | contig 16480 bp, 14 predicted proteins | sample CroRivsedime1_MG_FD_204936 | JGI IMG/M metagenome (GOLD analysis project Ga0316194, IMG submission 204936) | Coastal sediment microbial communities from Maine, United States - Cross River sediment 1 | ecosystem: Environmental > Aquatic > Marine > Coastal > Sediment | place: USA: Maine...
TAATGAAATCAGCGATGCAGTTGTCCGCCAGGGCCGTGCAGCTATTGCTGAGCAGGGTAATGCTTTGCAACAGGTTGTGCGCTATCACCGGTAGCATTACATTGAGCTGGAAGTTTCCAGACTGGCCGGCCACGGTGATAGCGCTATCGTTACCGATAACCTGGGCAGCTGCCATCGCAACGGCTTCCGGTATTACGGGGTTGACCTTGCCCGGCATGATGCTGCTTCCCGGCTGCAGGGGCTTGAGACTGAGTTCAGCCAGTCCGGTCAGCGGTCCGCTGTTCATCCAGCGCAGGTCATTGGCGACCTTCAGCAAGGCCACCGCCAGAGCCTTGAGCTGGCCCGACAGCGCCACTGCGATATCCTGGCTGGCGATGGCGGCAAAATAGTTATCTGCAGGCCTGAATGGACGTCCGCTTGACTCTGCCAGGTGAAAACAGAAGCGGGTGGCGAACTGTGGGTCGGCATTGACTCCCGTCCCCACGGCTGTGCCGCCCTGCGCCAGCTGACGCAATTGCGCTCGGGAGCTGTCAATACGCTGTGCGCCAAGGGTCATCTGCGCGCGCCATCCGGAGAATTCCTGTGCCAGGCTGATGGGCATGGCGTCCATCAAGTGAGTCCTGCCAGTTTTGATGAGGTCGGCGCAGTTCTCCTCGCGTAATGCGATGACGCTAGCCAGATGTGTTATGGCCGGCAGCAACAGATTTTCCAGCGCCAGCTCGGCACCCACGTGAATCGCTGTGGGAATAACATCGTTGCTGCTCTGGCTGCAATTCACATGGTCATTGGGGTGTACCGGTATCCCCAGTTGTTGTGCAGCAAGGGTCGCGATGACTTCGTTGGCATTCATGTTAGTGCTGGTGCCCGAGCCGGTCTGGAACACATCCACGGGGAATTGATCGTGATGTTCGCCGTTCGCTATGGACGTTGCCGCAGCCGCTATGCCGTCTGCCATGGTGGGTTCGAGCAGGCCCAAATCGGCATTGGCTCGTGCGGCAGCAGCCTTGATCAGGCCCAGACTGGAGAGGAATCCGCCGGGCAAGGGCATGCCGCTGATGTGGAAGTTTTCTACGGCCCGTTGCGTTTGCGCCCCGTACAATGCGTGGGTGGGGACACTCACCTCACCCAGGCTGTCTTTTTCGATCCGAAACTCAGCCATGTCACACTGTCACTATCAGGCTTCCTGGGCGATGCGATTTAGCACGTAGGTGAGCACGCCTCCGGCCCGGTAGTATTCAACTTCAACCAGGGTATCGAGCCTGGATTGCAATTGTATTTCGCGTTGTGTCCCGTCCGGGTAGTGAACCACGGCGGGCAGTAGTTGTTTTGGCTCAAGTTCTCCATCCAGATCCAGGATATCGAAAGTTTCTTCCCCCGTTAGCCCCAGGGTCTTGCGCGTTTCGGCTGGCATGAATTGCAGGGGCAATACACCCATCCCAACCAGGTTGGAGCGGTGGATGCGTTCAAAGCTTTCAACAATGACGGCTTTGACGCCCAGCAACAGAGTCCCTTTGGCAGCCCAGTCACGGCTGGAACCCGTACCGTACTCCCTGCCGCCGACCACAACGGTGCTTATACCCCCGGCGATATAATCCATGGCGGCGTCGTAAATGAACTGTGGCTGGGACTGGCCGTGCTGCAGGGTATAGCCTCCCTCCAGCTCCGGTGTCATCTCATTGCGGATACGGATATTGCCGAAGGTGCCCCGCATCATCACCTGGTGGTTGCCCCGCCGCGAACCGTAGGAGTTGAAGTCACTTTCAGCGACACCGTGTTGGCGCAGATACTGGGCTGCAGGGCTATCCAGGGGTATGGCACCCGCGGGGGAAATGTGATCCGTGGTAACAGAGTCCCCCAGCATGGCGAGCATGGGTGCGGCCAGGATATTCTGCTGGTTGCCCTGGTATTGCTCCTCGAAAAACGGCGGCAGTTGGATATACGTAGAGTCCTCGGAGAACGCATAGGTTGCGCCACCACTGACCTCAATGTTCCGCCAGCTATCGTCGCCGTCAAATACAGCACCGTATTCTTTCCTGAACATATCGCTGTTGACGCTCTGTACCACCTCAGCGATCTCCGCATTGCTGGGCCATATATCCCGCAGGTAGACGGGCTCACCATTTTTATCCGTACCCAAGGCGTCCTGGCTCAGGTCAATACGAGTGGTTCCCGCCAGGGCATAGGCTACTACCAATGGCGGGGAGGCCAGCCAGTTGGCCTTTACCAGTGGGTGGATACGACCCTCAAAATTGCGATTACCGGACAGGACTCCACAAGCAACAAGGTCGTTCCTGGTAATGGTGTCCGCCACCGCCGCTGGCAGAGGGCCTGAGTTGCCGATGCAGGTGGTGCAGCCATAGCCCACCAGATTGAAACCCAGTTCATCCAGCGATTTCTGCAGCCCGGCCTGTGTCAGGTATTCCGTTACAACTTTTGATCCCGGAGCCAGCGAGGACTTCACCCAGGGCTTGCGCTGCAGGCCATGTGCCAGTGCCTTCTCAGCCACCAGCCCGGCAGCCACCATTACCGCGGGGTTCGAGGTGTTGGTGCAGGAGGTTATGGCGGCAATCACCACATCGCCGTGGTGCATGGGTTCTTCGCTGCGCTCCAGGGGGAACGGAGTGTCGCGTTGCTCGGATTTGCCGTCCAGGTCAATGAATTGGTCAGTTGCCGAACGCAATTCTCGCACGGCGACCCGGTCCTGTGGGCGTTTGGGCCCCGCCAGATTGGGCTCGACCGTGGACATATCAAGCTGCAGCGTGGCCGCAAATTCGGGCGGTGTGTAGTGCTCGTCGCGCCACATGCCCTGCGCCTTGCAATAGGCCTCGACCCGGGCAACGATATGCGGATCGCGGCCGGTGAGCTTGAGGTAGGTCAGCGTCTGGGCGTCCACCGGAAAGAATCCGCAGGTGGCGCCATATTCTGGCGCCATATTGGCGATGGTGGCGCGATCGGCCAGTGGAAGCTGGTCCAGCCCGCTGCCGAAAAACTCCACAAACTTGCCGACCACGCCATGGGAGCGCAGCATTTGCACCACCTGTAATACCAGGTCGGTGGCGGTAATGCCCTCGCGCATTTGGCCGGTCAGTTCAAAACCCACGACGTCGGGTATGAGCATCGAGATTGGCTGCCCCAGCATGGCCGCTTCCGCCTCGATACCGCCAACCCCCCAGCCCAGTACACCCAGGCCATTGATCATGGTGGTATGACTGTCTGTTCCCACCAGGGTGTCAGGGCATGCGACAGTGCCGCCATCGGTGTTTTGCTGCCATACCACCTGGGCAAGGTACTCCAGGTTAACCTGGTGGCAGATGCCGGTGCCCGGGGGCACTACCCGGAAGTCGTCGAAGGCTCCCTGGCCCCATTTCAGGAACTGGTAGCGCTCAAAATTGCGCTGCATCTCCATCGCAACGTTCTGCTCAAAGGCACTGTCGGTGGCAAACTTGTCGATACTCACCGAGTGATCGATTACCAGGTCTACCGGTGACAGCGGGTTGATCTTCTGGGGGTCGACACCGCGCTGTACCAGGGCGTTGCGCATAGCCGCCAGGTCCACTACAGCCGGGACGCCGGTAAAATCCTGCATCAGCACACGGGTGGGGTGATAGGCGATTTCCTGGTCGCTGCCACGTCCATTACTGGCCGCCAGTACCTCGATATCCTCGCGCGAGCAGCTGATGCCGTCTTCATGACGCAGCAGGTTCTCCAGCAGTATTTTGGTACACACCGGTAGGCGCGCGACGCTGGCATGCGCTGATAGATCGCCACCATTGATTGCGTAATACTGATACGTTTTGCCGTCCACGGTTAGCGTGGAGCGGGTGTTAAAGGAGTTCTTTGATGATCCCACCGTTGTATTCCTGTGGCGAAAGAGAGAGCCAAAGTATAGATGATAATGGTTGACCCTGCCCCAACAGGTCACTGCGGCCACTGGTACCGGAATTTACCGGCGTGGTTGGTACTGACAAGTAACCTGTCGATACTGCATTTATTGCAGGCACTCAGCCTTTGCTCGAGCAAAGGCGTGCAGGGCCAGGGCGATGTCATCCTGGGTAAGTGCCGCTGACATCTGGGTGCGGATACGCGCCTGTCCCCTAGGAACGACCGGGGAAGAGAAGGCGACAACGTAAACTCCGTGGGCGAGTACCGTTTCTGCGAACTTCGCCGCCAGCGCCGCATCGTGCAGCATCACCGGCACAATGGGGTGCTCTCCGGGAAGCAGTTCAAAGCCGAGCTTTTCCAGGCCCTCGCGAAAGACAGCGGTATTGTGCCGCAGCTGGTCGCGTAATTGCGGCGTTTCCGACACCAGCTCGATGGCCTTGATGGCGCCGGCCACCACGGGTGGCGCCACCGTGTTGGAGAACAGGTAAGGGCGGGAACGCTGGCGCAGCAGGTTGACAATTTCCTGTCGCGCGGCGGTATAACCGCCACTGGCGCCACCCAATGCTTTACCTAGCGTGCCGGTAATGATATCCACCCGGTCCATGCAGCCGCGCAACTCGTGGGTTCCCTTGCCACCAGCGCCAATAAAGCCAGTCGCGTGACAATCATCAAAATGTACCAGTGCGCTGTATCGATCTGCCAGGTCACAGATCTCGTCGAGACGGGCGATGTAGCCGTCCATGGAAAATACACCGTCGGTGGTAATTAGCTTGAATCTCGCGCCGGCGGCATCGGCCGCTTGAAGTTGCGCTTCCAGATCCGCCATATCGTTATTGCGATAGCGGTAGCGCTGCGCTCTGCACAAACGCACCCCGTCGATGATGCTCGCATGGTTGAGCTCGTCTGAAATGACGGCGTCGCGTTCACCCAGAATGGTTTCGAATAAGCCGCCATTGGCATCAAAACAAGAGGGATAGAGAATAGTATCCTCGGTACCCAGAAAGCCGCTTATTTTCTCCTCGAGTTGCTTGTGCAAGGTCTGGGTGCCGCAAATGAAGCGCACAGAGGCCATGCCATATCCCCAGTCATGCAAACCCTGCGCGGCGGCTGCATTAACCTGCGGGTGCTGCGCAAGGCCCAGGTAGTTGTTAGCGCAAAGGTTCAGTACCTCTGTTTCACCCACACCCACGTGAGCGCCCTGGGGGGTGGTGATCAGGCGCTCGTGCTTGGTGAGGCCGGCGTGTTCTATTTCAGCCAATTCACTGGCGATATGTTCCTGGAAGCGCGCATACATGGTGTTTCTCCTATTCTTCCCAGTTAAGAACGACCTTGCTGGCCTCGCCACTACTCATGACGTCAAAACCGTGCTGGAAATCGCTGTAGTTGAGGCGATGAGTGATGACCGGGGAGATGTCCAGCCCGGAGTCGATCATCACCGACATCTTGTACCAGGTCTCGTACATCTCCCGTCCGTATATGCCCTTGAGCGTCAGCATATTGAAGATCACGGTATTCCAGTCGATAGCAGTATTTTCCGAAGGTATGCCCAGAATCGACACTTTGCCACCGTGACACATGTTGGCGATGAGGTCGTTGAATGCCTGGGAGTTTCCGGACATTTCCAGTCCGACATCAAAGCCCTCACTCATCTGCAGCTCCTTCTGCACCTGTTCGATACTCTCCCTGGTAACATTCACCGTACGAGTGGCGCCCAGGTTAGCCGCCAATTCGAGGCGTGAATCGATGACGTCGGTGATCACCACATGGCGGGCACCGGCATGCTTGCATACCGCGGCGGCCATGGCACCGATAGGGCCTGCTCCGGTGATTAACACGTCTTCGCCCAGCAGGTCATATTGCAGGGCGGTGTGCACCGCATTGCCAAAAGGGTCAAAGAGTGAGGCGACATCCAGGTCGATGCCTGGGGAATGCTCCCATACGTTTGACATAGGCAGCGCCAGGTACTGGGCGAAGGCCCCGGGGCGGTCTACACCGATTCCGCTAGTGTGCGCGCAAAGATGTCGTCTGCCCGCCAGGCAATTACGGCAGCGCCCGCAAACCACGTGGCCCTCACCAGACACTATCTGCCCCGCGCGGAAATCATTGACGTTGGAACCCACCTCTACGATTTCACCCACAAATTCATGACCGACTACCATGGGTACGGGAATGGTCTTTTGAGCCCATGCGTCCCAGTTATAGATATGCATATCGGTGCCACAAATTGCCGTGCGCCTGATTTTTATCAGTACGTCATTGATACCCAGCTCCGGTTCGGGCACATCTTGCAGCCAGATGCCTTTCCCAGCCTCCTTTTTGACCAGTGCTTTCATGCAGATCTCCTTAGTCCCGGAATGATCAGTAGTGTAGCCGGTACTGGCAAATTAACGCGTGTTTGTTTACAAAGTGGAATAAAGGAACCGATAAATCATACAACTAAAGCTCAAAGTGGAGCCAGGTGAAGCATTTCTGGTCACTCGAGCACAGCTTGTGCAGTGCCAGCCCATCACGCCGGGTTAACTCGTCAGTACCCTCACCGGGGTTTGGCCACCCCGCCGCTAATGGGTATGATGGAGATCCCAACCGAGCAGAGCGTGAAAGATGACGGAGAAAATTGTCCAGGTAGCGGAAAACTTTTGGAATATTCGCGGCTCCTTCCGCATCGGTGGGGTCGTGGATATTGGCACGCAGGCTTCACTCGTCAGGCTGGCCAGTGGCAATTTCCTGCTGCTGGATTCCTATGCGATGAGCGAGACTCTGATAGAGGAAATCAGCATTATTCTCGACGGTAGAGGTGAGATCGAAGCCATCCTGAATTTGCACCCCTTCCACACTGTGCATGTGGAGCGTATGCACGAGTTGTTTCCCGAGGCACGCCTTTATGGTACCCAGCGGCACCTGGACCGGTTCCCCGAACTGCCCTGGGAGGAGGTGCGAAGCGAAGATCAGGAGCTCCATGAGTGGTACTGCGACGATCTCGAGTTTAGCATCCCACGAGGCGTGGACTTCATATCCGGCAATGAAAACGTGCACTTTTCATCCGTCCTGGTCTATCACCGCGCATCAGGCACCATCCACGTCGACGATACCCTGATGTATATCCGTCTACCGCGTCTCCTGGGCCTGGTGGGTTTGCGCGACAGGGTCAGCTTCCACCCGACGCTTGCAATGGCGCTGGAAAAACGCGAGGGGGCGGCAGCGGAGTTCAGGGAGTGGGCTGCGGAATTCACAGAGGCCTGGGGCGATGCTGAAAATCTTTGTGCAGCGCACTCTGGCACCCTGTTGGCCGAAACAAACCGTGGGGCCTCTATCCCCGACCGCATAAGCAAGGCGAGTGGGCGCTGCGAACTGCTTCTTCGGAGGCACGAGCGCCGCTACGGTTGACGGGCGATTCTTGTCCCGAGAGATAAGAGAATCAGGTATAAGTGACAACAAGTGACGTGGTTAAGAATACGATATCGACAGCCCGGCCCCAGGGCAGCGTTTGCGCTCCGCCAGCTGCAAACTGTTGTTTCAATGGCGGGAAAAATGGCATCACAAAGCACGGATTACGGTTAGCGGAGTAAATAATGGATACGCGATTTTTTCGGTCACTGGTTCTGAGTATCCTGGTTCTGACAACAGGGAACGCATTTTCAGCAGAAGCCGAATCACGACTTCTCGATATGGCAATGAAATTAGCCGACACAAATCAGTTCACTGTGACTATCCACATGACGTATGACGTAGTCCAGGATTCAGGTCAGATTATTGAATTTGGTGAAGTGCGCACCCTGCAGATTGGTAGACCGGACTTTCTGCGCGTAGATGCGCAACAAAGTGATGGGGATGTGGGTGGTTTGATTTTTGATGGCCAGACAATTACACAATTCAGCGAGACGCAGCGCGTTTACTCACAGATTGAGCGACCTGGAGATATTGACGCAATGATTCGCTATGCCGTTGGCGAATTGGGGGTGCGCCTTCCCCTGGCTCGTATGTTGGTTAGCAGTTTTCCACAGGAAATACTCAGGCTAACTAATAGCGTGGATATTGTGGAGCGGAACACACTGGGCCCCTTGGCCACAGAGCATATTGCTGGTATGACGGATGATCTGGACTACCAGGTGTGGATCGCAGAGGACAATTTTCCCACGCGTATAGTGTTGACCTACAAAAATGCTCCGGGTCAACCTCAGTTTCGAGCTGACTTTGCAGACTGGGAGACGACGCCTATCCTCAAGCGAGCAAGCTTTACTTATGTCCCACCTGAGGACGCAGAAAAAATACCCATCTTGCTTCCGGTGCAACCCGCGACCGCAAACCAGCCGACGAAGGGAGACGCAAAATGAGGCCAGTTACTCACCTAACAACATTTCTGGTGGCGACGATGACGCTGGCTTTTATGGTTACCGAAGCGGATTCTCGAGGTCTGAGGAGCAGCGGTGGATACTCTCGTGAGGGGGTTGCCAGCGGTGGAGCTTTTTCAGCCCGGGCCGACAGGCGTTCTAGCCAGCAAGGATCCAGGCAGGCGGGAGGGCAAGCAGAAAGACAAACAGAAAGACAGGCTAGCCAGGGCGATATACAGGATGACAGGCAGCAGTGGAAGGATGAGGGACGTGAAGACCGGCAGGAGTATGCGGAAGATCGCCAGGACGACCGACAGGATTTCGTAGAGGACAACGACGACCACTGGGACAATCATCATGACAATTGGGATGACGATGATGGCGAATTCCTGGCGGGTGCCGTCGTTGGCGCGACGGTCGTCGGCGCCGCGGCGGCTGCCGCCACCCCGGCACCTTCTACGGTGTATGTGACCACTTTACCCTGTGAAGCGACAGCCGTATCGGTCGCAGGCGTCTCTTATTTTAAATGTGGAGATGACTGGTATACCAGAGGTTATGCCGGCAGCCAGGTTACGTACCTTTCGGTGCCACCACCAGCAGGCTTCTAATACTATTTTCTGCGCGATTCGCGCCAGGTTGTGAGGTTTTCTCGAGCATCAGCGTGACACGGCAGTAACCATCAGGGTTTTTGGCGACGTGCTCTTTTGGTTAGCGGCCTTCCATCTTCGCCTACCACGGGTTTGGGTTTTTCTCCCTTTGCGGCTTTTGATGCGCGGCTCAGCGTAATAAGGCCCAGCGTTTCACGGTCGTTCAGTTTGGTTGCATTTTTTTCCAGTGTGTCCAGTTCTTCAAAGCTGTACACATCATTCTTTAATTTCTCTATTCTGTTCATATAGCGCTCTCCTGCGTCCTTATGAAAAGGTCATGGATTATAGTCTATGGCACAGGCAAGCTATATCCCCAATGTGGCTTGATATCAGCTTTCGTCAAGCAGCGGTGGCTGCATTAAACGCGGTCGACATCGCATAAACGAATGACCAATGAGCCACAGCGCTTGGCGAAATCATCTGGCAAATTGGTTAAGAGCAGGCTACCACTGATTACCAGCAAAATTTTGAGAAGACAGCTTAGATGGCGGGCTGGCAGGAAGGGCAGTGATAAAGTCGGCGACTGCCTACCTCCTGGCGCTGGATTTTTCCGCCGCAGGTATAACAGGGGCGGTCTTCTCTAGCGAAGACGTAAAAGCGGCGCTGACCGCGAGTGAGGCCCTGTGACGTGAGTGTCCTTGAGAGACGCGGTGCCAGGGTGATACCTGCGGTCTCATAACTGCGACGGCTGATCGTCAGGGTGCTGCGCGCAATCTTGCCAATGTCACCCCGTGAAAGCTCAGCCGGGCGTGCCCTGGGGTTTACGCGGGCATCGTGCAGTATCTCTGACCTCAGGTAATTGCCATTGCCAGCCAGAAATGCCTGGTCCAGGTATAGCGCGGCAAGTTCCTTGCGTGCAAACCTGGGCTCGCGCAGTCGTTCGGCCACGGTTCGCCAGCTCAGTGACGCATCCATGATGTCCGGGCCTATCTTGGCGAGAAAGGGGTGAGCTTCCAGTTCCGCTGTGGGCCAGACGCTGATGTCAGAAGCGCTGTACAGCACAGCGCTGTGGGTGGCGGTCTGCAGCAGCAAGCGCATGGAACGAGTGGTCTTGGGCAGCTTATGGCCCTTGACCACCTTCCAAACGCCGTAGAGCTGATTGTGTGAGTAGATACTGAGGCCATGATCGAAATGGGTTAGCAGTGCCTTGCCGCGCGTTTCAATGCGCAACACGGTTTGATCGCGCAGTTGCTGAGCGTAGTGACGCAGTCGCGGCTGGCCAAACTTAACCGTGGTAACGGTTTCGCCCTCCAGTACTTTGGCGACTTGGTCTGCGGCGCGCCTGATTTCCGGTCCCTCGGGCATGGCTAGCGAGCGCTGCCGCGCGTGCGCGGATGCTGGGGTGTGATCATCATGTCATGATTTCCTCTACTGACTCCGCCAGAGCCTGACGCAGTGGCGTATAGCGCATATCCAGCTCGTCGATCGCCCGGTCGGGCTTGAACAGGAGTGAACCGGCGGCTGTGGTCTTGATGACATCCAGGGGGATGACCGGGCGACTGCCGGTGCGCCTGGAAATCCATGACATTGCCATGGCCGCGGGCACCAGCCAGTTTTCAGGAATATTAAGTTTTGGAACCGGCACGTCGGCAAGCTCCCCAATGATATTGAAATATTCGCGAGTCGTGGCGCGCTGATCGCCGATGAGATACTTACGCCCGGTAGTATCGTCTTGCAGCAGGGCCCTGGTGATGGCCTCAGCGGCATCGCGCACGTAAAGATAGGTGTAGGTGGTGTCTGCTCCTACCAGCGCAGGCATGCGTTTTTCCACCGCCCTGCGAACCTCCATGGTCTCCTTGTCATCGCCGGCGCCAATTACGGCCGCCAGGTAGACGATGGTGAGTGGCAGGTCCTCACGCTCATGGAGCTCCCATCCTGCCCGGTCGCCCAGGTACTTGGATCGCGCGTAGTCGCTGGGATGCGGGCCGGGTACGCTGTGCTCGTCGAACGGCAGCTCCGTGGGTACTCCGTAGGCAAGAGGCGTGCTGACCTGTACCACTTTTGCAACACCGGCCGCCAGGCAAGCGCGGAAGACGTGCCGTGCGCCATCACGGTTAATTTTATAGAAGTGTTCTCGCTCGCGGGCCCAGAACTCGCGATACCCCGCCAGGTTGACAACACCCCAGGCGTCTTCCATCGCAGCAGTCAGCGTGTGCGGTTGGGTGATGTCGCCTACGCAGAAACTGACGTCGCCTCCCAGCGACTCGAGGAAGGTGCGGTCAGTATCCGGGCGCACCAGGCAGCGCACCTGAATATTCTTTTCCTGTAGTAATCGTTCAACCAGCACCCGGCCGACAAAGCCGCTGGCACCGGTGACAGTGATGATCTTTTTAGCCTTTGCCATCGCCTATCCCGTTATTGGCAGCGTCATATCCATGTGCATGATGATTATGTGCCGATTTTTCCTGGAGCCCATTGATGCTGGGTTACTGGAGTTCTTACGCGGAGTGTGAGCAGCTGGATTACCGCATTACCAGCAGACTATGCGAACGTTTTTGCGGCAAATGCTGTAACGATAATACTGTCCGCAGGGTTATGCACGAGTTGTTCCCCGAGGCACGCCTTTATGATACCCAGCGGCACCTGGACCGGTTCCCCGAACTGCACTGGGAGGAGGTGCGAAGCGAAGATGAGGAGCTTCATGTGTGGTACTGCGACGATCTCGATTTTACCATCCCGCGAGGCGTGGACTTGATTGCTGCCAATGAAGACGTGCACTTTGCATCCGTCCTGGCTTATCACCGCGCATCAGGCACCATTCACGTTGACGATCCTCTGGGTGCTGCGCGGGCGGTATCGCTGTTAGCTTGGGCCCGCGGCGCTTCCTATACGCGTTGGATCGGGCACCAGAGGCTGGTCCAGCACTTTGATGATAAGCGCGTCGCGATCGTAGGGGTCGTGCTTGAATTGCACCTCGCCATCCGCCTGTACCTGCACCGTCCAGTAGACGAGGTAGATGGGAATTGGCTGACGCAGGGATACACGCCTGGTCTCGCGGCTATCAATGGCCGCGTCAATGGCGGCCAGGTTCCACAGCTGCGGATCGTCCAGCAGTAACTCGGCCAACTGCTCGATATGCTCGACGCGAATACAACCCGAACTGAAGGTGCGCTCACTGCGCTCGAACAGTTCCCGGCTGGGGGTGTCATGCAGGTACACCATGTGTTCATTGGGAAACATGACCTTGACTCGTCCCAGCGCATTATGGGGGCCGGGGCTCTGGCGGATCATGTACGGAAATCCCTGCCCCGGGTAGAGTTGCCAGTCCACGGTCGCCGGGTCCACCTCCGCGCCCTGCATGGTAATTACTTGCATATTCTTTGCTTTCAGGTAGTCGGGATCCCGCTTAATGGCGGGTAGTACATCTTTCTCGAATATGGTGGGTGGCACGGTCCAGGTAGGGTTGATCTCTATGTAAGTGATCACGTCGCGGAATACCGGCGTACTGCGATAGGGCCGCCCTATCTGGGCGCGACTGTGGAGCAGGCGCTGGCCATCGCGAAACAGCGCTACCTCGAATCCCGCGATATCGACGATCACAGCAGTCGGGGGAATACCCCGCAGCACCCGGGCGCGCTCCAGGTTAACCCGGATCTGGCCAACCCTTCGCTCGACCGGCACATTCATTGCCGCCAGGGTCTGACGACCGACGACGCCGTCCGCATCGAGTCGATAACGGGCCTGGAAGCGGATGATGGCCTGTTCGAGGCCCGCGTCAAAATAGTCTGCCTCTGCTGCCGCTCTCAGGCCGTCGCTTCCTTCCGCCTGCAGACGACGACGCAACTGCGCCACCCGGGGGTCGCGGTCGCCTGGCCTCAGGGTCGGGCCGTCGGCAACGCTCTTCCAGCCACCGCGCTCTGCAATCAAGCGATATTCCGCCAGTGCCAGCACCAGGTTGTGATACATCGGGGTTGCGGGCTTCAAACTGTCGAGGCCGGCACCGATACCCCCGTTTACAATCGCCTCGCCCAGCCAGGTGACAGGATCGATCTCCGGAAGGTCCCGGTCGAAGTTCCATGAGGCGACATATTTGCCGGGGTCAACTTTCCCCAGGGCATAGTGGTAGGTAAGGCGCACCAGTGAATCCGTGAGCAGGAGGTCGCGTTCGGCCGCATTGAGTACTAGTGTGCCCTCGAGCAGTCCCTGCACCTGGTCCTGGTGGTAGTCCCGGCCGTTCATGCCCTCGCGCCAGGCCTGGTCGATGGCGGTGGCGAGTGCCCGGACTGCGGCCGGATTGGTCCAGGCCGGCGTGGCGTGATCCCGCGCATAGAATTCCTGGGTGACCGGTATGTCGTAGACCCTGGCACCGGCCAGCTCAAGCTGTCCCTCGGCAGAGAGGCGCTGCAGTATGGGCTGCATCGTTGCCTGGCTGGCCAGGGCGGGCAATGCGAGCGGCAAAAGGCTGCAGATACACAACAGGCCGATTCGTGTAACCCTTTGGATTGAAAAAGATTTCTCTTTGATTGGCACAAAAATCCCTGTATATTTACGCCCCAATAATGGCTATCCAATCGGGGCACCATCACGTTTATGGCGGTCGACGAATCAACCAATAATGCGGTCAATCCCACCCGCCGGCTGCTCCTGCGGGCCTCCCTGGCAGGTTCGGTATTGGCCATGGCACCCCTGTCGAAGGTATGGGCGGCGAGCGAACGCAGTTTGTCGCTGAAAAATCTCCACACCGGCGAGCATATCAGCCAGCCCTATTGGATCGCAGGCGACTACCTGCCGGAATCCCTCTCCGCCATCAACACGGTGCTGCGCGATCATCGCAGTGGCGAAGTATACCCTATAGACCCTGGCCTGCTTGACCTGCTGTCGGCTCTGCAGCAGCGTGTGAATTCACGCCGCGACTACGAAGTGATTTCCGGCTACCGTTCTCCCGCCAGCAACGCCATGTTGCAGGCCAAGAGCAACGGCGTGGCCAAACGCAGCATGCATATGCTTGGCCAGGCCATTGATATCCGGCTACCCGGCACGCAGCTGGCGTCCTTACACCGCGCTGCCAGCGAGATGAAGGCGGGCGGCGTCGGCCTCTATACCGGCTCCAACTTTATTCATGTCGATACCGGGCGCGTGCGCTACTGGTAAATCTCCTCCCTGCTGTGACTAACTGTAATGCCCCGCCGCCTACAGTTTTCCGCTTGGCAGATCAGCGAGCGCTAGTTGCTGTTGTTGCTCACTAACGCTGACAGTTCTCTCTCCGTCTGTAATTGACCAGTACCAGCATTGCTCTTTTCCTACCTGCTCAGTCAAAGGCGAGATAGTGATGGTCAGTTCCAACGAGGGATCAACAGTGAAGGGCTCGGGTAAAGGGAACAAGACCTGATCCCAATGGGTGGGCATATCATTGGGTCCCGTGCCGAGTGTCACTCCCGGGCTCAATTCTGAGCTAAACCACCCGCATAGGGCGAATATCCTGGTCTTTTTGTCCGGTTTAATAGTGCCGGAAAACACTCGTGGGGTGTCGGACTTGCTGATGCTATGCATATTAAGCGAGCCCAGGTGGGCTGTGTTTTTCAATATACTTTCAGGATCCAGTGTCACCAAATCAGTTTGCTGGAAGGGCACATGGGATATCGGTGAAAAATCAATATCATAGGGTCGCTCCCCCAGAAAGGATAAATCGTCTAATAGGTCTTCATCGCAGACCAGTCCGGCATGCAGGCTTACCTCCGCAGGAATCATGACACCGCCTTTCGCCAGGTAACGGTCACGTATGGCCAGCAAAGGTTCGAGCATGGCTTCGTAAAACAGGCAATGTCCCATCCACTCCGAGACAATAACATCGACTTTTTCTTCCAGCTGTAGCGATTGGTGATCGTCATGATAAAAATCGATGTTGTGAAAATTGTTTTGTATTGCGATTTCCTTCGCTGTCTGGATAAAGGGTGAGCGATCGACGGCGATTACCTTTCCAGCTCCTGCTCGCGCCGCAAACATGGCCAGAATTCCGGTACCGCAACCAAAATCCAGCACAGAGTGTTCCGGTCTGACTACCTCGCTAATAGATTTTTCATACGCATCAGTGCGAACGACATCCTGCAACATCACCTTATGCATCGCCACATCGCCATAGGACATGCGATAGTTTGTTGCATCTTGATCATTTCCGTTGTCGCTGCTCATGCCTATCCTGCTATTGCCGTTTATGTCCATCATGACCGGGAAGGCATAGTATCAAAAAGGGCACTTGCAAGTTGAGCCTAAGTAGAGCCCTTTTAAGCCTGCGCGGGGTGTTGCCAGTTTCAAGCGTTGAAATTGCTGGAATCGCCCCATGAATGAGTGCAGACAGGTTGTGAGTACCGGTGCGCATAGTGTTAGTGTACGCAAATCAGATTCCGCTGAAGAAATGTCGAAAGGAGGCGCCCTGCAATGAAACCATTGGCCATAGTGTTCCTGGTATCCTGGATCAGTTCATACGCTCTAGCGGAAGCTGATTGTAATGTTTCACGATGGGGCCCCGAAGATCAAGTTGGAAATGCAAACCTGATCACCGCTGAGTCTGTACTAGCGGCATCTACCCTGATAAGGGTGTAGTTGCGGTAGGTGCTGACACCTTGGGCTTGGATGTCTCTCCTCCGCCGGATCCCCGCAGGGCATCACAAGGGCATGTAATCTTGTTAAAGGAAAATGGCATTTACATTCTGGAGACGATGAATACGGGGCCTTTAGTTAGAGATGGGGCATTTGAGTTTTTGTTTGTTCTGGGGCAGGCAAAGGTAAAGGGTGCGGTACAAATGATTGTTAATCCGGTAGCTATCAGGTGATTTTCAGCGCGTCTCGTTAGTGCCTTTCGTGGTGAAATCGTGCCGCAGAGTCCTGACGATGAGCCTGAAAAAACCGGGTTGCCGATACCGGTCGACCTATTTCGGACTCAGCCTGATTACTCAGTCTCAGAGTCTTACGACAGCGAGCATCAGGTTTTCTGGCGACGAGCCCTTCGGGTCAGCGGCTTTCCATCTTCGCCTACCAGGGGTTTTGGTTTCTCTCCCTTTGCGGTCTTTGATGCGCGACTTATCGCAATGAGATCAAGTGTTTCACTATCGTTTAATTTGGTCCCATTTTGGCAATTGCTGGTCTGGTCTTTTTCTGGTTTCATCAACGGCGTACTAACAAACTTACAGAATGAGCCCATGCCACGCCTGGACCGCCACCTCAGCACCTTCCTGGATATAAAGCGCAGCGACGTGCGACTGCTGCTGGCGCAGGGCCGGGTTGAGGTTGACGGTAATGCCGCCACCGCTGTCAATCAGGTAATCACCCGCTTCAGCGATGTGCGTTTTGATGGCAAGACCACCCAGGCACGCACAGCCCGCTACCTGATGCTCAATAAGCCATGCGGCATCGTCAGTGCCACGGCTGATGAGCAGCACAGAACTGTTATCGATTTACTGGATCAGCCCTGGAAGGATCAATTACATATTGTCGGGCGACTGGATTTCAATTCCACCGGGCTGGTATTGCTAACCAATAACGGGCAATGGTCGCGGCAGCTATCGCTGCCTGAATCAAAACTGTTAAAGCACTACCGGGTACGGGTAGAAAAAGCACTAACCGAGGACCACGTTGAGGCATTCCAGCGCGGCCTGTATTTCAAGTATGAAGACATAACCACCCGTC